>ERZ1643250.1111-NODE-1111-length-24685-cov-72.997442_pt1 | contig 24685 bp, 21 predicted proteins | sample MGYA00579262_ERZ1643250 | MGnify/ENA primary metagenome ERZ1643250 (study PRJEB29033, sample SAMEA4952265) | chicken gut metagenome | biome: Broiler Chicken; feature: Gastrointestinal Tract; material: Caecum | place: Ireland | collected 2018 | study: Broiler... | reverse complement strand
CCGAAGCGGAGCAGGGGCAGCGGTCTGCCTTTTGCAAGGGCGTAGCGACGCCCGACGCAAAAGCAGGGCACCGCAACCGTGGCCCGCAGGGCCGGAGAGGGCTAAAAACGCGCCGTCTGTGAGAGGCCAACAAAAAAAAGCGCCCGCTTGCGCGGGCGCTCCGAAACGCTCCTGTGATCCGTGGAAGGATCGTCTGTTTTTTGCGGAAAAGAAGATTACTTCTCCTCTTCTTCTCCGGCCTCACCGGCGGCCGGCGCGTCCTCCGCTTCGGCTTCTGCCTCTGCGGCGTCGGCGGCCTCGGCTTCGGCGGCCTTCTCCATGGCCTCGGCGTGGGCCTTGCCGGCAGCCACGCCCGCCTCATAGGCGGCGGCGGTCTTGTCGGCGGTCTCCTTGTCCTGCTCGGCGTCCTCCGCCACGTTCACGGTGACCTTGACAGGGAACTCCTTGCCCAGTTTCTTGGCCAGGACGGCGACGCCCAGGCCCGCGGCAGCGACAGCGGTCACTGCGCCCAACAGTTGGAATAAAGCTCTCATCTGCAACCTCCTATGTCTTTGAAAGGGTTATGGTGCACCGGCCGGCGGCCGGGGACGGAACAAAACAGGGGTCCTGCCAGGTTTACGAGAAGGTGACCACGTCGTTGAGGGGCTTGTGGGCCGGCTCCACGGTGGTGGCGCTCAGGACGGGGCCTTTGCCCCGGTAAATGTTGTGGAACTTGTAGCCCACCCGCGCAGTGACCGTCACCCAGCTGCGCTGCTCCAGGGCCTTGTAGCCGTCGTAGACGCAGGGGAAGCCCACGAACTGGATGTCCTGCACGCAGCAGGTCATGGCAAAGCGGCCGGGGACAAAGCTGTTCTTGCCCGCGCGGCTGGTCTGGCACACCTGCGCCAGGAAACGGACGGTCTTGCCCACATACTTCTGGGGGTCCTCCTGACAGTCCAGATACCAGATGCCGAAATCGTCGTCCCCGATCTCGATGACGGGGGCGTCCACATCGAAGGGCAGCGGGTCGGGGATGTCGTCGTAAGCCACGCTGCCGTCGGCGAACTCATAGGCGATGTCGCACCGGCGGGACACCTGCCGCACCAGGCGGTGCAGCTCCTGCCGGGCCTCGTCGTTGTTCACCTTTTCGGCCCGGTTGAACACGATCAGCTCGCTGCGGGCGATCTTGTCCAGCATCAGGCTGCGCATGGCGTTGTCCCGGGCGTAGGTCAAAGCGGTGGTGCCGTCGGCAGTGGCGATCACCTGGTAGATCAGCCAGTGGGGCGGCAAAGCGTCGGCCAGGTCCTGCAGCAGCCACATGCCGTTGTATTCAATGATGACGCGGCCTGCGCCCGTCTCCTTTTCCAGGTTGGCCAGGTTCTGGGCGTTCAGTTCGGATTTGTCTTCCAGCACCCGGATGCTTGTGCCGGGGAAGGCGAACTTCTCGGGCTTGTACTCCACTTCGCCTTCCTCGCAGACCAGCAGCAGGGTCTTGTCCCCCGAATCGAAGTTCGGGTCCTCAAAGGTCTCCTGAATAAAGGTGGTCTTGCCGCTCTCGAGGAAGCCCACAAACAGGTAGACCGGTACTTCTTTTGCCATAAAAGGGATGTCTCCTTATTCTCTCAGCAGCCGAACAGTGCGGCGATGCCCTTTTCATCCAGCTTGGAGCCGATGACCACCAGCTTGCCGCCGACGTCGGCCTTGCGGGTGCGGATCTCCCGCTCGCCGGGGACGTAGTCGAACTCCAGCCAGCCGTCCGCGCCGCCGTCCACAATGCCCTTGGAGCGGAGGATGGCGCCGTACTTGCCGCTTTCCAGCTCGTCCAGCGCGTGCTCGATTGTTGCGCGGGTGATGGTGCGGGCCGTCTCGACGCCCCAGCTGGTGAACACCTCGTCGGCGTCGTGGCCGTGATGGTGGTGATGGCAGCAGTGGCCGTGCTCGTGGTCGTGGTCCTCGTGGCCGTCGTGGTCATGCCCGTCGTGGTCGTGGTGGCAGCACGCGCCTTCCTCCTCATGCTCGTGGTCATGATGGTGGTGCTCGTGCTCGTCCTCATCGTCCCCGTCGCCGTCGTGGTGATGGTGGCCGCAGCTGCACACGCCGTTCTCGTCGTAGTGATGGTGGTGGTGATGCTCGTGCTCCTCGTCCTCATCCTCGTGGGCGTGGGCGGCGTTGGCCTCGGCGGCCATGGCCAGCAGCTGGGCCACAAAGTCGTCCTTCTGGGACATGGCTTCCAGGATCTGGCTGCCGGTCAGGTCGTCCCAGGGGGTGGTGACGATGGTGGCGGTGGGGTTCTTCTCCCGCAGCAGGGCCACGGCGGCGGCCACCTTGCCGGCGTCGGCGCCGCGGGTCCGGCTCAGCAGGATGCAGCTGGCGTGGGAGACCTGGTCGTTGTAGAACTCGCCGAAGTTCTTCATATACAGTTTGACCTTGTTCACGTCGGCCACCGTCACAAAGCTGGACAGCTCGACGTCCAGGTGCTCGGCCACGGCCTCGACGGCGCGGGTCACGTCAGACAGCTTGCCCACGCCGGACGGCTCGATCAGGATGCGGTCGGGGTGGTACTGGTCCACCACCTTGCGCAGGGCCTCGCGGAAGTCGCCCACCAGGGAGCAGCAGATGCACCCGGCGTTCAGCTCGTTGATCTTGATGCCCGACTCCTCCAGAAAGCCGCCGTCGATGCCGATCTCGCCGAACTCGTTCTCGATCAGCACCACCTGCTGCCCCTGGAAGGATTCACGGATCAGCTTTTTGATCAGGGTCGTTTTGCCCGCGCCCAAAAAGCCGGAAAAAATGTCGATCTTGGTTGCCATATCAGTAATTGCCTCGATTTCTTCTCACTCTATCGTTCAGTGTGTTAACAGGGGCCGGGCCCCCGCAGACTTCATACATCTTTATTATAACAAACCTGTCAATGCCCGAAACAGCGTTTTGCGGAATATTTTGTAAATTTTTTGCGACCAAAATCCGCCTGGCAGGCCCAAAAAGCCCGGATCGGGCAGCCCGCCCGGGCGGCCCGGTCACAGACAGGGGGCCGCCGGCCGGTGCCGCCGCGTGCGCCGGGCACAAAACGCACATCCTTTCGCCGGATTTTTCCAGAGCAGCCCCGGACGGCGCCGCCGGCCCCGCCGGGCTCTCCTGCCGGCGGCGCACATTTGCATTCTGCGGGCCGGAATGCTACAATAGGGAAAGCAAACCGACGCCGCCGGGCGTTCTCCCCGGCACCATTTTTCAGAAAGAAGGCTTTTGCGATGTCTACTGTCACCGAACGGCTGGCCGCCCTGCGCAGCGCCATGCGCGCCGCCGGGGCCGCCGCCTATCTGATCCCCACCGGGGACCCCCATTCCAGCGAGTACCTGCCCGCCCACTACAACAGCCGGGAATATTTCTCGGGCTTCACGGGGGAAAATTCCACCCTGGTGGTCACCCTGACCAAAAGCGCCCTGTGGGCCGACGGCCGGTTCTTCGTCCAGGCCGAAAAGCAGCTGGCCGGCACCGAGATCGAGCTGATGCGGATGGGCGAGCCGGGTGTGCCCACCGTCGAGCAGTACTGCGCCGATGCCCTGCAGGAGGGGGAAAAGCTGGGCCTGTGCGGCCTGACCGCTTCCTGCCAGCTGGTGCGCGGCCTGCAGAAGGTGCTGGACCCCAAGGGGGTCGCCGTCTGCACCCTCGACCTGGAGGACAAGCTGTGGACCGAAAACCGGCCCCCGCTGCCCGCCACCCCGGCCTGGCTGCTGCCCGCCGAATACGCCGGCGCCACCCCCGCCGAAAAGCTGGCCCGCCTGCGCGCCAAGCTGGCCGAGCTGGGCTGCACCGCCCAGATGGTGGGCAAGCTGGACAACCTGGCCTGGCTGCTCAACCTGCGCGCCATGGACATCGAGTGCACCCCCTACGCCATGGCCTACTGCTTTGTGACCGAAAAGGACGCCGTCCTCTTTATCAACAGCGAGCGGCTGGCCCCCGAGGCCGCGGCCGAGCTGGCCGCCTGCGGCGTCCGGCTGGCGGGCTATGACGAAGTGCTCTCCTTCCTGGCCGGCTGCACCGAGCCCCAGACCGTCCTGGCCGAGCCCGCCTCGGTCAACTACGCGGTGTTCAGCGCCCTGGAAGCCAACCCCGCCTTCACCGTCAAGAGCCTGCCAGACCCCCTGCTGCCCATGAAGGGCGTCAAGAACGAGACCGAACTGGCCCACAGCCGGGAGTGCCATATCCGGGACGCCGTGGCCATGGTCCGCTTCCAGAAAGAGCTGGAGGAGCGGCTGGAGGCCGGCGAGGCCCTCACCGAGCTGACGGTGGACGAGATTTTGCACAAGTACCGCAGCGCCCAGGACAAGTTCCTGGTGGAGAGCTTTGGCACCATCGCGGCCTACGGCCCCAACGCGGCCATGATGCACTACCACGCCACCGAGGCCGACCACGCCGCCCTCGAGCGCAAGGGCTTTTTGCTGGTGGACTGCGGCGGCACCTATATGGACGGCACCACCGACATCACCCGCACCTATCCCCTGGGCCCCCTGACCGAGGAGGAGCGGCTGTGCTACACCTGGACCCTCCAAAGCCACGTCGACATCGCCAAGGCGGTCTGGCTGGACTACTGCACCGGCCAGATGCTGGACAGCATCGCCCGCGAACCCCTGTGGCAGCACCTGATCAACTACCGCTGCGGCACCGGCCACAGCGTCAGCTTTGTGGGCAACGTCCACGAAGGCCCCCACAGCCTCAACCCCCGCAACCAGGTGGTGTTTGAGCCGGGCATGGTCATCACCGACGAGCCCGGCGTCTACGAGGGCGGCCGGCTGGGCATCCGCATCGAGAACGAGCTGGAATGCCGCGAAAAGACCGTCAACCAGTACGGCCGGTTCCTCTGCTTCGAGCCGCTGACCTGGGTGCCCATCGCCACCTCCCCCATCGTGCCCGGCGTTTTGACCCGGGACCAGCTGGACTGGCTGAACGCCTACCACCGCCGTGTGTTCGAGCAGCTGGCCCCCCGCCTGACCGACGAGGAGCGGGACTGGCTGGCCCGCAAGTGCGCCGCCATCGGCGCCTGATCCGTCCGCGCCGCCCGCCCATCTGACACAAAAGCAAAAAGCCTCCTTCCCGGCGCAGCGGCCGGGCGGGAGGCTTTTCCGTGCGGATCAAGTCAGAGCCTGTCGGCGGCGCTGGCCGCCCCGGCGGTCAGGTCGTCCCACTTTTCCATCGCCCCGGAGACGGCGCTGCCCAGCGGCCCCGAGGGCAGGCTGCTCTCCGAAATATCCACCAAATACCGCCGGATGGCGGCCTTGTTCTGCTCATAGAGGCCCAGCTTTTCGTACAGGGCTTTGTAATAGGGGAACACGGTGGTCTTCATCTTGACGATGGCCGCCGGGCTGATCTGGGTGTGCACCAGGCTCTGGGGGTTCTGGACGTAGTAGTAGCCGGGGGTGTCGATGGAAAAGAACCGGGATGCGTACTGGATATACTGCAAATTGAACACCAGGTCCTCGGCCCAGTGGAGGGTGCTGACAAAGAAGATCTCGTGCCCGGTCAGGATCTTGCGCCGGTAGAGCTTGTTCCACAGCACGCTGTAATAGTAGGAGGCGGGCTTGTCCATCAGATGAAGGGCAAAGCTGTCGGTGTCGTAAAGGCCGGGAGCCAGAAAGTTGTAGGTGCGCACCTCGGGGGGCTGTTCGCCGGCGTCCGGCTGGACGGCCCCCGGCAGCTCGCCGGGCAGCAGCCCGGACAGCTTTTCCCGCAGGCGGCGGGCCGGGGCTTCCGACCGGGGGATCACCATTTTATAAGGCGCGATGACCAGGTCGGCGCGGTTTTCTTCCGCCGCACGGACCAGGCTCTCGGTGTAGCCGGGGTCCAGGTAGTCGTCGCTGTCCACGAACTGGACATACTCCCCCTCGGCCAGTTTGAGCCCCAGGTTGCGGGTGTCCGATACGCCGGAGTTGTCCTTGTCCACCAGCAGGATGCGCCCGTCCACCTTGCGGAACATCTCGCAGACCGGCAGGCTGACGTCCCGGGAGCCGTCGTTCAAAATGATGAGCTGAAAGTTGCGGTAGGTCTGAGCCCGGATGCTCTCGATGCAGCGGGCAATGTGGTTTTGGGCGTTGTACACCGGCAGGATGATGCTGACAAGGGGCTGGTTTGCGCTTTGCATACCGGCTGGCTCCTTTCTCTTGATTGGTCCGCCCCGTGGGGGCAGGAGGTCCTTTTATGATCTTTCATATCGCAGTCTGCGCCGGAGACCCGGCCCTGCGGGCGGTGCTGCGGCGCCACTGCGAAGACTATTTTGCCCGGCGCGCCACCGGCTGTTCCGTGGCCTGTTTTGAAAGCCCGGAGGCCCTGCTGGCCCGGGACGCCGCCGGCGGGCGGTACGAGCTGTATCTGCTGGAACTGGCCGGGCAGAGCGGGCTGCCGGCCGGGCTTGCCGCCGCCATGGAGCTGCGGCAGCGCGGCCGCCGGGAGCCTTTGGCCTTTGCGGCCCGCAGCGCTGCCTGGGCCTACTACGCCTACCGGGCCGACGCCATGCAGTATTTGCTGTGCCCGGTGCGCTACGAGGCCATGGCCGCCCTGCTGGACCGCGCGGTCCAGCCCGAATACGCCCCCGCGCTGGCCCTGCCCACGGCGGCGGGGCTGCGGGTGCTGCCCTTCGCCCTGATCGAATATGTGGAGTGCACCCAGCACGTGGTCCACTTCCACCTGACCACCGGGGAGGCAGTGGCCTCCCTGTCCCAGCGGGCGCCTTTTTTGCAGCTGGCCGCCCCTCTGCTGGCCGACGGGCGGTTCGTCCAGACCCACCGGTCCTACCTGGTCAATCTGGCGGAGGTGCGGTTTCTGGCCCCGGGCGAAGTGCAGATGGCCACGGGGGCCCGGCTGCCTCTGCCCCACGGGCGGGAGGCCGCCGTCCGGCAGGCCCTGACCGACTGGCACGGCGGCGTGTTTGGAGGTTAAACCCTCGTCCAGTCCAGCTGGTCCCAGCCGGTCAAGAACTGGCTGCTGACCGCACGGATGGCGGCTTCGTCGGGGGCGCTGGCTGCGTCGGCCACCCCGATGACGGTAAAGCCCGCGTCGTGGGCGGTCCGGGCCGCGTAGAGCGCGTCCTCACAGACGACGCACTGGGCGGGGTCGCTGCCGCCCAGCCGGCCCAGGGCCTGGTAAAACACATCGGGCCGGTGCTTGGAGTTGTCGTTGCCCGCCGTCAGGACGAACTGGAACTTGTCCAGCACCCCCAGCCGGCCCAGCACCCGCTCGCACATGAACTGCCAGGTGGCCGAACACACGCACATCCTGGCCCCCTGGCGTTCCAGCCGGGCCAGCATCTGCTCCACCCCCGGCTTGAGGCTGACCGAGCGGTACAGCCGGTCCACCGCCGCCATGGCGGCCTGGGTGTAGCTGTCGATGGTCAAGGGCAGGTCGTAGGTGGCGATGAGGTACTGCGCCGTTTCCAGCGCGCTCATGGGCAAAAGCACCCGGCCCAGGTCGGGCGCGGGCGTGCGGCCGAAGCCCCGCACCAGCTCATAGGGCACCTCGGCCCAGATGGGCATACTGTCGGTCAGGGTGCCGTCCATATCAAAGATCCAATATTGATGCTGCATCATATCCCCCTCTTGCGGCGCCGCCATGCGCCGTTTTCCCCGATTATACACGATGGGGCGGGGGTTGTCCAGTGTGGCGCAAAAGCGCCACACTTTAGGGGGAACCCATTTCTGCGCGCAGCCGCGCGTCAGAAATTCCTTCCCCCTAATATTCCCCTGGGGACAAAATTTGCCGCTGAACCGCGCACTCGGCCCGAGGGGCCTCGCACACTCTCAGCGGCAAATTTCCCTGTATGTGTCCCAGCCGTACGCGCATGTCGTCCGGCTGGGACCTTTTTATTTTGGCTCAGCTGGCCGGGGGGCCTTCGCGGTCGGGGAGGGCATCCGATTCCAGCAGGGCCTTTTTGACGCTGAGCAGGTTTTGCGGGCCCATCGAGAAGCTGCGCAGCCCCATGTGCAGGTACTGCACCGCGTTGTCGGGGTCGCCCACCGCCAGGCCGCAGATGCTGACCGGGATGCCTTTGGCCCCGGCGGCGTTCACCGCCATCTGGATCAGCTTGTACATGGCTTTGCTGGTGGGCTGGAAATACCGCTCGGCGCTGGTGACCTCCCGGCCGGCGGCGTGGGTATACTGGGTCAGGTCGTTGGTGCCGATGACAAAAAACTCGCACCCGTGCTTGACAAAGTCCTCGGCGGTGAGGCAGGCCGCCGGGATGCTGAGCATGATGCCAAAGGGCACGTCGGTCTTGTAGGGCACCCCGCGCTCCTCCAGGTTGCTGCGGCAGTGCTGGACCAGCCGCATGGCCTCGTCCCAGTCCGAGACGTTGGTCACCATGGGGAACACGATCCGCAGCGGGCCGATGGTGCCCGCCCGCAGCAGGGCGCGGATCTGGTTTTCAAAGCGGCGGGGGTTGCGCAGGCTGGAACGGATGCCCCGCATCCCCAGATGGGCCGACTGGTCCCCTTTGTACACGTTGGAAAGGGTGCGGTCGGACCCGAAATCGAAGGTGCGGACGGTGATGGGCTTGCCCTTGGCCGCCGCGATGCAGGCCGCATAGTAATAGTACTGTTCCTGCTCGTCAAAGGTGTTGCCGGCCAGGATCTGGTAATCGCTGCGCAGCAGGCCCACCCCGGCCGCCCCCAGACTGAGGGCGCTCTCGATGTCCTCGGGGCCGAAGCAGTTGGCCAGCAGCTCGAACCCGGCGCCGTCCCGGGTGAGGCAGGGCATGGTACGGACGGGCGTTTCCAGCTCGTCCTCCTCTACCTGCTGGCGGGCGCAGATGCGGGAGACGGTCTGCTGGCGGGTGTCGGCGTCGGGGTCCAGGATGCAGGACCCCTCGTCGGCGTCCAGCACCACGATGCGGCCGTCGCAGTCGTCCAGAAAGTCCCGCCCCACCTGGATGATGCTGGGGATGCGCCTTGCCCGGGCAATAATGGCCGCGTGGCTGAGGCTGCTGCCCTCCGACGTGATGATGCCCAAAATCATCCCCGAGGGGATGCTGAACAGGTCGCTGGGCATCAGCTTATCCGCCGCCAGGATGACAGGGTGGTCCAGCGTCAGCAGGACCCGGGGCCGCCCGGCCAGGATGTTCACCACCCGCTGGGTGACGTCCAGGATATCCACGTTGCGCAGCTGCAGATAGGCGTTGTCGGTCATGGCCAGCAGCTTGTCGGCGTAGCGCTGGCCCACCCGGTTCATGGCCTCGGCCGCGCCGGTGCCGGCCTGTATGTAGGAGCGCACCTCCCCCATGAAGGCGTCGTCCTCCAAAAGCATACTCTGGAAGGTGAAAATAGCCTGCTCGCTGGCGGCCGAGCGGCCGGCCATCGAGTCCAGCTCGTTTTGGGCGATGCGCACCGCTTCTTCCAGCACCAGCTGTTCCTTTTCGGGGCTGTACTGGCTGCGGTTGAAAAGGTAAGTCTCCCGTTTGAGCAGGCTGACCTGGCCAAGCACCAGGCCCGGCGAGACAGAAATCCCCTGATACTGTTTCATGCGATCACCTCCGGCACCAGCGGCCCCGTCAGCGCCCGGCGGACAAGGGCCTGCAAGAACAGATGCGGCAGCAGCGCGGCCCGGGCGGCCAGCGCGGCGCTGCCGGCGTTTTTCTCATTTTGCTCAAACAAAGGGTCAAAGCCGGCCAGGCGCTCCCCGTCGCAGGCGGCGAGGAAGGCATCTTCCAGCTGCGCGACCGTATACAGCCGGGCCGGGTCCACACCGGCGGCCTCGGCGGCGGCTTCCAGCGGGGCCAGGGGTTCGTCCTTCCAGTCCGCCAGGGCAAGCGCCAGCGCCGCCGGCAGATGGGCCGCGGGCCAGCGGGCTTTGACCGCCTCCTGCAAGGGGTCGAAGCGGGCCCGGAACTCGGCCGCGGCCCCGGCGCTGCCGGGCAGGGCCACCGGATAGGCGTCCCCCCGCAGCCGCCCGAAGGCCCGCAGGGTGTCGTAATACCCAAGCTCGATGTTCCGGCGGGCCACGGCGGGGTCGAACTTCAAGATCTCCCCCAGCTCCCAGTGGCTGCGGATGGTGGTGGTGGGCAGGCCGGTCCGGTTGGGCTTGGTGAAGCCCAGCCCTTCCAGATCGACGCAGACCAGTTCCTCCGCCCCCAGCCGCGCGGCCAGCCCGGTGGGCATATTGTTGGAGTAGCCCCCGTCCAGATACTCCACCCCGTCGATGGTGCGGGCGGGCATGGCGGGGTAACAGGCGGCGGAGGCCAGCAGATAATCGGCCAGCTTGCCGCGGGGGATCTCGTCCAGCGTCAGCTCATGGGGGCGCAGGCCGCGCTTTTCCACCGTCACCAGCCCGAACTTGATGGGCGAGGCCCGCAGCGCGTCCTCATCCAGCACCCGGGCCACGATCCCTTCCAGCGGGGAGATGTCCAGCCCGCCCTCGGCCACAATCTGCCGCACCGCCTCGCCCAGGGCGCGGGGGCCGGCGGCGGGGTCGGGCAGGTCCAGTACGTCCTCGCTGCGGATGGTCAGCCACATATCCCGGGCCGTCTCATACTGGCCCAGCACGTACATGGCGCCGTTCAGGCAGCCGACGCTGGTGCCGGTGACGGCCCCGGCCGTCCAGCCCAGTTCGTCCAGCGCCCGCCAGACGCCCACCTGATAGCTGCCCCGCGCGCCGCCGCCGGCCAGCACCAGCCCCCGGCAGCCTTTTGCCGCTGTATCCATCTGCAACCCTCCCTCACCGGCGATGCACCGCCCATTGGTTTTATATTTAGTATAACATAGATTCTTGAATTTTCTGCCATCCCGGCCATAGACAGACTGCACAAAGTTAAGGGAATGTGTGGAGAGGTGGTATTTCAGAGGGAATTTTTTCGATCCTTTCGGGCGCTCTGGGGATCCCCTCTCAGGCGCTTGCCGCCTAATAGCCCTCTCAGTCTCGCTTCGCTCGCCAGCTCTCCCGCAGGGAGAGCCAAGTGTACGCACGTCAGTGGCGGCAAAGTGAGTGGTAAGGCAAACTAAAAAATGGTTTCTCTTGCTGTATGCTTTCAGCAAAAGAAGCCGTTTTCCGTTTCAAGCCCCCACGGGGGGGGCGCGCCCGCATTAGCCCTCTCAGTCTCGCTCCGCTCGACAGCTCTCCCGCACGCGGGAGAGCCAAAACGTAACCTTTAGGCTCGGCCTCCCACGCGTGCGGGGGAGGTGCCGCCGCAGGCGGCGGAGAGGGCTAAAAGCTGGCCCCAGCGGAGCGACCAAACTAAAAAGAAAAGCGCCCATTTCCGGGCGCTCTCGCGTTTGTATATTTTTTGCAGAAAAGAATGTTTCCTTCCTGCCGGCGGCATCACTCCAGATTCCCCGTCAGGGTCATGACCGACGCCAGGACGGCCAGCGGGGCGGTCTCGCAGCGGAGGATGCGGGGGCCGAGGCCGACGGTCTTGGCGCCGGCGGCGGTGGCGGCCGCGGCTTCCTCGGGGGCGAAGCCCCCTTCCGCGCCGGTCACAATGGCGATGCGCAGGGGCCGGTCCGCCGGGGCGGGGGCATCGGCCAAAAGGCGGCGCAGAGGTTCGCCGCCGCATTCGTAGCAGAACAGCACCAGGTCATACGCGTCGAAGGTGCGGCAGACCGCCCCGAAGTTGGGCAGGGGCAGGGCCACATCGGGCAGCACGCCCCGGCCGCACTGTTTGGCGGCCTCGTAGGCGATGCGGTTGTAGCGGACGTTTTTCTGTTCCTCTTTTTTGGGGGCGGCCACGCAGTAGCGGCTGAAAAAGGGCACGAAGTGACGGCACCCCAGCTCGACGCCGTGGCGGATGATCTGCTCGAGCTTGTCCTGCTTGGGGTAGCCGGCCAGCAGGGTGACTTCCACCGAGGGCTCGGCCGCCGACGGGTACCCCGCCTCAACCGAGAATTCCACCTCGTCCTCCCCGAAGCCGGTGATGGTGGCGGTGTACTCGACGGCGTTGCCGTCGCAGAGGATGACGGTGTCCCCTGCTTTGGCCCGCATGACCCGGGCCAGGTGGTGGGCGTCAGGCCCCTGCAGGACGGCCCGGCCCTCGTCCGGCCAGACCTGGGTGGTAAAATAGCGGTGCGGCATGGTGTCTCCTTTCAGCGGTCACTGGCAGACAAAGCAGACCCAGCCCCGCTTTTCGCGGCGGGCGGCTACCGTCAGGCCGGCCGCGGTGAGGGCGGCTTCCACCTCATCCGCGCGGGTGTCGATGATGCCGCTGGCGATGAAGTGTCCGCCCTCCGCCAGCAGGCCCGGCACCACTGGGGCCAGCGAAATAATGGCGTTGGCCACGATGTTGGCGGTGACGATGTTGTATTTGCCCGACGCCTGGTCGGACAGGTCCCCCACCAGGCCGGTGAAGCGCCCGTCCACTTCATTCAGGGCGGCGTTCTCGCAGGCGGTGCGCACCGCCACCGGGTCGATATCGACCCCTTCGGCGGACGCCGCCCCCAGTTTGAGGGCCGCGATGGCCAGGATGCCGCTGCCGGTGCCGATGTCCAGCACACGCTCCCCGCCGGCGACCAGTTCGTCCAGCGCTTCCAGACAGAGGCTGGTGGTCTCATGTCCGCCGGTGCCGAACGCAAGGCCGGGGTCCAGCATCAGCTTGACGCGGTCGGTGTCGTACTCCTGCCAGGAGGGCACCACCGCCAGCCGCCGGCCGATCTCCAGCGGGTGGTAATATTTGCGCCAGCCGTTCTGCCAGTCCTCCTGCTCGACGCCGGCGGTCTCCACCGTGTAGGGGATACCGGCGGCGTCCATCCGGGCGTCGATGGCGGCCAGCGTCTCGGCCGGCTGGGTCCCCGGCTCGAGGTAGATGTGGATGATAACCACGTCCCGGGGCTTTTCCAGCAGCTCGGGCTCGATCAGGTCCACATGGGCGATCTCCGCCACCTGCTGCTCGATGTCGCTGTAATCTTCAATATAAATACCGCCCTCGGCGATCATGGTCGCGGCGGCCTCGGCCTGCTCGGCGTCCTTGTGCGCCACCGTCAGGCGGATGTCGGTCCATTCCATAGCGTGTGCCTCCTTATACATAGCGGGCTATTGGCGTTTGAGGATGTTTATAATGATTATAGCATAGCTCCCCCCGCAGTCAAGGCGGCGCGGCTTTGCACCGGGCCGGACGGCACTTCAGTTTTCTTGCTTTCTTTTTTAGGTTCCATGGCAACGGCGCTTTCCGGCCGCTCGAAACGCAGCGGTTCTTTTGCGCCGAAAAGACGTATCTGCGGCGAAACTTTTGACAAAAATCGGTTCGAGCAATTTTATCCCCATATTTAGGCAATACACACAAATAAAGCATATTTTCTCAAAAAATCTATAGCTTTTCTCCTTGAAATGTGTTACAATATTGTTACGCAAATGTGAACGGGCTGGCAACCAGCAGCGCCGTTCCACAGCTTGAACCATGGGGCGGTTTCGGCCGCCCCGCGCGTACAAGGGAGGATTTTTCTTATGATGAAGTTTCTGCAAAAACTGGGCAAATCCCTGATGTTGCCCGTCGCAGTGCTGCCCATCTGCGGCTTGTTGATGGGCATCGGCTACTTCCTGTGCCCGTCCACCATGCAGGGCGGCACGGTCGAGGGCCTGGCACAGATCATCGGCTTCCTGCTGGTCAAGGCCGGCGGCGCCCTGATCGACAATATGCAAATCCTGTTCGTCATCGGCGTTGCGGTCGGCATGGCGGACGAGCCGGACGGCACCCCCGCCCTGGCCGGCCTTGCCTCCTGGCTGATGATCCAGCAGCTGCTGAGCACCGGCGTGGTCTCCACCATCATGCCCAACGTCGTCGAAGGCACCACCGAGTACCTTGCGTTCAGCAAGATCTCCAACCCCTTCATCGGCATCCTGTGCGGCCTGATCGGCGCTTTCTCCTACAACCGCTTTAAGAACATGCAGCTGCCCGACTTCCTGGCCTTCTTCAGCGGCAAGCGCTTTGTGGCCATGGCCGCCGCGGTCATTTCGATCGTGGCGTCGGTCATCCTGCTGTTCGTCTGGCCGTTCGTCTTTGGCGCTCTGGTCGCCCTGGGCAAAGGCATCGCCGGCATGGGCGCCATCGGCGCGGGCCTGTACGCCTTCTTCAACCGCCTGCTGATCCCCATCGGCATGCACCACGCTCTGAACAACGTGTTCTGGTTCGACACCATCGGCCTGGGCGACCTGACCAACTTCTGGGCCGGCAAGACCAGCGCAGACGTCTCCTGGAGCCTGGGTATGTACATGTCCGGCTTCTTCCCCTGCATGATGTTCGGCGTGCCGGCTGCTGCAGCCGCCATGATCGCCACCGCCAAGAACAAGAAGGCTGCCGCCGGCCTGCTGATCTCCACCGCCGTGTGTGCCTTTGTCTGCGGCGTTACCGAGCCCTTCGAGTTCTCCTTCATGTTCGTGGCCTTCCCCCTGTATGTGGTGTACGCAGCCCTGTACGGCATCTTCACCGTCATCACCTACTACACCGGCTTCCGCGCAGGCTTCTCCTTCTCGGCCGGCGCCACCGACCTGCTGTTCTCCTCGCAGCTGCCCGCAGCCAATAACATCTGGATGATCATTCCTCTGGGCATCGGCGCAGCCATCGTCTTCTTCGTGGTCTTCTACGCCCTGATCAAGGCCTTCGACTTCAAGACCCCGGGCCGTGAGGACGAGGACGAGAACACCGACGCAGAGAAGAAGATCGTCCTGGCCAACAACAACTTCACCCAGGTCGCCGCGGGCGTCCTGGCTGCCGTGGGCGGCAAGGAAAACGTCAAGAACGTTGAATACTGCGCCACCCGCCTGCGCTTCGAGATCAAGGACTACACTGCCGTGGATGAAAAGGCCGTCAAGGCCGCAGGCGCTGCCGGCGTTGTCCGCCCCAGCAAGAACGCCTGCCAGGTCATCATCGGCACCAAGGTGCAGTTCGTCTACGATGAGCTGAAGAAGATGCTCTGATCTTCCTCTCAAATCACCGGTAACAGACGGGGGCTGGTTGTCCCGTCTCCCCTTTCGACAAGCCGCCGAGGGCGGGCTCAACAGCCCCGCTTTCGGCGGCTCTCTTTTTGCCTTTTTCGCAGCGCCCCTTCATGATTCGTCCATACAGGTATGTTATACTGAAAATACAATCAAAAACGGAGGTAACCCCCTATGAAGATCATTCGCGCGAAAGACTACAACGACATGTCCCGCAAGGCGGCCAACATCATCTCGGCCCAGGTCATCATGAAGCCCAACTGCGTGCTGGGCCTGGCGACCGGCGGCTCGCCGGTGGGCACCTACGCCCAGCTGGTGGACTGGTACAACAAGGGCGATCTGGACTTTGCCGACGTGACCACCGTCAACCTGGACGAATACCGCGGCCTGCCCCGCACCCATGAGCAGAGCTACTGGTACTTCATGCAGGAGAATCTGTTCAAACACGTGAACGTCAAGCCCGACCGCATCCATGTGCCCGACGGCTCCAACCCCGACGCCGAGGCCGCCTGCCGCGAGTACGACCAGATCATCCAGGATGTGGGCGGCATCGACCTGCAGCTGCTGGGCATCGGCGTGGACGGCCACATTGGCTTCAACGAGCCGGGCGACGCCTTCGAGCTGGGCACCCACTGCGTGGACCTGACCGAGAGCACCATCGAGGCCAACAAGCGCTTCTTTGACAACAACGTGGACCTTGTGCCCAAGCAGGCCTACACCATGGGCATCAAGACCATCATGCAGGCCCGCAAGGTGCTGATGGTGGCCAACGGCGCCAACAAGGCCGAGATCATCAAGAAGGCTTTCTTCGGCCCTGTCACCCCCGAAGTGCCGGCTTCCATCCTGCAGATGCACCCCGACTTCATCCTGGTGGGCGACGCAGAGGCCCTGGCCCTGGTCTGAGGGCCCGCCCTTTTCGCCAGAGATTGAGAGGTACACGCCTATGATCATCAAAAACGCACTGGTCTACACCCCGGACCACACCTTTGTGCCGGGGGACCTGGCCATCCGTGACGGCCGCATCGCCGCCGGCACCACCCCCCAGCCCGGGGAGGAAGTCATCGACGCCGGCGGGCTGTACGCCCTGCCCGGCCTGCTGGATCTCCATTTCCACGGCGCGGTGGGCCACGATTTCTGCGACGGCACCGAGGAGGCCATCCAGGCCCTGGCCGACTTTGAGGCCAGCAAGGGCGTGCTGGCCATCTGCCCCGCCACCATGACCTATTCGGAGGAGATCCTGAACGGGGTCATGGACGCGGCCGCCGCCCACAAGAACGGCCGCGGCGCAGACCTGGTGGGCATCAACATGGAGGGCCCCTTCATCAGCCCCCGCAAGCTGGGCGCCCAGAACCCGGCCTACCTCCACCTGCCCGATGTGGCCATGTTCCGCCGGCTGCAGAAGCGTTCGGGCGGGCTGATCAAGCTGGTGGACATCGCCCCCGAGGAGGAAGGCGCGTTCGACTTCATCTCCCAGTGCAAGGATGAGGTGCGCATCTCCATCGCCCACACCTGCACCAGCTACGACACCGCCATCGCCGCCTTTGACCTGGGGGCGAGCCACATGACCCACCTCTACAACGCCATGCCCGGCATCACCCACCGGGAGCCGGGGCCCATCATCGCCGCCCTGGAAAAGAAGGCCGAGGTGGAGCTCATCACCGACGGGGTGCACATCCATCCGGCCATTGTCCGGTTCACCTTCAACACCTTCGGGGATGACCGGGTGATTCTGATCGCCGACAGCATGATGGCCTGCGGCCTGCCCGACGGCGAGTACAGCCTGGGCGGCCAGGCCGTCACCGTCAAGGGCCCCCGCGCCACCCTGACCGAGCAGCCCGGCGTCATCGCCGGCAGCGCCACCTGCCTGTATGACTGCATGAAGCGTGCCGTGCTGGACATGGGCGTCGCGCTGGAGAGCGCCGTCCGCGCCGCCTCCGAGAACCCCGCCAGAAGCATCGGGGTGGACGCCGACTACGGCTCGCTGGCTGTGGGCCGGTACGGCAACGTCATCCTTGCAGACAAAGCCCTCGAGATCCAGTCCGTGATCCAGAAGGGCGTCCGCATCGTATAAAGCACAGTCCTCTGAAACCCCATTGCCCCCGATCCGTGCAGAACCGCACGGGCCGGGGGCTTTTTCGTTCTGCCTGCATAGGCAGGCGCATCCGGGTGCTTTTGCCCTTTTGCCGAAGGCGGAGGGGCAATTTTCTCCACTTTCACAGGGAATGTAAAATTTAAGGCTATGTTTTCGGTCTTAAGTTTACATTCCCTTTTCATTTTGGGCAAACGCTTGCACAAAACTTTACAAGGATTTTTCCTTGCCATGGTCGCAGCGCGTGCATTTCCGTTGTACAATGGTGGCGTTCCGAGAGGAAAGCAACAAAGCAACAAGAGAAAGAAAAAGATATACCGGGCCCTGTGAGCCCCGGACCTGTGATTTTGGAGGAAATATCGCTATGAAAAAGATCAATCGTCGTTCCTTCCTGGCTGTTTGCGGCGCTGTGGCTGCGGCCGGCGCCCTGGCTGCCTGCGGCAGTTCTTCCAGCTCTACCGCCGCCTCCAGCTCCACTGCTTCTTCCACCGCTTCTTCTGCTTCTTCCACTGCTTCTTCCGCCGCTGAGGCTGCCAGCGACCTGAGCTCCCTGTCCGGCACCGTTGCAACCGGCGGCTCTACCTCGATGAACAGCGTGATCGAGGCTCTGACCGAGGGCTTTGCCGAGGTCGCTCCCGGCGTCACCATCAGCTACGACCCCACCGGTTCCGGCGCCGGCATCACTGGCGCGCTGGAGCAGACCCTGGACATCGGCCTGGCTTCCCGCGCCCTGCACGACGATGAGACCGGCGTCTCCGCCACCACCGTCGCCCTGGACGGCATCGCCATGGTCGTCAACAACGAGAACCCCGTCGCCGACCTGAGCATCGACCAGCTGGCCCAGATCTTCAAGAAGGAGATCACCAACTGGGCCGACGTGGGCGGCGAGGATGGCGAGATCGTCGTCATCGGCCGTGAGGCCGGTTCCGGCACCCGCGACGGCTTCGAGAGCATCGTGGGCGTTGAGGACGCCTGCGTCTACGACCAGGAGCTGACCGCCACCGGCGCTGTCATCTCCGCTGTGGCTTCCAACAAGCTGGCCATCGGCTACGCTTCCCTGTCCGCTGTGGGCGACACCGTCAAGACCCTGACCGTCGAGGGCGTCGAGTGCAGCGAGGCCACCGTCCTGGACGGCACCTACAAGGTCCAGCGTCCCTTCAACTTCATCACCAACGACTCGGCCGAGCTGTCCGATGCGGCCAAGGCTTTCATCGACTTCGCCGTCAGCGAGGACGCCGCCGAGCTGATCCGCCTGGCCGGTGCTGTCCCCCTGGTGGACGCTGAGTAAGGGAGCGCCTCCCTGCTCGACACCCGGGTCCTGAATCCTGAAACCTTTCCGCCTGGGAACACACGTCCCCAGGCGGTTTTTGGGAACAGGCCGCCTTTTCAACCAACACCATGGGGGTATCTATGAAACAGCAAGACTCCGCTTCCGGCGCCATCGTGGTCCGGAAATTCCACAAGCCCCACAATGCGGCCGAGTGGCTGGAACTGGTGATGAACGCCGTCTTTTTCCTGTGCGGCATCCTGGCCGTCGGCTGCGTCGCCCTGATCACCGTGTACATGGTCATTTCGGGCCTGCCCGCCATCGGCGAAATCGGCATTGTGGACTTCCTCTTTGGCCAGGAATGGGCCTCCACCGCCGCCGAACCCAAGTTCGGCATCCTGCCCTTCATCCTGTCCAGCGTTTACGGCACCCTGGGTGCCATTATCATCGGCATCCCGGTGGGCCTGCTGACGGCGGTCTTTCTCTCCAAGGCGGCCACGCCCAAACTGCGCACCGCCGCCACTTCCGCCATCGAGCTGCTGAGCGGCATCCCCAGCGTCATTTTCGGCCTGCTGGGTATGCAGCTGCTGGTGCCCGCCGTGGCCGCGGTGTTTGGCCGGGCCTCGGGCGCCTGCCTGCTCAGCGCCATTCTGGTTTTGAGCATCATGATCCTGCCCAGCATCGTCTCGGTGTCGGTCACGGCCCTGAACGCCGTCCCCCGGGAATATGAGGAGGGCAGCCTGGCCCTCGGCGCCACCGAGGCCGAGACCTGGTTCAAGGTCAGCGTCCCCGCCGCCAAGAGCGGCATTGCAGCCGGCATCGTGCTGGGCATCGGCCGTGCCGTGGGCGAGGCCATGGCCGTCATGATGGTGGCCGGCAACAGCCCCAATATGCCCGGCATCTTCAAGAGCGTCACCTTCCTGACCACCGCCATCGCCAAAGAGATGAGCTACGCCAGCGGCCTGCAGCGCCAGGCGCTGTTCAGCATCGGTCTGGTCCTGTTCATCTTCATCATGCTCATCAACCTGGTCCTCAACTTCTTCCTGAAAGGAGGCAGCAACGGTGAAAAGTAACCGCTATGCAGATTTCTCCCCTTCCCGCCGGCTGTGGAACCAGTTCTTCACCGGCGCAGTCTGGATCGCTGCCGCCTTTGTCATCGTCCTGGTGGTGGGCATCATCGGTATGGTGCTGGTGCGCGGCCTGCCCCACGTCAACTGGACGTTCCTGACCACCACCTCCAGCATCCTGCGCGGCACCAACGGCATCCTGCCCGCCATCATCAACACCCTGTACATCATCCTGCTCACCCTGGTCATCGTCCTGCCTCTTGGCGTGGGCGCGGCGGTCTACCTGACCGAATACGCCACCAACCGCAAGCTCATCGCGGTCATCGAGTTCACCAATGAGACCCTGGCCGGCATCCCCAGCATCATCTACGGCCTGGTGGGTATGCTGGTGTTTGCCCAAGCCCTGGGCTTCCAGACCAGCCTGCTGTCCGGCAGCCTGACGCTGGTCATCATGACCCTGCCCACCATCATCCGCACCACCCAGGAATCCCTCAAGACGGTCCCCATGGGCTACCGCGAGGGCGCTATGGGTCTGGGCTCGGGCAAGTGGCACCTGATCCGCACCATCGTCCTGCCCTGCAGCATCGACGGCATCGTCACCGGCTGCATCCTGGCCATCGGCCGTATCGTGGGCGAGAGCGCGGCCCTGCTGTTCACCGCCGGCGCGGCCCAGGTCATCGCCGGCAACATCATCGAGGCCTACGGCTCCAACGGCGCTTCGCTGTCCGTCCTGCTGTACCTGCGCGCCTTTGAAAACGGCGACTTCGATTCCGCCTGGGGCATCGGCGCGATCCTGCTGGTGCTGGTGCTCATCATCAACATTGCCGCCCGCCTGGCCAAGAAGCATCTCCGTCAAAAGGGCTGATCTAGTGAGGTAAAAACGATATGGAACTGCAAAACACCACGCCTGTCATCTCGGCGAAAAATCTCGACCTGTGGTACGGTGACTTCAAGGCCCTCAAGTCCATCTCTCTGGACGTGGGCGAGCGGGAGATCACTGCCCTGATCGGCCCTTCGGGCTGCGGCAAATCCACCTTCCTCAAGACCCTGAACCGCATGAACGATCTGGTCCCCAACGTCCGCATCGAGGGCCAGGTCACCCTGAAGGGCGAGGACATCTTCGGACCCAACATGGTGCTGACCACCCTGCGCCGCCGCGTGGGCATGGTCTTTCAGAAGGCCAACCCCTTCCCCATGAGCATCTACGACAACATCACCTACGGCCCCAAGCTGCACGGCGTGCGCAACAAGGCCGAGCTGGACGAGATCGTCGAGAGCAGCCTGCGGGGCGCGGCCCTGTGGGACGAGGTCAAGGACCGGCTGAAAAAGAGCGCCCTGGGCCTGTCGGGCGGCCAGCAGCAGCGCCTGTGCATCGCCCGCGCCCTGGCCGTCAAGCCCGAAGTCCTGTTGATGGACGAACCCACTTCGGCCCTGGACCCCGGCTCCACCATGAAGGTGGAGGAGCTGATGAGCGAGCTGAAAAAGAACTACACGGTGGTCATCGTCACCCACAATATGCAGCAGGCCGCCCGTATCAGCGACCGCACCGCCTTCTTCCTGCTGGGCGAGCTGGTGGAGGTGGGCCCCACCGAGGAGATCTTCAGCACCCCCTCCGACAAGCGCACCGAGGATTACATCTCCGGCCGTTTCGGCTGATCGCACAGCCCCTTCGGGCCAAAGAGAGAGGAGACATATATGAGCATTCGCAAGCACTACGACGAGGCCCTGGCCGAACTGAACCAGGCTCTGATCGAGATGGGCCAGGCCGTCACCGACGCCGTCGAGAACGCCATGGAAGCCCTGGCCACCACCGACGCCGAGGCCGCCGCCCAGATCATCAAGGACGACAACCAGGTCAACGAGATGGAGCACGACATCGAGCACCGCTGCATGGTGCTGCTGCTGCGCCAGCAGCCGGTAGCCGGCGACCTGCGCCGCGTTTCGGCCACGCTGAAGGTCATCACCGATTTGGAGCGGATCGGCGACCACGCCGCCGACATCGCCGAGATCATGCCCCACCTGTTCGCCTCCCGCAAGGCCGGCGACCCCGCCGTCAGCGAGGCCATCAAGATGGGCCAGAAGGCCCACAAGATGGTGCAGGACGGCATGGACGCCTTCCTGAAAGAGGACATGAACGCCGCCCAGAAGGTCATCGCGGCCGACGACGAAGTGGACTACGACTTCAACGCCATCAAGCGCACCCTGGCCGAGGAGATCGCGGCCGACCCCAGCCAGGTGGACGCCGCGCTGGATCTGCTGATGGTCATCAAGTACCTGGAGCGGATCGCGGACCACGCCGTCAACCTGGCCGAGTGGGTCCAGTTCACCCGCACCGGCCTGTACAAGAACGAGGCCATGTTCTGACCGCCATTTTTCCTGGTTATCCTGAAAACCTGTTTTGGGCCCGCCGGTGATCGCTTCCGGCGGGCCGCTTTTTGTCTTTTCTGTGGCCGGTCTGTGTCCCTTTTGTTGCCAGGATGTGAAAATCATCCCAGTACGTACAATTTGCAATAAGTGACGTCCTTATTTCGTTTTCAATGTGAACGCCGCAGCACAGCCGGGAAGCGCCGCGTTCTGCATGATCGGAGGGATATTATGATCGAGACAGGAACCAGAAAGGCGCGCGCCGCAGGCCGGGGCGCCACCGTTGACAAGCAGGCGCTGGTCCGCGCCGCGCTGGACGAGATCGTCCACAACTACAAGCAGGCCAACCTTTCCAGCGTGGCCCATACGTACCAGGTCTCGCTGGCCTATGTGAGCGAGTGCGTCCGGGCCGAGACAGGCCGTACTTACAAAGAGCTGCTGCAGCAGCACCGCCTGGAGCTGGCGGCCCGGCTGCTGCGCCGCAGCGATATGACCGTCCAGCAGATCATCGCCCAGGTGGGCTACGAAAACACCAGCTATTTTTACCGCCTGTTCCGCGCCCACTATGGCCAGAGCCCGCGGGAATACCGCCTCAACCGCCTGGCGGAGCACAAATAAACAAGGACCGGCATACGGAAAAGCCCCGGATGCCGGTCCTTTGTTTTTATTTGTAGTCCTCGCTGTGGTCCTCGATGGGGGCCGTGGCGCCGCCGTGGGCCGCCATATACTCCTCAAAGTTGGAGAATTTCTGCTGGGGCGGCCGCCGGCTGATCAGGACCAGGCCGGGGTCGTCGCTGCGGCTTTCCCGCGCGGGGCGGCCGGGGCGGCTTTTGCTCTGGCTGCCGGCCGGGCTTTTGGCCGGAGGGATGCGCCCGGCCTGGCTGCGTCCCCGCTCCCCCGCGCTGCGGGAGGTCTGGCGCGCCGCCGTCTCGGTCCGGGCGGGCTCGGTCTGGGGCTTGTTTTTGCCGGCATTGCGGCCGCCCTTTTTGCTTTCGGCGGGCGCCTGCGGGGTGCGGCTGTCCCGGCTGGGCCGCTGGGGGGCCTGCTGGCCCTTGGCCTGGCGGCCGGGCTGGCTGTTCGGCTGGGCGGGCCGCTGCTTGTCGGGCGCAGCCGCCACCGTCTTGGCGGGCAGGACGGCGGTCTCCGCGCCGGTCAAAAAGTGGGGGTCGAATTTAGGCGCCTGCTGCGGCTGCCCTCCCTGTGCGGGACGGGGCCGGCCATCCCGGCGGCCGCGCCGGGAGCGGCTGCGCTTCTCCCCGCCCTCGCGGGGGGCGCTCTTTTTGGTTTCGTCCATGATGGTCTCCTCTTTCTTGTCGTCTATCTGCACAGGCTGCACCTGCCGCACCTTGACGGGGCGGGCGGGCTGCGCCGGTTTGGGCTGGGTGGGGGCCGGTTCCGGGGCGGCGGTATCCCAGGGGTGGCCGCTGACCACAGGGATCTTTTTGCGGTTCAGCTTTTCGATGCCGGCCAGATACTCCCGCTCCTCAGGGGCGCAGAAGCTGATTGCCACGCCGTCCGCCCCGGCCCGGGCAGTCCGCCCGATGCGGTGGACATAGGTCTCGGGCACCTCGGGCAGGTCGTAGTTGAACACATGGGACAGCTCGCTGATGTCGATGCCGCGGGCGGCGATGTCGGTGGCCACCAGCACTTTGGTCCGGCCGGCCTTAAAGCCCTCCAGGGCGGCCACACGGGCGCTCTGGCTCTTGTTGCCGTGGATGGCGGCCGCCGGGATGCCCTGCTTGGCAAGGTCTTTGGCGATGCGGTCGGCGCCGTGCTTGGTGCGGCTGAACACCAGGGCGTTGTGGACAGGCGGCTGCAGGTTCTGGATCAGCCAGGGCAGCAGCTTGCGCTTGTCCGCCTTGGAGACGAAATAGAGGCTCTGTTCGATGCGGTCCACCGTGCTGGACACCGGGTCCACCTTGACAAAGGCGGGGTCCCGCAGGATGCCGGCGGCCAGCTGCTCGATCTCGGTGGGCATGGTGGCGCTGAACATCAAAGTCTGCCGGCGCACCGGCAGCTTGGCGATCACCCGCTTGACGTCGTGGACAAAGCCCATGTCCAGCATCCGGTCGGCCTCGTCCAGCACAAAAATCTCGATGCCGGACAGATCCACATACCCCTGCCCGATCAGGTCGTTGAGGCGGCCGGGGCAGGCCACCAGGATGTCCACGCCCTGCTTGAGCTTTTCGACCTGCGGGGCCTGGCCCACGCCGCCAAAGATGACGGCCGGCCGCAGCTTGAGATATTGGCCGTACTGCTCAAAGCTGGTCTCGATCTGCAGGGCCAGCTCGCGGGTGGGGGTCAGGATCAGCGCGCGGATGGCCCCCGGCTTTTTGGGCGGGCGGGCGCTCAGCAGATCCAGCATGGGCAGAGCGAACGCCGCCGTTTTGCCGGTGCCGGTCTGGGCGCAGCCCATCAGATCCTGCCCGTTGAGCACCGGCGGGATGGCCCCCGCCTGGATGGGAGACGGCTTTTCATAACCCGCCCGGGCCACGGCCCGCAGGATCGGTTTGGATAAATTCAGTTCTTGAAATGTCATTCTGCTCCTTAGGAAAGATGGGAAAGCGGGAGAACCTCACTCTGCGATGCGGCGGCACTCGATATAGTACCGCTTTTCCTCGGCGTGCCCCATGCTGAAGGTCTTGCGGGGCAGCACGCCGCCCAGCACTACCCCGCGAAAGAGGTCGCTCTTTTTGAGGGGAGGCAGCAGCAAGCCCACCGCGCCCTTTTCGGCGCTGAAGGCCCGCACCGCGGCTTCGTCGTGGACATAGTCCACCCGCGCCTCGGGATGGTTCTCCAAAAAGTATTCCACAAATTCATCCACCGTCCCCACACCCAGGGGCGCGGTGGGGTTTTCAAAGCTGAGGGTGCACTCGTCCTGCACGCCGATCAGCTGCAGTTTCTGGTCAAAGGCATCCCCAAAGCGGACCCCGGCCATGTTCTCGTCGCTCCAGGTCACCAGGTTCAGCAGCACCGTCTCGTAGCTGGTGTTGAACAGCACCCGGTGGATGGGCTCGATCT
>ERZ1643250.1110-NODE-1110-length-24690-cov-8.883093_pt1 | contig 24690 bp, 26 predicted proteins | sample MGYA00579262_ERZ1643250 | MGnify/ENA primary metagenome ERZ1643250 (study PRJEB29033, sample SAMEA4952265) | chicken gut metagenome | biome: Broiler Chicken; feature: Gastrointestinal Tract; material: Caecum | place: Ireland | collected 2018 | study: Broiler... | reverse complement strand
TGACATCATAACATTCTTTTTCTATTATGTCAATATTTTGTCAATTATTTTTTGTAATTTTCTCATTTGCAAAACTAAATTCCATCCAAAGGTGGGGGTGCGGACAAAAAGTTGGACTATGTGACACCTGATATAATATGAGATACACAAATGAACAAATATCCACAGCACTGATGTTATTAAAAGCTACTGGTTCTCCTAAACAGGTAATTAATACTTTAGGATATCCATCATCGCCGATGCTATATCATTGGCGAGATATGTATCCCGAATACTACGATGTCCCGAATCAAAAGCATTGGAAACAGGCATCCAGTGAATTAAAACAACTTGTAATTAAGCGTTGCTTTATAAATGGTGAGCCTGTAAAATTAGTGGCAGAAGAAATCGGATATTCCCCATCCCTTATATACAAGTGGATTAGAGAATATCAAGCGAAGGGACATTTTTTATCCATGAAGAAAATTACTGCCAATGTTGATGTTAATCCAACCGATATCGAATCAGCTGAAGACATTAATGCATTAAAGGCTCAAATGCTTGATATGCAGATGGAAATAGATATTCTCAAGGAAACAATTAACGTCTTAAAAAAAGACCCCGGCATCGATCAGACAGCTCTCACGAATCGGGAGAAGGCAGTGATAATCGATGCCCTGAAGAATAAGTATTCACTGCCGGCACTCTGCAGGAAACTCGAACTGGCCAAAAGCAGCTATTATTACCAGGAAAAAGCCATTCACGCAGAGGATAAATATCTTGAGCTCCGAAAAAAGATTATACAGCTATTCCATGATAACCGAAATGCATTCGGTTACCGCAGAATACACACATTACTTCACAAGAATGGAATAATCGTATCTGAAAAGATTGTACGTCGAATAATGAAGCAGGAAGCACTTATTGTAAAACAATGTTACAGGCGCAAATACAACTCTTATAAGGGCGAAATAACACCCGCTGTAGAAAATGTCATACATCGGGATTTTCACGCTGATAAGCCAAATCAAAAGTGGCTTACAGATATCACAGAATTCTCAATTAAGGCAGGTAAGGTTTATCTTTCCCCAATCATAGATTGTCTTGATGGTATGCCGGTTAAATGGACTATAGGAACCTCTCCTAATGCAGAACTTGTTAATACCATGCTCAAAGAGGCAATAGCAACGCTTGCACCTAACGAAAAACCTATCGTCCATTCAGATCGTGGCTGTCATTATAGGTGGCCAGAATGGATCAAAATAATGACAGAAGCGGGGCTGACAAGGTCTATGTCTAAAAAAGGCTGCTCACCAGATAATTCTGCTTGTGAAGGCTTTTTCGGACATCTCAAGACTGAGATGTTCTATGGTCGTAATTGGGACGGGTATAGCATTAATGACTTCATCCAGGAAATCGACAATTATATGCACTGGTATTGCGAAGACCGAATTAAATCAACACTCGGAGGGCTTAGCCCTCTTTATAGAAGGAGCATAGGTGTGAACGTCTAAAAAAACGTCCGCACGCCCATTTTTTGATTTTTATTTTTCATCCCTTATTCAGCCAGAAAAGCCGGTATTTTTCTTCCAGAACTCCTGTCAGTCTCTCAGGCAGTTCTTTGGAAAATACCGGCTTTCTTCTAGTAGAAAATACTCAGAAATATATCTACCAAAATATTTTTCTCATATAAAAAACTCAAAAAAGGATCCTGGCTTACCATCTCCATACATACTTTTCCAACAGGTGTTTTACAGAAAATCGTAAGAATCAGAAGGAGGATCCAGACAAACAGAATCCCCTTCATTCCTCCCACCGCGATCCCGGCAACTTTATTAATGCCATGAAGAATCGGCAGTTTCGTAATCAGATCCAGTGCATGGACTGCAAGCCCTATAAGAATCGATGCCAGAATAAAAGACAGAATGAAACTGATGCCGTTTAATAAAACAGACGCCAGATAACGGGCAATGTATTCAGCAAAGGTATCTACCTGAAGATACTGATATACTTCTCCTGTATTGTTCTGTGCAATTTCACTTTTCATAGATTGGGGAAGAGGCAGACTTTCTATCAGAGAATCCTCCTTCTCCTGTGCCTCCTCTTCCATTTTATCCTGGATGAATGTCTCGCATTCCTTTTCCACCCGGGAATATACCGGAGTATTTTCCAGAGCTATCTTCACATAAGGATTGATCCCCCATACCACTACTAAAGTTAGTATAACAAGGAAGGTGCTTACCACCTCTTTTACGAATCCTCTGCGATAGCCCATAAATGCAAATAACAGCAAAAGCGCTGCCGTTCCTATGCCCAGCCATGTACTGTCAAATTCCATTCGTAGCGCTCCTTTTGTACTTTATCACTTAAACTTAATAACGTCTACGCCATTGTCCAATACCAGCACATACTTGTTCCAGCCGATTTTAAAGAAGTCGTTAATACTTCCCTCATCTACTGTGCCATTGAACTTTTCCACTCCCTGCATACTAATTACACAAATCTGAGAAGCATTGTACATTACCACCTGGCCGCCGGACATCTTAATTTCTGTATATGGAATATTGAAAGATTTTTGAAACAGCTCTTTTCCGCTGGTATTATATACTTTCATTGTATACATTTTATCTTTCCCGTCATCCCGAAATACCAGTCCTATATGGCTTTCGTCGTAAAATGTGCTGACAATCTCCTCTTCCACCTCCACATTGGCGCTTTCCTTTGGAATCTGTCTGCCTTCATATATTACAAATCCATTATCTTTAAAAGCTACGGAAACATCATCCTTCAGATAGGCAGTCTGGGGAACTACTACTCCCTCATACTCGTATCCGCTGACTATATTGTCAATCTGGTTCTGTCCTGCAGTGCCAAAATTATAAAACGCCACATAGCTGGTGGTAGTACCTCCGTCCACAAACTGATAGGCCACCATAATAATCAGACCGTCTTCTGATACAGCGATGTCCAGGGGATAGCCGGGATCGTCCACTCTGGTCTGGTTCTCAGCAATCAAACTGCCGTCCTTGGCATAGAAATTGACCCAGGTATCTTCTCCTCCGTCTAAAATAGCCGCCACAACTCCCTGGCCTGCCACCCGCGCTTTCACAATATTATAAGAAGCCGAGATTGTTCCGCTCTCTCCGTCTTTATCAAAAACTACCATGGAAGTTCCGCCCTGATCGTAGACAACGGCTGTATCATTACAGATGTCTGCCACCGGTGTTTCCATTTCATACGTAGAACTCCATAGGGTGTCCTGACTGGTATCTACCAGAGAAGCTCCCGTAGTGCTATAGCGGAACACCTTCCCATTCATATCCATGTACTTTGTAGAAACGGTGTCTTCCTGTTCACTCCTGGTTACTACTTTATAATCTCCGTAACTTCTTCTCTGAATAAACAAAAAAACTCCTGCAACAATTGCCACAACTGCCGCAATGGTCACTCCGCTCCGAATCAGCGCCTTCTTTTTCTGGCTCAGCCCCCGGTGGGAATATACATCGTCCACTTCAATCTCGTTATACCGAGAACTTCCCCTTGCTGCCTCGTGGCTCTGTTTCCGTTTCTTTCTTCTTCTTAATTTCTTAAATAGGCTGCTCATAAAACACTCCCTTATTCCTTTGTATCTTCCCTGTTTCACTTTCATTGGCCATTATAGCACATCTCTTCACGGTAATACAATTATTTGTCCCGGATAAATAATTTCTTCTAAAGATAAGTCATTCAATTCACAGATTTCTTTCATAGCATCCATGGAATGATATCTTTCCATGCTGATTTTAAACAGAGTATCTCCCGGCTGTATTACATATGACTCATGAACAGATGCAGAGCTGCTTTCTTCGGATTCTTCTTTGGCATCATCTGCGCTGTTTTTTTCTGTTTTCTCCTGAGCTTCATCTGATTCTTCCCGGGAAGCAACCTTTCCCATCGTTTCTTTCCCTGCGCCTTTTAGCTGATTTTTATCCGAAGCCTCCTTTTCCGCAGCGGAAATTTCCGGTTTGGGCGTAGGCGTAGGATCTTTTTGTGCCGGTGAGGCCGTCGGCAGAGGTTCCACTTCCTTTTTCACCTCTTTTGACTGCACAGAAGCCTCCTCTACTTTCTCCGTGACTTCTTCCATTTTCTGATAATTATTGACAAAGTTTATCCCCACGGTTAGAGCCGCAATTGCCACACAGGCAGTTGCCGCATAGGTAACCATGGATGATTTTCTCTGGCTTTCTTCTTCCTTTTTCACTTTTTTCTGCTGAATGATTTTTCTCACATTCCGTATTGCTGTATCCGCCACCTGTTCTTCCGGCTCCATAGGCGCATTTTTCGATTTTTCGATCATGTACGCCTGCATCAGCGGATTTTTTTCATAATATATATAATATCCGGGCTGACGGTTTAAATATCCGTTTTCATAGCGGAAGATAGCGTCTTCCTTTTCCGCAGGTTCCATCAGAAATAATATTTTATCACTGCCGCCAAAATGATTCTGGTGGACCTTCTGCAGTACCTGGGTGATTTCCATGGGGATTCCCGGATAAGAAAAGAACCATCCTATGATTTGCTGCCCCTGGAAATAAACGCCGATTTCTTCCTGGATTTTTTTCCAGACTTCTTCCGTAAATCCAATATGTTCCGGGGTTACATCTGTATCAGAAATTTCCAGCGCACATCTTACAAAAAGATAGGAAACTCCTTCCTTCCAGTTGGTCTGTCCCAACAAAAGAGCCAGTTTCCCTTTTTCTTTTCCTTCTGCTGCAATTTTTCCAAGAAATGTATATACATAATCTTCCACGTATATCTTACAGGCATCGCTGATTAGTCCTATCTGCCTGATGTTTTTCGGAATATGGAAAAACTCATCGTTTCCCTGTGCTGTCTTTTTTTCCTCCTTATAAATAACCTCTATCATGTTTTATCACCCCTTTTGCATTAAGATAGCACAGTCTATTTGCAGATTTTATCAGAATCTAAGAGGTGAAAAAAATTTTTTGACGACAGTTTTTTGCATATTTCCGAAAATACTGGATAAGATGAAACATAAAGATCTTATTATGTGAGGAATGCCCATGGCTTTTTATATTAATTCAAAAAAAGAAGCTTCACCGGAGAGAATCTCTTACTTTCTTACAAAATGCATTCAGCGGCACTGCGGCGAGTGGAAGGAAATTGTTTTTCTGTGTATCGGCAGCGACCGGATTACCGGAGACTGCCTGGGGCCTTACATCGGTCAGCAGCTTTTGCGTTATCCCCTGCGGGGCATTACCGTTTACGGGACCCTGGAACAACCCATCCATGCTCTGAATCTGGACAAATCCATACAGTATATTCAAAGGAAACATCCTCATGCCCTTGTGATTGCCATCGACGCCTCTCTGGGAACAAAAAAGCACCTGGGCTATGTAACCATTGGTAATGGTTCTCTCAGCCCAGGCGCCGGTGTTTCTAAAACTCTTTCTCCCGTAGGAGATATTTATATTACAGGTATTGTAAATACTGCTGGTTTTCTGGAGCACCTGACCCTGCAGACTACCCGGTTGTCAACCGTTCTTTCACTGGCCGACACCATCCTTCAGGGTATCCTCTGCTCTCTGCGTCCCCGCCACTTTCTCAGCGCGGCTGCTTTGGAAAAAACCAGATAATTATTTTACAAAATCTTTTACTTCTTTATAGATACCTTCTGCATCCAGTCCGTATTTTTCCAGAAGTGCGGCTGCTGCTCCGGATTCGCCGAATACATCTTTAATACCGATTCTCTTTACAGGAACAGGCATATTTTCGCTGAGACATTCGCAGACAGCTCCGCCGAGACCGCCGATTACAGAATGCTCTTCCACAGTTACGATCTTGCCTGTTTCTTTTGCGCTTGCCAGTACTAATTCTTCATCCAGAGGTTTAATGGTATGCATATTGATTACTTTTGCATCAATTCCCTCTGCAGCCAGTTTTTCAGCAGCTTCCAGAGAAGCGGCTACACAAAGTCCGTTGGCAATAATGGTAACGTCTTTGCCTTCACGCAGAACGATACCTTTTCCCAATTCAAATTTATAGTCTGGTCTGTCATTGATAACCGGAACAGCCATTCTTCCGAATCTCATGTAGACAGGACCTTCATGTTCATAAGCAGCTTCAACCAGAGCTTTCGCTTCCACATCATCAGACGGGCAGGCTACAACCATACCCGGAATGGTTCTCATAAGAGCGAAGTCTTCGTTGCACTGATGGCTTGCACCGTCTTCTCCTACGGAGATACCGCCGTGTGTAGCGCCGATTTTCACATTTAAGTGAGGATAACCAATGGAATTGCGAACCTGTTCATAAGCACGTCCTGCAGCAAACATAGCAAATGTGCTTACAAAGGGAACTTTTCCTGTTGTGGATAAACCTGCGCCTACTCCTGTCATGTTGCACTCTGCGATCCCGCAGTCAATGTGACGTTCCGGAAATGCTTTTTTGAATACGCCGGTTTTTGTAGCACCAGCCAGATCCGCATCCAGTACGATTAAATCTTCATGTTTCTTTCCAAGTTCTACTAATGCGTTGCCGTAGCTGTCTCTTGTGGCAATTTTCTTTACTTCTGACATAATGCTTCACCTACCTTTTCTAAATCTGCCATTGCAATTGCATATTCCTCATCGTTTGGAGCTTTTCCATGCCATCCGGCCTGGTTTTCCATAAAGGAAACGCCTTTTCCTTTTACAGTTTTCATAATAATCGCTGTTGGCATACCTTTGGTTGCTTTTGCCTCGTCGAAAGCAGCCTTTAACTGATCCATGTCGTTTCCGTCTGCAACATTAATTACATGGAAATTGAATGCTTCGAATTTTTTGTCAATGGGATATGGAGAGCAGACATCTTCGATTTTACCATCGATCTGCAGTCCGTTATTATCCACGATAACTACCAGATTATCCAGGTTTCTGTGGCCTGCCAGCATAGATGCTTCCCATACCTGGCCTTCCTGAATTTCACCGTCTCCCAGAAGGGTATAGACACGATAATCTTTGTTGCTTAATTTTGCTGAAATTGCCATTCCCACTGCGGCAGAGATTCCCTGGCCCAGAGAACCGCTGGACATATCCACGCCCGGAATATGTTTCATATCCGGATGACCCTGCAGATAGCAGCCTAATTTACGAAGTCCCATTAAGTCTTCTTTCGGGAAATATCCTCTCTCTGCCAGTACGGAATACAGTCCCGGCGCCGTATGGCCTTTGGATAATACGAAACGATCTCTGTCTTCCTTTTTCGGATCTTTGGGATCGATATTCATTTCTTCAAAATACAGATATGTAAAAACATCTGCTGCTGATAAAGATCCGCCCGGATGGCCGGCCTTTGCTGCATGTACAGAAGTCACAATACTTTTGCGGACTTCATTTGCAGTTTTCTGAAGCTCTAACTTGTTCATACTATTTACTCCTTTTTATTTTGTTCAAGCAACCCCCAACTCGTGATGCTCGTCAATCTTCTTTCTTATATTACCTCTATTCTCCGAATACAGCAATATAATCTTTCTGAAATTTTTCAATTCCTGTGGTGGTAAGAGGATGGTTGATCATCTGCTCTAAAACCTTATACGGAACTGTAGCAATATCTGCGCCTGCTTCCGCACACTGAGTTACATGCATCGGATGTCTTACGCTTGCTGCAATAATCTGCGTCTGAATATTGGCTACTGAGAAAATTTCCACAATTTCACGGATTAATTCCACTCCGTCTACAGAAATATCATCCAGTCTGCCCAGGAACGGAGATACATAAGTAGCGCCTGCTCTGGCTGCCAGAAGCGCCTGGTTTGCTGTAAAAATCAGCGTCACATTGGTATGGATACCTTCTTTGTTCAGCACTTTTACAGCTTTGAGTCCCTCTGCAGTCATAGGGATTTTAACTACCATGTTGGGATGAATTTTAGCAATTTCTCTTCCTTCTGCAATCATGCCTTCTGCATCGACAGTGGTAGCTTTTACTTCGCCGCTGATGGGGCCGTCAACAATGGAAGTAATTTCTTTGATTACTTCTTCAAATACACGGCCTTCCTTTGCAATCAGAGAAGGATTTGTAGTTACTCCGCAGATAATTCCCATATCATTTGCTTTGCGAATATCTTCGACCTTTGCAGTATCAATAAAAAATCTCATAAAACACCCTCCAATACTTATTTTTTATTGTTTTTCTTTACATCTTTATCCTAGTACTTGTGCACATGTGTGGTCAAGATGTTTTCCCATAAAAATCCACTGAAAAAGCCACAAAATTCCAGGGATAGCCGGAAATAATAAGTGGATTTTCTACAGCTCCACTCTTCCTTCCAGGGCTCTCAGAAGCGTCACTTCATCAATATACTCCAAATCGCCTCCCACAGGAACTCCGCTGGCAATTCTGCTGACACAGATTCCTGTCGGCTTAATCAGTTTGCTGATATACATTGCCGTTGTTTCTCCCTCCAGACTGGAGTTGGTGGCAATGATAACTTCTTTTATCTCTCCCTGCAGCCTCTGCATCAATTCTTTCAGTTTAATGTCATCCGGCCCGATTCCCAGAATCGGGGAAATGGCTCCATGGAGAACGTGATAAACGCCTTCAAACTTGCCTGTTTTCTCGTACGCTGCCAAATCTCTGGTATTTTCCACCACCATAATCGTACTGTGATCCCGTTTCGGGTTACTGCAGATAGGACACAGTTCCTGATCGGTTAATGTATAGCAGTTTTTGCAGTACCTTACGTTTTCTCTGGCTCCCTGAATCGCCTGAGTAAGCTGTTCCACCTGTTCTCTGGGCATATTCATAATATGAAACGCCAGTCTCTGGGCGGATTTGGCGCCGATTCCGGGCAAATAGGAAAGCTGTTCAATTAGTTTGCTGATATGTTTACTGTAATAATCCAACTTCAACTCTCCCCTTCCGCTTTAGAATGGGAAACCTCCGCCAAGACCGCCGGTCAATTTGGACATTACAGCGCTGGTTTCTTCCTCTACTTTTCTGAGCGCCTCGTTGGTGGCCGCTACAATCAAATCTTCCAGCATTTCCACATCCTCTGGATCCACCACTTCTTCTGCCAGTTTCACTTTCAGAACTTCCCGCTTTCCGCTGACGGTTACCTCTACTGCAGATCCCCCTGCAGTTGCTGTAAACTCTTTCTCTTCCAGGGCTTTCTGGTTCTCCTCCATCTGCTTTTGCATTTTCTGCGCCTGCTTCATTAAATTGTTCATGTTTCCAGGCATTCCTGGAAATCCACCGCGTTTTGCCATTTCTTCTCTACCTTTCTTCGATCATTTTGTTAAAATCTATCCTGAAGACGGAATTACGATTCTTCTACAATCACATCCATCCGGATATTTTCTTTCATTGCCTGCTCTATGGAAATTTCAGCCAGCCCCTGAGGTTTCTTCTGACTGGACATCAGCATCTGTATCTTAACCTTTTTTCCTGTCTGTCTGGCAATAATCTCTGTTAGCTGTGCTTTCACCTCTTCATTTTCCACATAAGGCTCTGCCAGGAAATCCTGGAACTCAATGAAAAGTACCGGTTCTCCTGTATCTGCATTGTATTTGGGAATGGCTTTTTTAAGCATCTGCTTCAGCATTCCGCCGGTCTCTCCCACAATGCTTCGCCACCCGGCCACAACTTTCTTCAGATCTTCCGGCGCTGCTTTTGCCGGTTCTCTGGCTTCTTCAGCCGGTTTTTCGTCCATCCGCAGATTCGGGTTCTGTGCCGTCTGCAAACTTGCGGAAGGGGAAAACACCACAGGCCGTTCTTCTATTTTCTTCTCCAAAACACGAATTCTGTCAAAAAGAGAATCCAGATTCGTTTCCATTGCCGGACGGCACAGCTTAATCAAAGCCATCTCAATTAAAATCCGTTTCTGGGTGGAGTATCGAATCTGTCCTGCAAGTTCTGAAAATACACGGATATACCTCATCAGAGTTTCTACTTCTACCATCTGGCTTTCTTCTTCCAGAAGCTTCTGATTTTCTCTGGAAACATCAATGGCATCATACGCATCTTCCGATGTTTTAACCAGAAGCAGATTCCTCATATACCAGGTAAAATCCCCTACAAATTGGCTTAACTCTTTTCCTCCTGTGATTAGCTCTTCAAGAATGCGGATTGAGCCCGTCACGTCTCCTTCCAGAATTCTCCTCAGCAGACGGCTGAATACTTCCACGTCCACTGCGCCCAGCACTTCCAAAACTCTGTCATACGTTAATGTCTGTCCCAGATAAAAGGCGATGCACTGATCCAGCAGACTTAAAGCATCTCTCATGGAACCGTCTGCAGCCTTGGCCACGTAGCGGACCGCCTTTTCCTCTGCTTCCACCTGTTCTGCCTTCAGAAGCTGGCTCAGTCTGTCTGCTATCGTGTCTATGGTAATCCTGTGGAAATCATACCGCTGGCATCTGGATAAGATGGTTACCGGTATTTTATGGGCCTCGGTGGTTGCCAGAATAAAAATCACATAAGAGGGAGGCTCTTCCAGAGTTTTCAGCAATGCGTTAAAAGCTCCGGAAGAAAGCATGTGAACCTCGTCGATAATGTAGACTTTATACTTTCCTTCCGTGGGGCGGTATGCCACTTCTTCCCGGATTTCCCGGATATTGTCCACGCCGTTATTGGATGCTGCATCAATTTCTATTACATTCATTGCGGTTCCTGCCTGAATTGCTCTGCATGAGGGACATTCATTACAGGGGCTGCCATCTATAGGGCTCTGGCAGTTTACTGCTTTAGCCAGTATTTTTGCCACCGTAGTCTTTCCGGTGCCCCTGGTCCCGCAGAACAAATAGGCATGGCCGATCCTGTCTGCCTTTATCTGGTTCGTCAATGTGGTCACTATGTGCTCCTGGCCTTTGACATCCTGAAAGTTGTCGGGCCGGAACTTTCTGTAAAGAGCAGTGTAGCTCATACTATTACTCCTGTTCTAATTCTCTGTTTAGTCGCCAAAACTGATTCCAATCCGTTTTGCTGCTTTTACTGTCTGATCTTTCGGAGATACCATTTTCAGTTTGCCTGCGCATTCTGCCAGAGGTACTCTCTTAATTTTTCCGTTTACAATTCCCACCATAATTCCGTATTCTTCATCCAGAATTGCTTCGGCTGCCCCTGCACCGATTCTTGTGGAAAGTACGCGATCGTAAGGACAGGGCTCTCCGCCTCTCTGCGTATGTCCGGGTACTGTAATACGAACTTCATTTCCGGTTTCTTTCTGAATCTTGTCTGCGATTTCATAGGATACAGACGGATATTTCTTGGCACGCTCTGCCAGTTTCTCTTTGTATTTCTTTTTTGAAAGCTGTGCCTCTTCTTTAGAAATAGCTCCTTCTGCAACTGCCAGGATTGTGAAGCGTTTTCCGGCTTTTGCACGACGCTTAATGGCGTCCACCACTTTCTTAATATCATAGGGAATTTCCGGAATCAGGATAATATCTGCTCCGCCTGCCAGTCCTGCATGAAGGGTCAGGGAACCTACTTTATGTCCCATAACTTCCACAATAAATACACGGCCATGAGATGCTGCTGTGGTATGGATACAGTCGATTGCATTGGTTGCGATATTTACTGCGCTCTGGAAGCCGAAAGTCATATCCGTTCCCCAAATGTCGTTGTCAATAGTTTTTGGCAGATGAATAATATTTAAGCCTTCTTCTCTTAAAAGGTTGGCTGTCTTCTGTGTTCCGTTTCCGCCCAGGATAACCAGGCAGTCCAGGCACAGTTTATAGTAGGTCTGCTTCATTGCTTCTACCTTATCCAGACCCTTCTCATCCGGTACACGCATCAGTTTAAACGGCTGTCTGGAAGTTCCCAGAATGGTTCCGCCCTGTGTAAGAATACCGGAAAAGTCTTTGGAAGTCAGCATCCGGTATTTTCCGTAGATTAATCCCTTATATCCATCGTCAAAACCATACACTTCCAAATCGTCTAAAGAATTTGACAGTCCTTTCACCACGCCCCGCATGGTTGCATTCAGCGCCTGACAGTCGCCGCCGCTTGTTAATAGTCCAATTCTCTTTTTCATCTTGTTACCCACCCTTTCCTTTTAAATCTTTTCAACGCCCCACTAATTTTGCGTTTTTTATCGTATGATTTATTATATCTTATTTTTCCATTTATCTCAATTATTATTTCAATCCCGGCCTGTCTTCCGCCCTTTATATTCCAGGCTTGACAATCTCTCCTAAGATAGGCTATAATTAATTACCGCGCAGCCGGGGAGATAGCGGTGCCCTGTACCTGCAATCCGCTATAGCAGGGGTGATGCCAATCTGAGGCTTATTCTCTGCGGAGCTGCCCTTTATAAGTGGCGCTGACGTCTGGGTCTTACGCAACAGAACTCTGTGAACCGTGTCAGGTCAGGAATGAAGCAGCACTAAGCAGACCATTCTGTGTGCCGTAAGGGCGCCTGGATCGAGTTAACTGTAAAGGTACCGTCCGTGGAAATATTTCGAGGTGCGGCGCGCGTAAAAGAGCAAAAAAAGGGACTGATTTTTCAGCCCCTTATTTTTTTATTTTCCTTCTTCTCTTTCCTCAGTTCTTTAAAAAACGCCGAAAGCATCGAAGAGCATTCTTCCTCCAGAACCCCTCTTACTACTTCCACTTTATGGTTGAAACCGTCCATTTCCAGTAAATTTAAAACAGAACCTGCGCAGCCTGCCTTTTTGTTCATGCAGCCAATCACCACCCGGTCTATCCTGGACTGCACCAACGCTCCCGCGCACATCTGGCAGGGTTCCAGAGTTACATACATGGTACAGCCTTCCAGCCTCCAGTCCCCCAGTTTTCTGCTGGCTTTGCGAATTGCGTTCAGCTCCGCATGAGAAAGGGTATTTTTATCTGTATTCCTTCGATTGTATCCCCTGGCAATGATTTTCTCTCCCTGGACAATCACACAGCCTATAGGAACTTCTTTTAATGCATATGCTTTTTTCGCCTGCCGAATGGCTTCCTTCATATATTTTTCTGCTTCGTTCATCTTTCCCCTCTCTGATTTCTCACCATAAAAAAGAACCTTTTTATGTATCAGGAAACCCCATGGAATTTCCTGTTACATGAAAGAAAGCAGCTTCCTTTCGGAAACTGCTTCCCCTCGCAATCCTGAATCGAAGCGACAGGATTCGAACCTGCGGCCTCTGCGTCCCGAACGCAGCGCTCTACCAAACTGAGCCACGCTTCGACAGATTTGTGCTTTTTGCCATGTGCAAGAAATATTATATTCATTTTAGGTGCATTTGTCAATGATATTTTTTTCTTTTTTGAATGAAATGGATATTTTTTCATATATATTATTAATTCAACCTGTTAAGGAGGCATTTTTTTGTCTGGCTATAACCGCTTTGTAGCATATGTTTATGAATATCAGCAGGAGAAAAAGGGCCCCAACCGGGGTTTTCTGAAAGTAGAGCTCAGAAACAGCCGCTGTTCCATTGAGATTCATCTGAAAATCCCGGCTCTGGCCTCCGGCCTCACCTGTAAAGTTTACGGCTTCATCCGAACCTCCGGAAAACTAAACGGTGTTTTGCTGGGGCAGTGTTCCACACAAAAAGACGGCATTCAGGGAACCCTGGAACTGCAGGAAGGAAAAATGGGAAAAGGCGGTTTCTCTCTATCTGATTTAAACGGCATGATCCTTCTGACAGAAAGCAATGGTTTCTATGGCACCGAGTGGGACGATCAACCCATTCTTCCCGGACAGTTCCTGGAACAGGAACCCGAAGTTTCCGCTGCTTTACCCGTTCAGGAAGATACGGTACCCCAGGGGAATCCCGAGCCTTCCCTCCCGGAAACTACCGCCCCTCCAAAGGAGAACCCTCCTCAAGAGCACATTCCTTCTCCTCAGACGCTCTCTCTTTCTGACTCTGAGCCTGAATCTGCCGCCGGGTCTGAATCTTCCACCGACTCCGGTCCTGATTCACCGCCGGAGGCGCCCGTACAGGAACCAATGCAGATGGAAACAGAAGAAGTCAAAGAAGCTTCCTCCTGCAACCTTCCCCTTCTCCGGCTTTTTGATGACGATGAGATTGTGGAATGCCGGAAAATCACCCATCAGGACTTTCCCTGTCTGCACCGCAGAGACTGGGCATTAAAAAACAACCGGTTCCTGTTATATGGTTATTATAACTTCGGCCATTTAATCATTGGCAGACGTTCTTCAGACGGACAGTATATTCTGGGCGTTCCGGGAATCTGTGATCAGCAGGAACGATTTATGGCAAATATGTTTGGTTTCCCCCATTTTAAAGCCAGCCGCTCTCTGGAAATCCCCCAGGGAAGAGGCGGATACTGGTATCGCTGTATTTATCCTCCGTCTTTTCACTAATCCACACCTCTTATGGCTGCGTTGGGTATTTCTGCCTGCAGAATTCTTAAAAATCCCAGAAGTTCTTCCCTGGTAAAGCTTTCAAATCCAGGACAAAGGACTTCCTGGGATTCTCTGTAAGACTGAAGAAAATATGCCTTTGCCCCTTTAATCCACTTTCCAATCTGCATAAAATCTTCCCGGGTATGGATTCCTTTCACAGCCGTGGTACGAAATTCATAGTCCAGTTGTCCATGAAGCAGATAGTCTGCGGTTTCAAAAACAGCCTCCATCGAAGGATTCTGTACCCCTGCGGCCCGGATATAATTATCAGGCGCCGCTTTAATATCCATGGCAACCATATCAATCAGCCCCTCTCTTTCCAGTTCTTTTACCATGCCGGGATTGGTTCCATTGGTGTCCAGTTTAATCTGATACCCCAGCTTTCTGACAGAAAGCAGAAATCGGGGCAGTTCCTTATATATAGTAGGTTCTCCGCCTGTAATGCAGACCCCTTCTAAAATGCCTCTTCTCTTCTCCAAAAATTTCAGAATCTCCTGTTCAGAAATACTTCCCGCTTTTTCAGGAGCGATCACCAACGGACCGTTATGGCAAAAGGGACAGCAGAAATTGCATCCTCCAAGAAAAACCGTTGCCGCCAGCCTGCCTGGATAATCCAGCATCGTGGTTTTATTTAATCCGCAGATTTTCATTTTCTTCACCTGACCTCTCATTCTTTTTATTCATTCTCTTATTCTTGACAATTTTTCTCAGTTTGAATTATAGTAGCAATTGGAAACACTAACGGATAGAAACAGGAAAAGAGGTAGGATTATGCTAAACCCGGTAAAACTTATGAATCTGAAAAGCCTGAAAAACCAATTCGCCAAAAACCACCCCAAGTTCACAAAATTTCTATATGCAGTATGGGAAACTGCTCTGGTTGAAGGAACTGTGATCCAAATCCAGGTAAAAACTCCGGACAACCGAACCTTATCCTCCAATCTGAAACTCAAAAAAGAAGATTTGGAATTGTTGGATAAATTTAAATAAACAAAGAGGACAAGTCCTCTTCAGTTCCCTATATCCCTCACCCATGAGGGACTTGTACTCTTTGCGCGCCAGATGCAGACTGCCGTAGGCAGTCAAATTCCATATGCATCTGGTCGCATCCACAGCGGAGCGATTTTTATGTAATAGGAAATCCGACGGAATTTCCTATTACATAAAAATCAAGAGTGCCCAATGTGCAATCCTAATAAGAAAACATTGTAGGGCGAGAGAGAAACGGTATAGCTTACGGCTATGCCGTTTCTTTCATTTATGCCGTGTATCAAAAACTTTCGAGATTTCCAGGATACCGATGCCCTTGTAGTAGATATCTACCTGCTGCCTGCGATTTACCTTGCTGTGCGGATCGGTCGCTGCGTAAATGACGATCTTCTCAACAAACTCATGCAGGATGTGGGGCGTCAACTCCGGGATTTCCGTATACCTGTCAACGATGGATAGAAACCTGTCAACATTAGCACTCTTGCTTTCAACTGCCTCGATTTCCTCACGGAGCAGAAGCACTTGATTTTTCAGGCCGCCTTGCTCGCCCTCATAGTCCTGGGACAATTTGCGGAAACGCTCGTCCGTGAGCTTGCCAGAAATGTTGTCCTCATACAGTCTCTTGAAAATGTTGTCAAGCTCTGCAATCCGCTTTTCAGCATCAGCCAACAATCTTTTCTTTTTGGCAAGTCCCTTGTTACGCTCCTTCAGGTCCATATCCATGACCATCTGAACAAACCGCTCTTTGTGCTGTCTCGCGAAGGAAACGATCTCCCGGAGGTTATCAAGGATCAATTCCTCCAGGATAACGGTTCGGATGGAATGGGTCTCCCCACACACATCTTTCCCTTTGCGATACCCGGAACAGATATAGTATTCCTGATCCCTGCGGAAACCTGTCGCCCTGCACTGATACATGATCGAGCCACAGTCGGCACAATACATCATGCCGGAGAACATCCCCATTTCTCCCATCTTTGTCGGGCGGCGCCTGGTCTGTCTTGCCAACCTTGCCGCATCGGCCATTGCCTCCGTCCAGATAGGTTCATGGGTATTCTCAAAGATGGCCCATTCACTTTCAGGGTTTTGGATGGTCTTTTTGCTCTTGTAGGATTTCTTCCGGGTTTTGAAGTTCACCGTATGGCCCAGGTATTCACGCCAGCGGCCCATCATATCCGCTATGGTGGAGGAGTCCCAAGCGTAGGGATCACCTTGTTTCTTGACATTGGTTTTCATCCCTTTGCTTTCGTAGTAGGCAGCCGGAGTAAGGATTTTTCTTTCCTTCAGCTTTCGCGCAATCTGTGAAGGCCCGAGACCGTCCATGATATAAAGGCCAATCTCATACATCACCTGGGCCGGTTCATCCTCCTTGATCCAATGTTTCGGATCGTCAGGGGATTTCATGTACCCGTAAGGCGGATTGCTTGTCAAATGCTCTCCGGCGTTTCCCTTAACTTTCATCACAGCTCGGATTTTCTTGCTGGTGTCCTTCGCATACCACTCATTGATGATATTGCGGAAAGGGGTAAACTCATTGTCGCCCTGGGCGCTGTCCACACCATCATTCACGGCGATAAAGTGAACATCGTGCTCCGGGAACATGATTTCCGTATACATACCCACCTGCAGATAGTCACGGCCGAAACGGGACATATCCTTGATGATAACACGTTTGACGATACCAGCCTCAATATCGGAAATCATTTCCTGAAACCCAGGGCGATTAAATGTCGTACCTGAAATACCGTCGTCAATGTAAAAGCGGAAGTAGGTATATCCATGTTCAAGAGCGTATTTTTGCAGGATTTTCTTCTGATTGATAATACTGTTGCTGTCGCCCTCCAGTTTATCGTCCTGGGACAATCTGCAATATAAAGCGGTGATTTCTTCGGCGCTCATAATTGCGTAAGGGAATTGAAGCGCGGCAGCGGTGTTTGACTGATAAAACATAATAACCTCCAATCTGGCAGTCAAACACGGTATGAAGTTCTACACTTATTTTACCGCGCTTTTTGGGTTTTGTCTGCCTATGGAGGTCAAGTTGTTATGGCTTTTTTTCGGACTTCGTCCTTGATAAGCCTTTCTATTTTAGAAACCACACCGTCTTTTGCCTGCTCAGGAAAGAAGGAATTGACGATGAAGGTTGTATTTCCGATTTTCTTTTCGCTCCGCACAGGCGGGGCATATTTTATATCTTTCTTTTCAAAGGTTCTATTATTTTGCATAAGTTATCCCTTTCACAATTAGTAAATTGAATCGTGAATAAAAGAGGCAAAAAAACGGACGGCTGCTGGCACAGCTCCACGGGAGTCTCACCCCGGCCCATGCTTGTGGGTGCGGCGCGCAATGCTTTGTGGGCGTTCAACGCGCGAGTATCTTTAACCTGCCTGTATGTCGTCGCCCGCAAGCTGCCACGCCTGCTTTGCGGCCTGGTGTGGGTCGCTCACTCCTGGGAGGTCATGGCGCACCGGCCGTATGGCTCGATACAGAACAGAATGTATCTGTCTGCCTTATACTGCACCGGAGGCCTCCCACCGGGCTTTCTTTTTCAAAGAGCATGGAGCTTCATTGCCGGACCATCGGGGCAAGGAAAGGGAGTGAAACTTGCCCCAACGGTTTTAGGCCGACAATACCTTGAAGCCCGTCACGATGCTGTGGATCAGCTTCGTTTCAAGCCTGAGCCGCATATCTTCATCGACATACAGGTATGTATTCCCGTATTCGTCCTTCAGCGGCCTGGTGGCAAGAGCCCGGATGTAATTCTGATAGTGAGCGACCACGGCGGCAAGGGCATCCTCGTCGCCGGCCACGGCTGCCAGGATCACAGGCACCGGGATAGGTTTCACTTGTCCGGCCATTCAAATCCCTCCTTCATCAGATACTCGCGCAATTCTTTCAGCGTGACAAGCCGCCGTTTGGATATGGTCTGACGGACGACATTCAGCCGCTCGCTAATCTCGCGATCACTCATACCCAGGAAGTAGGACAGTAGGATCACGTCCCGTTTGCCCTCCGGCAACTGCGCTATGGCCTCGGCCAGAAGATTGCCGGTCACGACTACCGGGAGACCCTGTACCTCAAAGACATGCTCGTCCATGAAATACTTGTCCCATGTGGCGGTCTGCTCCAGCTCGGAAGCTGTCAGCTCGTCCAGGGGCTTTTCCTGTTCCCGGCGGCGGGCGCATTCACGCTGAATACACCTTGCCTCGTTTTTCAAAACCGTGGTACAAAAAGCGCCAAACTGATTTTGAATACGCTGCTCATTGGAGTCTTTCATTTTCTCACCTCCCTTCGCGCCCGCAGGTGCGGGGTGGTGATTTCCTCCCTTTTCGCCTCAGTAATGCAGGGATCGCCAAATCAGCAACCGCAAAGGGAAGAAAATTTTTATGAAAGGCTCCGCTGGATAGCGAAGGCTCGCATAAACAGAAAAAAGCGCCCGTCTGCAAAACGCAGACGGGCGTAAAGGAATTATTAAGAGTATTTACATGATTTATGTGTTCATAGTTGTGACCGGAATGACCCGATGGGGGAGCTACACTTTTTTTGACAGTTTATTGTCTGTCGGTTTATGTCGATAGCATTTCTGAAACACGGCGGCTCCCTCCATAAGCCGCCGTGTTTGTCAGCACCAGGACGTCATTCCTTTGGAGGACAAAAGAACGGCGGCCTTGATTTTTCAAAACCGCCGTTGTGTTCAAACAAAGCCAACCAACAAACAACGATTTTGTGTTATATGCGGTTGGCAGTCACATAATCTATCAAAAATGCAGAGCCAATAACCGCTTTTTAGTTGCGCGTTATCGGCTCTGCGTCTGTGCGTCTGGCTCTGTGATAACTAAAATTTTCAGATTTTTCACATTGATTAACATTTCCTTTTTGCACTTAGGGCAAAATAAAGGGAAGTTTTTTAATTCTGTATCCGAGCGCATTTTGATGCGTGTTTTGCTACTGCAAAAAGGACATAATAACCACTCAAAATCCCCTATCGAGGCATTATGTATCATTTTTCTTATCGCCACCCCCAACAATAATGTTCAAACTGAATTTACTGTTCTCTGCCTGCCCAGATTTTTTTGCCACAGTAACAGAAGTTCCATTATTTGTTGTAATAGATAATGTTAATGTATCACAGCTCCCCGCCACTGCTCGTGCACACTCCATGATCGTGCCATAGCCTGTCTGCCGTATCCTTCCAGTTCTCAGCATAGGGCGTGGTCTTGTCGCACAGGTGGTTGGCGCTCTCTGGACTTTGATAGTCTGTGTTCACCGCTCCGGTGTCTGCTACTATCTTCCGCAGCTTTTCCGGATTTTCCAGCATGGGACATGGACAAAGCATATTTTCGTTGAAGGGTTGTCCATCGTGATATGCCATGAACAACGGACTGCGAAGGACATCCAACAAAGCGACATCATGGATATTAGTATTAGAGTAATGAATAAACACACATGGCTCTACATCACCCTTGGCATTGATATGTAGATAACTCCGCCCTCCGGCGATGCAGCCACCTACATATTACGCATCATTCTGGAAATCAATACTGAAAATAGCCTTTGTCTGCCGGAAAGCTCGGATGCGGTGATACATTTCCTCCCGCTGCTCCGGGGTTGGAAGCAGTTCCAGCGCAGCGTCATTACCTACTGGCATATAGTGAAAAAACCATACAAACAGTGCACCGCTGTCGATCATTAGGTCAAAGTATTTTTCACTGCTCACATCCTCCACATTCCGGTTAGTGTAACAGGTGGAAACGCCGAAGGGCAGCTTGTGAGCTTTCATCCGGGCCATAGCATCCTGCACTTTCTGATAGATTCCCTGACCTCGCCGGCTGTCATTAGCTTTCTCAAAGCCCTCCAGAGAAATGGCAGGAACGAAATTCTTAACCCGGAGCATCTCATGACAAAATTCCTCGTCAATGAGCGTACCATTGGTAAACGCCAGGAACTCACAGTCCGGGTGCATCTCGCACAGTTTAATAATGTCTTTTTTCCGCACCAGCGGTTCACCGCCTGTGTAGATGTACATATAGGTACCCAGCTCCTTGCCCTGACGGACAATGGAGTTGATATCTTCCAAACTGAGGTTTAATTTATTACCATACTCCGCTGCCCAGCAGCCAGTACAACATAGATTGCAAGCGGAAGTAGGGTCGAGAAGGATAGCCCAAGGAATATTACAGCCATACTTCTCCTTTGCTTCTTCCTGAATGGCGCCTCCCTTTAGGCTGGCGTTAAACAGGAAATTTTGGAAGAACGCTTTGCGGACGCCGGGGGCAAGTTCATACAGTCGCAGGATTAGCTGATACCAATTGCTTTTTTCTTCAATAGCTTCGCGGATAGCATTACGTTGGCTGGAATACCAATCCTCAGGCGTATATTTATCGACCAATTCCATCAGTTTAGGGATATTTTCCTCTGGATTGCCCTCTATGTACTTCAGGGCTTGACTGACCGCAAAATTCTGCATAGCCGCTTTTATAGAGTTACTCATATGGCGTTCCTTTCTCCTTATTATGGAATGCTTTTTTCCCTCAATCTTACATTTCTCTGCCTGCCCATTTCTTTCTTGCCACAGCAATCGAAATTGCAACAATGACAGCCGCTAACAACAAAAAAGCAATATTGATTCCTTCTCTAGCTACCGCATAAACATCAAAATATTTCAGCGGCGTCAAGTAATACAACGCCGGAATTTCCAGATATTCAGCCACGATATAAATACCATAGAATCCCAGCAACAACCCTGCTCCCAGACGAATCGCTCTTTTATAGTTTTGGTTAATGCCAGATATCAAAAGAGCCAGGGCAAACAGTATGACCTCCGTTAAGAACAAGCCGATTGTAGTCGTAACAGCAGCCCCCTTTTGCTCCAGTCCTCCCAAAGGCAGGATGGAGGTAAAATAGTTGCACAATCCACTAAATACTGCAAGTATAAACAAATTGCACACACAGGCTAAAGCCTTTGCTTCAACGATTTTTTTTCGGCTCACTGGCTTTGTAAACAGATATTCCGCCGTTCCCTGCGACTTCTCTTTTGCAACACTGGAAATGCCAAGATAGACTGCATAACTGTAAGTTAGGATAGCTACCCAGAAATAAATGCAGCCGTACCAACCTAAAGCAGAATCCAGTTTTTCACCTATCCCGAACATAATCATAAGAATTTTGGGAAAGGCATTCATCATTTCCGCCAGTTCTCCAAGAGTGTTCCGCATTGAGAGGAATTCAAAATAAGCAAAGCAGCAAAGGAGCAGAACAATTCCCATCCAGATTAGCAAAAACTTCCTTGATAGACGCAATTCTTTTTTTATCAATGCTTTCATTCTCCTACCTCCTATGCCACAAATTTAATATCCCGCTTCATCAATACTGCATGGGACAGGATCAAAAAAGCCGCCACCAGAAAAATATACCAAATCAAGTAATCCCATTCATAAAATCTCAGCTTGTGTATTTCTGAGGGGTTGAAAAAAGAAAATGGAGACAGAAATCCAATCATACGATTACTTACCGTTCTGGAAAAGGCTGTGATGCAATATTCCAGGAATACAATTAAGCCTGCCGTCAATAGAGGAGATCGATTGTTTGGCTTGCAGCTTCCTAATAACAGCCCCAATGCTCCAAAAAACAAGGTAACAAGGAAAAAGGAGATTGCCAACAGGAAAAACTCTCCTAACGAAAATCCGGGCTTGAACAGTAGCATCGTTACAAGTGATGCCACAAGATAAGCGCCTCCTACTACACACACGCCGCCAAGCAAGCATTGTGTCTTTCCCCGGTAGATCATTCGACGTCCACAAGGTTTTGTAAACAAATATTCTGACGTATTTTCTGTACACTCTTTAGTATGCAGGGATAAGCCGAAGTGCATCCCGAAAATCCCACCAGCAATCATAAAAAAGCCAGTAAGAAATGAATACATTCCCAGCGGTTTCATCAATAGATCAAGAGACACCCCAACAGTTTCAAAAAAACCGCCTTGCGCAAAATTCTCTGGCAGAGAATCCGTCATTCCTATCAGACCGTAATAAACTGGTGTCATAAAGAAAATACAAACCGCAAGAACAATGGCCCAAATCAAGATGCTTTTTTTACTGCGTTTCCATTCATATTGAAAGACAACCATATCCCTATCCTCCTACTCGTAATAATGGAGGAATATTTCTTCAAGTGAAGGTTCCTCAATGAAAATATCCTCCAGTTTCAACTGGTGAAGTTTGTCCATGATGGTCATGGTGTTCCCGCTGAACATAAAGGATGCAGAGGTACATTCCTGCCCCTGTTTCAGATTTGCCACTCCAGGAATAGAGAAGAAGCCCTTCATGATGGGTTCCTTTGTGGTCAGTGAAATTTTTTTATATCCATTTCCACGAAGCTCCTCCATAGATTGAACATCTATCAGCTTTCCTTCCCGTAAGATTGCAACACGGTCGCACAGCTTTTGTACCTCACTCAATACATGGGATGACAAAAAGACGGTCATGCCCCTTTTATTTTCTTCTCGCAAGATTTCATAGAACGTCTGCTGGATCAGCGGGTCAAGTCCGCTGGTAGGCTCGTCCATAATGAGCAGTTTGGGTGAGGGCAGCAGAGCCGATACAATACCGACTTTCTTCTTGTTACCCAGGGACAAATCCTGTATCTTTCGTGACAAGTCCAAATTCAGCCGTTCTGCCAGTTCCTCCATCCTGCTGTTGCAATCCATACCGTACAAATCCGCTGTATACTGGAGCATTTCTCTAACTTTCAGATCATTGTAATAGCAGTTCTCGCTGGGTAGATAGCCCACGTCTTTTGCTATCTCAGCCGCATACTGTCCACAATCCAATCCAAAAATGGAAGCACAACCTCCAGTGGGCTTTAACAGTCCCATCAGAGTGCGGATTGTAGTAGATTTTCCGGCTCCATTTGGTCCAATAAAGCCGAAAACCTCTCCCGAATTGACTGAGAAACTAATGTTTTCGATTCCACGGTGCTTTCCATAGCTTTTTGTCAGTCCCTCTAAAACAATCATGGGTTCACTCATAGCAGATATTCCTCCTTATAAAAATTGTACTTCAGCATATGCAGAATGCTTTCAAATTCCGACATGTTGCTGTCATAGTCGATTCCGTTTTCAAACCGGGACACGATCCCATCTGCCAATAGCATCAGCATCTGAAAAACCAGCTTTGCGTCCTCTGGACGTTTGAATTTTACGCTATCTTGTTCATGCAGAACCAATACTTCTGTAAATCTCTTACCTTCTTCCATTGCGGAGGTCAAAATGTCTTTTAAATCTGGTGACTGCTCTGTTGCGGCACTGCCAATAAAAGCCGCAATGTAAGGATTCTCTTTTAAATTCTTTACCTTCATTACGCTGGCTGCCCACACCCGGTCAAAAAAGTCTGCGTTTGCATCTAAGGTGCTCAGATCGTATGCTTGCTTCATTTGTGATGAGCAGTAATAAAACAGGTACTCGTAGAGGGCCTGCTTCGTTCCAAAATACTGGAAGATAGAAGCCTTAGAAATGCCAGCCGCTACGGCAATATCGTTGATGGATGCCTTTTCATATCCATGCTTTGCAAAACAGGCCAGAGCTGCATTGCGGATCGTTGTTTGCTTTTCTTCTGTAAGTGCCAAAAACTTATCCATTGCTGGTATACTCTCCTTTCTAAATAACCGATTCGGTCATTCAAGGCAAGTATATCATAAATAACCGATTCGGTCAATAGGATATTTTACGATTATCGTGAAATGCTAAGCCAAAATATGAATTATTTTAGCTATCGATAAGAACTGTGTGGACATATCCAGAGAGAAAGGTGAACAGTAAAATGTAGTAGGGTGAATGAATATGGCAAAAAGACCAGTACCAAAATATAATTTTAAGCCCTTCGGGGACGCAATCAAAGCGGCAAGGAACGGACGCAAGGAGTCCAGGAACAAGGTGGGAGACGAAATGTATCTCTCGCCCCGTTATCTTGCCAATATTGAAAATAAGGGACAACATCCAAGCCTCCAGATTTTCTTTGAGCTTGTTTCCCGCTATCATATCTCGGTGGATCAGTTTCTCTTTGAAGATCACGCAGACGGCAAGACCACAGCCCGCCGGCAGCTTGATACCCTGCTTGATGGCCTGAGTGAGAAAGAAATCAAAATCATCACTGCCACCGTTCAGGCTATGTTGGATGCCAGAGCGGAGGATGAAGAATGATGTTCCCGGCACAATTGAATATGGATTAAATGACGCTATGAATGAATACCGTTTGTAGCGTTTTTCTTTGCCCGGAAGGTAGCAAAAGTGAAGGTTTCGGTATTACATAGGTACGGGAAAAGAAACGATAGCAAGCACAGCAAGTGTAGCCACACTTGCGAATTTTCGGTTTAGG
>ERZ1643250.1109-NODE-1109-length-24700-cov-62.863786_pt1 | contig 24700 bp, 23 predicted proteins | sample MGYA00579262_ERZ1643250 | MGnify/ENA primary metagenome ERZ1643250 (study PRJEB29033, sample SAMEA4952265) | chicken gut metagenome | biome: Broiler Chicken; feature: Gastrointestinal Tract; material: Caecum | place: Ireland | collected 2018 | study: Broiler... | reverse complement strand
ACACATTAAAGGTTCCGTTACAAGTATTCGATATTGTTCAATTTTCAAGGTCCTGTGTTCGTCAGCCGGCTGACCGGCGACCTGTTTATTATAGCACCGCGAGGCGTTTTTGTCAAGCACTTTTTTCATCTTTTTTTCAAGCGAACTTGAAGTGCTTTTTCTACTCTTGCCTCTCGGCGGGGGCTTCCCGCCGGGCGCTCGCATATAGTACTACTTTTTCCGTTACTTGTCAACCCCTTTTTGCAAATTTTTTTGCATCTTTCTTTTCCCTCTTATAGCGCCCGAAAATCAGCCTGTATTTTTGGTCAACATTCCGAAAACACTAAATGTAGTGTCCAACCGCTTGACTTACCACTAAATAATGGTATCATAGTCTTGCACCCCGCGCGGCGGGCCGTCCGCCGGCCGCACACGCGGATATCCATAGAGGCTTGTATCCTATATATAAATAGGCATCTGTCCGGCCGCCGGGCAGACAACATCCCTCTCTAACCAAAAGACAGCGCCCCGGCGCTGCCATGCGCGAAGGAGGAGGAACCGCATGAAGATCATCAAACGGAATGGCACCGAAGTCCCATTCGATATCACCAAGATCATTGTGGCCGTCTCGAAGGCCAACCAGTCTGTGGACGAAAAGCTGCGGCTGAGCCGCGAGCAGATCACCCAGATCGCCGCCGCCGTCACCGACCGCTGCCAGCAGCTGAACCGTGCGGTCAGCGTGGAGGAAGTCCAGGATATGGTCGAGAACCAGCTGATGGACGTCCAGGCCCACGACGTGGCCCGCCACTATATCACCTACCGCTATGTCCAGAACCTGAAGCGCCAGACCAACACCACCGACGAGCGGATCCTCAGCCTCATCGAGTGCAACAACGAGGAAGTCAAGCAGGAGAACTCCAACAAGAACCCCACCGTCAACAGCGTCCAGCGCGACTATATGGCCGGCGAGATCTCCAAGGACCTGACCGCCCGGCTGCTGCTGCCCCCCGACATCGTCAAGGCGCACCGGGAGGGCCTGATCCACTTCCACGACGCCGACTACTTTGCCCAGCATATGCACAACTGCGATCTGGTCAACCTGGAGGATATGCTCCAGAACGGCACCGTCATTTCGGGCACCTTCATCGAGAAGCCCCACAGCTTCTCCACCGCCTGCAACATCGCCACCCAGATCATCGCGCAGGTGGCCTCCAACCAGTACGGCGGCCAGAGCATCAGCCTGACCCATCTGGCCCCCTTCGTGGACGTCTCCCGCAAGAAGATCGCCGCCGAAGTGGAAAGCGAGATGGAGGGCCTGCCCGTCACCGAGGAGCGCAAGAAGGCCATTGTGGAAAAGCGGCTGCGGGCCGAGATCAACCGCGGCGTGCAGACCATCCAGTACCAGGTGGTCACCCTGATGACCACCAACGGCCAGGCGCCTTTCATCACCGTCTTTATGTATCTGGGCGAGGCGCGCAACCCCCAGGAGAAAGCCGACCTTGCCATCATCATCGAGGAGACCATCCGCCAGCGCTACCAGGGCGTCAAGAACGAGGCCGGCGTCTGGATCACCCCCGCCTTCCCCAAGCTGATCTATGTGCTGGAGGAGGACAACATCCGCCCCGGCTCCCCCTATTATTATCTGACCGAGCTGGCCGCCAAGTGCACCGCCAAGCGGATGGTGCCCGACTATATCTCGGAAAAGAAGATGCTGGAGCTGAAGGTGGACAAAAACGGCGAGGGCCACTGCTATACCTGCATGGGCTGCCGCAGCTTCCTGACCCCCTATGTGGACCCCGAGACCAACCAGCCCAAATACTACGGCCGGTTCAACCAGGGCGTCGTCACCATCAACCTGGTGGACGTGGCCCTGAGCTCGGGCGGCAACTTTGAGGAGTTCTGGAAGATCTTCGACGAGCGGCTCGATTTGTGCCACCGGGCCCTGCAGTGCCGCCACAAGCGGCTGCTGGGCACCCTCAGCGACGCCGCCCCCATCCTGTGGCAGTACGGCGCCCTGGCCCGCCTCAAGAAAGGCGAGAAGATCGACAAGCTGCTGTTCGGCGGCTACTCCACCATCAGCCTGGGCTACGCCGGCCTGTATGAGTGCGTCAAGTATATGACCGGCAAGAGCCACACCGACGCTGAGGCAAAGCCCTTTGCCCTGAGCGTGATGCAGCACATGAACGACTGCTGCAAGGCTTGGAAGCAGGCCGAGAACATCGACTACTCCCTCTACGGCACCCCGCTGGAATCCACCACCTACAAGTTTGCCACCTGCCTGCAGAAGCGGTTCGGCATCATCCCCGGCATCACCGACAAGAACTATATCACCAACAGCTACCACGTCCATGTGTCGGAGCAGATCGACGCCTTCACCAAGCTCAAATTCGAGAGCGAGTTCCAGGAGCTTTCGCCTGGCGGCGCCATCAGCTATGTGGAGGTGCCCAATATGCAGGATAACCTCGAGGCCGTCATGAGCGTGCTTCAGTTCATCTACGACAACATCATGTACGCCGAGTTGAACACCAAGTCTGACTACTGCCAGTGCTGCGGCTACGACGGCGAGATCCAGATCGTGGAGGACGACGGCAAGCTGGTCTGGGAGTGCCCCAAGTGCGGCAACCGTGACCAGAGCAAGCTGAACGTGGCCCGCCGCACCTGCGGTTATATCGGGACGCAGTTCTGGAACCAGGGCCGTACCCAGGAGATCCGGGACCGGGTGCTTCACCTGTAAGAAACGCCAAAACCCCCGCCGGACTCATCCGGCGGGGGCTTTTTATTGGATCATGCGTTCACATCCGAAGAGGAAGCTCAGGCCATGCAGGCGCGGACGCAGGCGCGCAGGGCGCGGGCGTTCTCCGAGACCACCTCGACGGGGCGGCTGTAGTCCAGCCGCAGCAGGCCCAGCAGGCTCTTTGCATCGGCGATCTGACCGTTGGCGTCGTGGATGCCCACGTCGCTGTTCAGGCTGCTGGCCGCGTTGACGATCTTGTTGATCTGGTTGATGTTGCTGACTCTAACTCTCTCGATCATAAAGGAACCTTCCTTTCTGTTCGGGTGTGTGGATGTGCTTGCTTACAGCTGGGCGTCCAGGCAGAAGCCCCAGCGCGCCACGCAGGCGTCCTCCAGGGCGGTCTGCGCCGCGGCCCGGCTGCTGAACGAATCCAGAATCATTGTAATATATTTCATAGCAATTTCTCCTTTTCTAAAAACCACAGGCGCCTTGCACGCCTTTCATTGCCCGGTGCAATGCTCCGGCTCTGCGCCGCCGCATCCAACCAAACCGGGCACTTATTCCCGGCTTCCCGCGCCGGGATCTTGCGGACGCCCTCTATCCTGCGTCCTTGCCTGTATTATATTCATCTTGCACAAGCAATTCAATAATTTTTTGTGAACAATCACAAATTTCGGCGTCACATACAAGTTTTACCAGTCCGGGGCAACTTTTTTCGTTCCGTCTGTACGGAAAAATGTCTCCGCTTCGCGCACACATCTTTTTTTCAATATATCAGTAATTCCAGAACAAACGACGGTGCGGTATTTTCCGCATCCATTGGTCGGCGGCCTGTCCGCCGCAGCAAGGAGGAAGCACATGAATTACGCCAACATCAAATATTGCGATATCGCCAACGGCCCCGGCGTGCGCACCAGCCTGTTCGTCTCGGGGTGCACCCACCGGTGCCCCGGCTGCTTCAACGAAGTGGCCTGGGATTTTGCCTACGGCGCGCCCTTCACCAAGGAGGTGCGCAACCAGATCTTCGCCTCCTGCCGGCCCGACTACATCGCCGGGCTGTCCCTGCTGGGGGGCGAGCCGATGGAGCCGGCCAACCAGCGGGAGCTGCTGCCCTTCGTGCGCAACTTCAAGGCGCTGTACCCCGGCAAAACGGTGTGGTGCTACTCGGGCTATACCCTCGAGCAGCTGCTGGGGCAGGAGCCCTCCCGCTGCCGGTGCGAGGCCACCGACCCGCTGCTGGCTTTGCTGGACGTGCTGGTGGACGGGCCCTTCATCCAGGCCCAGTACGACATTTCCCTGCGCTTCCGGGGCAGCGCCAACCAGCGCCTGCTGGATATGCCCCGCTCCCTCGCCGAAGGCAAGCCCGTCCTCTGGCAGGATAAGCCCGTCTTTTCCACCCACACGATGGACTGACCATTGACACTTTTTCACATGTACGCTATAATGTACATATAGAAGCGAGGTGTTTTCCATGACCAACGTCAATGCTACCAACTTTCGCAAAAACCTGTTTGAATACTTGAACAGCGCCGTAGATTACAACGACGTCATCAACGTCAGCACCAAAAATGGCAACGCCATCGTCATGAGTGAGGAAGAATACAAAAGTCTGACGGAAACGCTCTATTTGCTCGGCCACCCTGGCACACGGCAGGAAATCCTTTCCGGCATGGCTACGCCTCTTTCCGATTGCGTTCCGATGGATGAGGTCGATTGGTGATGTATCAGGTCAAACTGACAAAAGCCGCCTTGAAGCAGCTGCCAAATTTGAAAGCCGCTGGCCTTTCCAAAAAAGCCAAAGCCCTTATGGAACTGCTAGCCCAGGACCCGTTTCGCACGCCGCCTCCTTATGAAAAGCTGACCGGCGACCTGAAAGGCGCTTATTCGCGCCGTTTGAACGTCCAGCATCGAATCGTTTACCAGGTCTTGGAAGAAGAAAAAGCTGTCAAGATCCTCAGTATGTGGACGCATTACGAATTCTAACAAAAAGGCCCCCATCCGTCTGGATGGGGGTCTTGCGTTTTCATGCGGCAGGGACTGAACGGCCGGCAGGGCCCGCCGGGGAAACCGGCGGTTTCCGGCGCACAGTAAAAAGTCTTTTGGTTCCTTTTCTTCAGAAAAGGGACTTACTCCGCGAACATTTTGGTGGAGAGGTAGCGGTCGCCGGTGTCGGGCAGGAGTGTGACGATGGTCTTGCCCTTGTTCTCGGGGCGGCGGGCCAGCTGGATGGCGGCCCATACCGCCGCGCCCGACGAAATGCCCGCCAGCACGCCTTCCTCGCGGCCCAGCCGGCGGCCGGCCGCATAGGCGTCCTCGTCGGCCACCCGGATGATCTCGTCGTAAATGGAGGTATCCAGCACCTTGGGCACAAAGCCCGCGCCCAGGCCCTGCAGGTCGTGGCGGCCGGGCGCGCCGCCGCTCAGCACCGCCGACGTGGCCGGCTCGACGCCCACCACCCGGACGGCGGGGTTCTTGCTTTTCAGGTAGCGCCCCACGCCGGTGATGGTGCCGCCGGTGCCGATGCCCGCCACAAAAATGTCCACCTGGCCGTCGGTGTCCTCCCAGATCTCGGGGCCGGTGGCAGCCTCGTGGGCCGCGGGGTTCGCCGGGTTATCGAACTGCCCCGGCACAAAGGCCCCGGGGATCTCGGCGGCCAGCTCGTTGGCGCGGGCAATGGCCCCGCTCATCCCCTTGCTGCCCTCGGTCAGGACCAGCTCGGCGCCGTAGGCTTTCATCAAAAGGCGGCGCTCCATGCTCATGGTCTCGGGCATCACGATGATGACCCGGTAGCCCCGGGCCGCGCCCACGCTGGCCAGCCCGATGCCGGTATTGCCCGAGGTCGGCTCGATGATGACCGCCCCCGGCTTGAGCAGGCCCTTGGCCTCGGCGTCGTCCAGCATGGCCTTGGCCACCCGGTCCTTCACCGAGCCGCCGGGGTTCATGGATTCGATCTTGGCCAGGATGCGGGCCTCCAGCTGTTCGCCGCGCTCGATGCGGCTCAGCTCCAACAGGGGCGTGTGGCCGATCAGCTGTTCGGCCGAAGTGTAAATTCTGCTCATGGGGCTTCCTCCTTTTCCTATTTGACCGGTTCGTTTACCGGCATTATAGCTTTGCCGCCGGCTTTTGTCAACATTCTTTCATCCCATGGTTGAAAAGCTATATCCCTTGTCGTATAATAGGTTCAAATCACCGTTAGAAGGAGCAGTGGTTATGATCGTTTCGACAAAAGGCCGGTACGCCCTGCGCGTCATGATCGACCTGGCCGAAAACCCATCCGACAAGTACATCCCCCTCAAGGCCATCGCGGCCCGGCAGGGCATCTCGGAAAAATACCTCGAAAACATCCTCAAGACCCTGGTCCAGCACGGGCTGCTGCAGGGGCTGCGGGGCAAAGGGGGCGGCTACCGGCTGACCCGCCCCGCCAGCCAGTACCGCGTGTCGGACATTCTGCTGCTGACCGAGGGCAGCCTCGCGCCGGTGGCCTGCCTGGGACCGGGCGCGCCCGACTGCGCCCGCCTGCCCGAGTGCCGCACCTATGAGCTGTGGCGCGGCCTGGACGAGGTGATCCGCGGCTACCTCGACAAGATCACCCTGGCCGACCTGGCCCGCCCCGCCCAGACCGGGGACTATTATACGATATGATCAAGCAGAAAACGCCCTGCTTCCCGATGGGAGGCAGGACGTTTTTGCATTTAGTCCTGTTCAGCCGCTGCGGCGCGGGCGGCGGCCTCTTTCTGGGCCTCGTCGGCCTCGGCCTTGCCGCCCCGGGCCAGCTTTGCCACCACGCCGGACAGCGCCAGCACGCCCAGCAGGTTGGGGATGACCATCAGGCCGTTGAACATATCGGACATATTCCAGACCAGATCCACCTTCTGGACCGAGCCCACCACGATGCACAGCACCGCAATGACGGCATAGGGCCGCACCGCCTTGGGCCCCAGCAGGGCTTTGACGTTGGTCTCGCCGAAGAAGTACCAGCCGATGATGGTGGAAAAGGCAAAGAACAGCATGCACACCGCTACAAAGGCGTTGCCGAAGGAGCCGAATGCCTGGTTGAAGGCCGCCTGGGCCAGGGCGGTGCCGGTCAGGCCGCCCTCCTGCAGGGGCTGCAGCAGCCCCGAGCTGAGGATCACCAGGGCGGTCATGGTCAGGACGATGAAGGTGTCGATAAAGACGCCGATCATGGCGGCCAGGCCCTGGTCCTGGGGCTTGTCCACCCGGGCCAGCGCGTGGGCGTGGGGCGTGGAGCCCATGCCGGCCTCGTTGGAGAACAGGCCCCGGGCCACGCCGTACCGCATGGCCTCCTTGACGCCCAGGCCCGCCACGCCGCCGAACATGGCCTGCGGCTCAAAGGCGCAGACAAAGATGGACTTGAGCGCGCCGGGCAGGGCCTCCCGGTTGATGAACAGGACCACCAGGCCGCCCACGATGTACAGGCCGGCCATGATGGGGACCATCTTTTCGGTGACGGAGGCCAGCCGCTTGACCCCGCCGATGAAGATGAACGCCGCGATGGCCGCCGCCAAAACGCCCATCACGATGCGGGGCACCCCGAAGGCGTTGTAGAACGCCTCGCCGATGGAGTTGGACTGCACCATGTTGCCCATAAAGCCCAGCGCCAGGATGATGGCCACCGAGAAAAACACCGCCAGCCCCTTGCCCAGCCGGCCCTTGTAGGCCGCGCGGATGTAGTAGATGGGGCCGCCGGTGGTCTGGCCGTCGGCGCCCTTGGTCTTGTACAGCTGGGCCAGCACCGCCTCGCCGTAGATGGTAGCCATCCCGAAAAAGGCCGAGAACCACATCCAGAAGATGGCCCCCGGCCCGCCCGAGTACAGGGCGGTGGCGCAGCCGGTGATGTTGCCGGTGCCCACCTGGGCCGCGATGGCGGTGGTCAAAGCCTGGAAAGAGCTCATGCCGTGCTTGCCGGCCTTTTCGCCGTTGAGCGAAAAGCCGCCGAACACCCGGCGCATCCCCTCCGCAAAGCCCCGCACCTGGATGAAGCGGGTGCGGACGGTAAAGTAGATGCCGGTGCCCAGCAGCAAAAACAGCAAGAGCAGCTGCTTGTTCCAGAGCACGTCGTTCACTGCGTTGACAAAAGCGCTCAGCGTTTGTTCCATGTTCGTTTCCCCTCTCGTTTCCCAATTTCCCAATCGTATTGCGGATGCCGGGGCCAGGGGCGCGGGGCGCAAAAAAGAGCCGGACGCGCGGCGGCGCTGTCCAGCTCATGCACAAAACAAAAAAGACCGGCGAAGCCCACCGGGGCCCGCCCTCTTTACTCTGTCCTTTTACCTGAGAGATTCGGCGTCGCCGCCTTGCACCTTCGGTCCTCGCAATGAGCTTCTCCAGAGCCACATCCATCTTTAGTCCCGGCCCGGATGGGGCCGCCTGAGAGTTTTGCTCCTTCGGCAGGCGATAGACGCCGTTTTCCTAAAGACTTCCCTTGCCGTATTCGGTTTTCCGTCCGCTATGGTACCACAACCGCGCACAGTTGTCAACAGGCGGCGGGCAGTTTCGGCAATGGATACAAAAAACGTCCCAGCCGGACGACACGCGCGTACGGCTGGGACACATACAGGGAAATTTAGTGCAGAGAGTGTGCGAGCCCGTGAGGGCGAGTGCGCGGTTCTGTGCTAAATTTTGTCCAAAAGGGGGATACCAGGGGGAAAGGATTTCTGTCGCGCGTATGCGCGCAGAAATTGGTTCCCCCTGGAGCGTGTCGTCATCGACACGCTAAAAAAGACAGCGCCGTGAAAAAGGAGAAGAGCCGGCGCTGTCTGTATCGGAAACTCCACCGGAGTGGAGAGAGTAAGTAGTCTGTCCGCCGCCCGGCGATTGCCTGGCATGGGCGGGGGAACAGTAGGATGTCGGAGCCGCCGGCGGCCTGTTCGGGCCGGTGGGGCGGTCAGGGTTTTGGGGGACCCTATTCAAAAGGAAGTAAATCCACTTTGTGAGGAGGTTTTCTCTCCTCCCCGACTGCACCCTTAGTATACTGCTAATTTGTGGCAGCTTTTTGTGGACTTTTTGAACAGTTTGAAAACAACGCCCAAACGGCTCACTGCACCCCGTAAAACGCCTTGGCGATGTCGGCTGAACGCTTGGCGTCCTTGGCGTACCAGTCGGCGCCGATCTGCATGGCGTAGCTCTCGGTCAGCACCGCGCCCCCCACCATCACCTTGCAGTCGAGTTTGGCTTTGTGCAGCGCCTCGATGGTCTCGGCCATGCTCTTGAGGGTGGTGGTCATCAAAGCGGACAGGCCCACGAGGCGCGCGCCGCTCTCGCGCACCGCCTCCACCACGGTTTCGGGCGGCACGTCCCGGCCCAGGTCCAGCACCTCGAAGCCGTAATTTTCCAAAATGACCCGCACGATATTCTTGCCGATGTCGTGGACGTCCCCCTTGACGGTGGCCAGCACGATCTTGCCCTTGCTCGCGCCGGACGCGCCGTTTTTCGCCACCGCGGCCTTGATCTCCTCAAAGGCAGCCTGGGCGGCGCTGGCCGACTGCAGCAGCTGGGGCAGGAACAGCGTGCCCTTCTCGTACCCCGCGCCCACCGCGTCGAGGGCCGGGATCAGGGCGTGGTCCACAAGGTCCAGCGGGTCCCGGCTGGCAAGCAGCGCCCGCGTGTGGGCCGCGGCCTCCCCTTTCAGGCCCTGCTCCACCGCCTTCATCAGGGGGGCGTAGGGCCCGGCGGGAGCGCTCTCCCCGGCCGGGGCGGCTGCCTGCGGTGCGGCGGGCTGGGCCGCCTGGGACGGCATCTGCCGCCCGGCGTACCGGGCGATGTACTGCCCGCTCTGCTTGTCCCGCCCCGACAGGACGCCATAGGCGTAGACCGCCCCCATCATCTCCTCGCTGGCCGGGTTCATGATGGCAAGGTCGAGCCCCGCGTACATGGCCATGGTCAAAAAGGCGGCGTTCAGGTAGGGCCGGCAGGGCAGCCCAAAGCTGATGTTGGACACGCCCAGCACCGTGCGCACCCCCAGTTCCTCCTTGCAGGCGCGCAGGGCCTCCAGCGTGGCCATGACGTCCTCCTGCTGGGCGCTGGCAGTCAGGGTCAGGCAGTCGATGTAGATGTCCTCGCGCGGGATGCCGGCGGCCAGGGCCGCGTCCCGGATGCGGGCGGCAATGGCTGCCCGCTGGGCGGCCGTCTTGGGGATGCCCCGTTCGTCCAGGGTCAGGCCCACCACCGCCGCGCCGTACTTTTTGCACAGAGGCAGCAGCTTATCCAGCACCGCCTGCTCCCCGTTCACCGAGTTGACGATGGGCTTGCCGTTGTACACCCGCAGCCCCCGCTCGAGGGCGGCGGCGTTGGAAGAATCCAGCTGCAAAGGCAGGCTGACCACGCTCTGCAGGGCTTTCACCACACGCTCCATCACGGCGGGCTCGTCCACGCCGGGCACGCCCACATTCACATCCAGGACGGCCGCCCCGCTCTCGGCCTGGCTGATGCCCTGGGCCAGGATGTAGTCCACGTCCCCCTCCCGGATGGCCTGCTGGAAGCGCTTTTTGCCGGTGGGGTTGATCCGCTCGCCCACCACCGTGATCCCGTCCACCGTTACATACTGGACGGGGGTGCACAGCACCGAGGGCATGGGGTGGGCCGCCCGGCCCGCCTTGCCCCCGTCGAACACCTTGTGCAGCGCCCGGATAAAATCGGGGGTGGTGCCGCAGCAGCCCCCCGCCGCGAACAGCCCCAGCTCCCGGTAGGGCTTCATCTGCATGGCGAACAGCTGGGGGGTGATGTCGTAGCCGCTGCCGTCCGCCCGGGGCAGGCCGGCGTTGGGCTTGATAAAGACGGGGTAGTCCCCCGGCACCGCCTCGCAGAGGGCCCGCGCCATGGGCAGGATCTCTTTGGGGCCCAGGCTGCAGTTGATGCCCAGGGCGTCGGCCCCGAGGCCCCGCGCCGTGGCGGCAAAGCTGCCCACCGTGCAGCCGGTAAAGGTGCGGCCGCCGGCCTCAAAGCTCATGCTGGACAGCACCGGCAAAGCGCAGGTTTCCTTGCAGGCCAGCAGGGCGGCTTTCAGCTCGTACAGGTCGGTAAAGGTCTCGCAGAGGATCAGGTCGGCCCCGGCCTCCGCCCCGGCCCGGACGATCTGGGCAAAGGCCGCCACCGCATCCTCAAAGGGCAGGGTGCCGGCGGGCTCCAGCAGTTCGCCCAGCGGGCCGATGTCCAAAGCCACCAGGGCGCCGGAGGGCTCCGCCGCCCGGCGCGCGCAGCCGATGCCGGCGGCCACCACCTGGGCCACCGTATACCCGCTGCCGGCCAGCTTGTGGGCCGACGCGCCAAAGGTGTTGGCGCAGAGGATGCGGCTGCCCGCCGCCGCATACCGCGCGTGAATGGATTCGATCAGGGCGGGGTCTTCGATGTTCAGCGCCTCGGGCTTTGCCCCCAAAGGCAGCCCCGCGGCCTGCAGCATGGTGCCCATGGCCCCGTCCAGCAAAATGGTCTCGCGTGTATGCAAAAGTTCTTCAGCTCTCACAGGTCTCGCCTCTCTTTCGGTATTCGCACTTGTCCCGCAGCTGGCAGTGGGCGCAGCCGGCGCGGTACCCGGTCACGGGCTCCCGGCTGACCCCCAGCGCCGCCGTGACGCTCTTGCGGGGCAGCATCAGGCAGGTGCCGGTGACGCACAGGCCGATCCGCCGGGAAGTGTCCAGCAGGGCGGCGATCCGGGGCTGCACCCCGATGGGCCAGTCCCCGTATCCCGGCGAGTACCGCCCGGTGAGGTACACCCCTTCCGCCGCGGCCATCGCCCGCAGCCGGGCTTCGGCCTGGTCGGTGGCCTGTTCGGCCAGGGCGCTGGCCAGAGCGTCGGAGGCCGCGCCGGCCGCCACGTCTCCCACCCCGGCCCGGCGGATCTGGGCGTCCACCCCGGGGCCCAGCGTCACCGCCAGCAGCACCGCCTCGCCGCAGCCGGCCAGGTGCCGCGCAATGTCTTTGCCCTGCCACAAGTCCTCCAGCGCGCTGACCGGCGCGCGCAGCCAGACCGCCCGGGGCGCGGCGGCGGCCAGCAGGGGCGGGGCCCACCGCTCCAGCAAAGCCTGGGTGGACGCGTCCGGGCCGCCCCTCGCCCCCATATACCGCGCCGCCTGCTCCAGATCCACCGTCTCGGGCTTTTCCAGCGGCAGCGTTTGACTGACTGGTACCAGCATGGTACGTTCCCCCTTTCCTTCTATGGGTTTTATTGTAGCACAGCCCGCCCGCCCAGGGAAAGAGGGTCCGGCCGGAAATTTGTGAAATCCTGCACGAATTGTGACCGCCCTACATTGTCAAAGCGTCTATTCTATGTTATAATAATAAAACATGTTATACACAGCCGTTCCGGCCTGTCCGGGCGGCACGGCATGCAAGAAGTGAGGTTTTAACATTATGAAACGTATTCTTTCCATTGCCCTTTCCGGGGCACTGTGCTTCAGCCTTGCGGCTTGCGGCGGCAGCTCGTCCAGCACCGCTGCTTCCTCCGCGGCTGAGACCCTGACCGGCACCGCCAAGGGCTTTGGCGGCGACGTCACCGCCACCCTGACCGTGGAGAACGGCACCATCACCGCCTGCACCCTGACCGGCGACAGCGAGACCCCCGACATCGGCGGCGCTGCCCTGGAGGAGCTGCAGCAGCAGGTGGTTGACGCCAACGGCTATGAGATCGACGGCGTCAGCGGCGCCACCGTCACCAGCGACGCCGTCCGTCAGGCCGTGGCCAGCGCCATGGGCGAGGAGATCGCCGAGGAGGAGTCCGCCGCTTCTTCTGAGGCTGCTGCTTCTTCCGAGGCTGCCGAGCCCGCTGCCAACGTCCAGATCGAGGGCGGCCTGCAGATCGGCCAGGCCTACGCTGCCGCTCACGGTGACAAGTGCTTTACTTATGCCGTGGCCGTTGTCCAGGACGACGTCATCGTTGCCGCTTACCTGGACGACTTCCAGTTCATGAGCGCTGCTGACGGCGTGACCGGCGTGCCCAACAGCGACTCCGACTTCGGCACCAGCTACGCCGAGGGCAAGGTCCTGGCTTCCAAGCGCGAGAACGCCGCTTACTACAGCGAGAATATGGCCAGCGCCGGCTCCACCGTCGCCATCGACGCCAACTTCGACGCCATCCAGAACTACGCTGTGGGCAAGACCATCGACGAGCTCACCACCGCTGCCAGCGATGAGAACGCGGTTGACCTGGTCTCCGGCGCCACCCTGGTGGACACCGCCGGCTACCTGAACGCCATCGCTGAGGCTGCCCGCAACGCCCAGGAGAACCAGGCTGTCGAGTTCACCGGTGAATCCGACCAGCTGACCCTGAACGTCGCTTACGGCGCTGCCCACGGCACCAAGTGCTTCACCCTGGCTTCCGCTCTGACCGACGGTGAGAACATCGTCCTGAGCTACATCGACGAGCTGCAGTTCATGAGCAGCGCCGACGGTGTGACCGGCGTGCCCAACAGCGACGGCGGCTTCGGCGAGAACATCGCTGAGGGCAAGGTCCTGGGCTCCAAGCGCGTGAACAACGACTACTACAGCACCAACATGGCTGCTGCCGGTTCCACCGTTTCCATCGCCGCCAACTTCGACGCCATCCAGAACCACATCAACGGCATGTCCATCGCGGACACCGAGGCTCTGGCCGCCGAGGAGAGCCCTGTTGACTCCATCTCCGGCGCTACCCTGGCAGACACCGCCGGCTACCTGAACGCCGTCGTGGCCGCTGCCCAGGGCTAAGGCGCACAGCCTGCCTTTCGCAGCGGGCCCCAGCGGTCCCATCCAGCAGAAAAGCCGCCGCACGAGCCGTCCAAGCCGTGCGGCGGCCTTTTTATGTCCCAACGCCAAAAAACAAGAAGGCCGTCCCCTCGTCCATCTAGGCGCGAAGGGGCGGCCTTCTCTCGCCCTGCCCGGGGCCGTCGGGAAGGCAGGGCTCAATATTCCTCATGGAGGCCCAGCAGGGCTTTCATATAGGCAAAGGTGCGGTCCTGACCATCGTCGCGGACCATTTTCAGCAGCTTTTCCAGCATGGCGCGGGACTCGGGGTGCATCAGGTAGTGGTCCCGGCTGCGCTCGTAGTATTCCCAGGCCGAGGCGTCGGTGTAGCGGTCCCCCAGATAGATCTGGCTGGCGGCCACGCGGTCGCAGACCATCTCGCAGATGTACCGCAGGGGGATCTTCATCCCCTCCAGGCCGTGCTTGCTGGCGCCGTAGTCGATCCAGTATTCCAGGTGGTGCTTGTTGCGCCCCTTGTGGTGGAGCCAGGCCGCCGTGTAGCCCTTGGCCTCGCGCTCGGCCTCGTTGGGGCTGTGGTCGCCCTGGTAATAGATGCAGCCCGGAATGAACTCGGTGGGGCTGTACTTGCTCAGGTCGTGGGCCAGCCCCTGCCGGTATAGCCCGCACGCAAAGCAGTACTTCATGACCAGCAGCTTGTGGCGTGTGATGGTATCAAAATGCCCCTTGATGTTCATACCGTTCACTCCTTTTTGTATTTTTCCGCCCGGTGATTCCAAACTGCAGAGAGCGCCGTGGAATCGCGCGCCCGGTTTTTACGTCCTGTAATGCACCGGCAGCGCGCCTTCCTGCAGGGCTTTGAGGTCCGCGCTCTCGGAAAAATCCTCCCGGTCCTGTGTCAGGCTGGGGTTATAGTAGGGGTCGTGCAGGATGTTTTCCCGGCCGTGCCGGTCGTACAGGCGCTGCTGTTCGGCTGCGAACCGCCGCGCCTTGACCGGGTCCTTGTCGTCCCCGCCCCGGCTCTTGCTCTCGTGGTGGTAGAGCCAGGCGTAAGGCGTCCAGACGATGCGGCGGCCGGTGTCCCGCACCCGGAGGCAGAAGTCCACGTCGTTGAAAGCCACCGCGAACCCCTCGTCCAGGCCGCCCACGGCGTCCCACACGCTGGTCTTGACCAGCATACAGGCCCCGGTCACGGCCGAGAGGTCCTGCACGGTGGCGGCCCGGAACATATAGCCGCTGCCGCCCCGCTTTTTGTACTTGTGGCTGTGGCCGGCGTAGCCCCCCAGCCCGGTGATGACCCCCGCGTGCTGGATGGTATCGTCGGGGTAATAGAGCATGGCTCCGGCCACCGCGCCGCCGCCCGGCCGGGCGCACTGGCGCAGCAGCTCGGTCATCCAGTCCCCTTCGGTGATCTCCACATCGTTGTTCAGCAGCAAAAGATAGCTGCCCGAGGCGTACTTGCGCCCAAAGTTGTTGATGGCCGAGAAGTTGAACCCCTTGCCCGGATACTTGACCACCCGCAGCCCGTCGTAGCGCCGGACCGCCTGCTTATAGTAGGCGAAGGTCTCGGGCTGCTCCGAGTTGTTCTCGATGACGATGACCTCGTAGTTCTCCCAGAACGTCCGGGCATACAGGCTGTGGAGGCACGTTTCCAAATCGTCCACGTGGTCTTTGCTGGGGATCAGGACGCTGACTTTGGGCGAGCCCTCGATCTCCCATTTCACCCGGTAGGTGCTGGGGAACAGGCCGTCCTCAACCGTGCCTTTCTGGCCGGTGCGGGCCAGATGGTCCGCGATGGCGCGCCTGGCCGCCGCGGCCACATAGGGCTTGGCGTCCGCGCCGCCCGAAGTAGACCCGGCATGGACCCGCCAGTAGTACAGCACTTGGGGCAGATGGGCCGCGCCGCCCACCGCCCCGGCCAGCCGGAGGAACAAATCGTGGTCCTGGCTGCCGTCGTATTCGCTCCGCTCGCCCCCCAGCCGCTCGAACAGGTCTCGCCGGAACACCGCCAGGTGGCAGATGTAGTTGCAGCACAGCAGGTAGTCGGGGGCATAGTCCGGCTTGAAGTGGGCCACCGACGGCCGCCGGATGTCCTTTTCAAACAGGGCCTCGTCGCTGTAGAGAAAGCCGTCCGGCTGGCCTGCGGCCCGCAGGTCCAGGATGGCCTGCCCCATGGCCGCCATGGCGTGGGGCGCCAGCACATCGTCGTGGTCGGCCAGGGCCAGATATTCCCCGTCTGCCAGGGCCGCCGCGGCGTTGGTGTTGGCCGCGATGCCCCTGTTTTCCACTTTTTTGTATACGATCTGTTGATATTTTGCCTGGTATTCCCGCACGATCTGCCCCACCTCGGGGTGTTCTGCGTCCGAGGCGTCGGCCAGGCAGAGCTGCCCGTTGGGGGCCGTCTGCCCCACGAAGGAATCCAGGAAGGCCCGCAGGTAGGCCGGCGGGGTGTTGTACAGCGGGGTCAGGATGCTGATGGCGGGCAGGCCGCAGCTCTCCCGGGTCGTGCCGGCGTACTGCGCGCGCTGGGCTTCCAGCACCTTTTTAGCGGGCAGATACCGGGCCTTTTTGCCGAAAAAGCGCCGCCTGACAAAGCCTGCCGTCCGTTTGGCCACGGCGGGCAGGCCGTCCTCCCGGGCCACCGCGGCCGCGTAGCGGCACAGCTCCCGCATCCGTTTGACTTGCTGGTTCATGTCCGTTTCCCCTTTGCCCTCTATAGGCCGTTTACGCCTGCCCGCGCTGCACCGCCTTGTAGGCGTCGCAGACGGTCTTGGTGTCGCCGTTCATCTTCAGGCGGCCGTGGCTCAGCCACGCCACCTTGGAGCACATCCGCTCGATCTGCTCGATGGAGTGGGACACCAGGATGACGGTGGTGCCGCCGGCCATCAGCTCCTGCATCCGCTTTTCGCACTTCTGCTGGAACAAAAAGTCGCCCACCGCCAGCACCTCGTCGGCGATCAGGATCTGGGGCTTGGTGATGGTGGCGATGGCAAAGCCGATGCGGGCCACCATGCCGGAGGAGTAGTTTTTCAGCGGCACGTCCAGAAAGTTCTGCAGCTCGCTGAACTCGACGATCTCGTCAAATTTTTCGTCCAGGTACTTGGGCGAAAAGCCCAGCACCGTGCCGTTGAGGTAGATGTTTTCGCGGGCGGTCAGGTCCATGTCAAAGCCGGCCCCCAGCTCGATCAGAGGTGCGATGGTGCCCCGCACCACCACCTGCCCGCGGGTGGGCTTGTACACGCCGGCAATGGTCTTGAGCAGGGTGGACTTGCCCGAGCCGTTCAGGCCCACCAGGCCGTAAAAGTCGCCGGGCATGATGTCCAAGCTGACGTTTTTCAAAGCGTAAAATTCATCGTAGTGCAGCCGCCCCTGGATCATGGCGAGGAAGTATTCCTTCAGGCTCTCGTGCTTCTCGCTGGCCAGGTTGAAACACATCGAGACGTTGCGGATCTCGATGATGGGCTGGGTGTTGGGTGTGTCCATCGGTGTCGTGTCCCCCTCTCAGATGTGCAGCACAAAGCGGTCCTGGGTGCGGCGGAACACCGCCACCCCCGCCAGCATCGAAACCACCGCGCACAGCCCGCAGACCTCGATCATGCGCAGGTCCAGCGGGATGCCCCACATGACGGTGCGGCGGAAACCGGTGATATACCAGTAAATGGGGTTGAGGGCGATCACCTGCTGCATATTGAACCCGCCGATGGAAAAGGTCATCTGCGCCGGGTCATAGAAGATGGCCGAAAAATAGAGCAGCGCCGTGATAAAGACGCTCCAGATGTGCTGGATGTCCCGGAAAAAGACGGTGCCCGCCGCAAGGAACAACGAGATGCCCAGGCTGAAAAAGAACAGCGTGACCAGCGGGTAGACCGCCTGGATCACCGTCAGGTGGAAGGGGCTGCCGGTGAAGATCATCACCAGCAGCAGCGCCACAAAGCTGAACACGCAGTTGACCATGGCAAAGCAGCACTTTTCCAGCGGGAAGATATATTTGGGGATATACACCTTTTTCAGCAGCGGCGCAGCTGAGATGATGCTGCTCATGCTGGTGGAGGTGGCCTCGTTGAAGAAGTTGAACAAAAGCTGGCCGCACATCAGGAACACCGGGAAATTGTCGATGCCGCTGCCCCGCATATCCATCAGGCTGCTGAACACCGCCCAGTAGACCAGGCACATCAGCAGCGGGTTCAGGACGCTCCACACCACGCCCAGCACGCTGCGCCGGTATTTCAGCTTAAAGTCCCGGCTGACCAGGTTGTACAGAAGGTAACGGTAGCGCCAGAGGGCGCCCCACATTGCTTTCAGTTTCGCCACAGGGTTCACCACTTTTCAAAGAAGTCGAAGGTCTGCTGCGCGAAGGGGGTGTGCAGCTTATCCTTGGCGCTGGTCTTGTGCTCGCAGCCGCAGTCAGGCCACACCACGCCCACCGTGGGGTCGTCGTAAGGGATGCCCCCCTCGCTGGTGGGGTCGTAGACGTCGGTGCACTTATAGCAGAACTCGGCCACGTCGCTCAGCACCAAAAAACCGTGGGCAAAGCCCTCGGGGATATAGAACATCTTCTTGTTCTCGGCCGAGAGGGTGACGCCCACCCACTTGCCGAAGGTGGCGCTGTGGGGGCGGCAGTCCACCGCCACGTCGTACACCTCGCCCAGCGTGACCCGCACCAGCTTGCCCTGGGTGTGCTGCTTCTGGAAGTGCAGCCCCCGCAGCACGCCCCGGCTGGAACGGCTCTGGTTGTCCTGAACGAACTCCTTGTCGATGCCCGCCGCCGCAAAATCTTCCTTTTTGTAGGTCTCCATGAAGTAGCCGCGGTCGTCGCCGAACACCTCCGGCTCAATGACCACCACGCCGGGGATCTCGGTCTGCGTAAAAGTGAACTTGCCCATACGTTTTTACCTCTCTATCTGGTTGTGATATTGGTTTATATTCCATCAGGTTTGACCCTGTCTGAGCGTGCTGCAGGGCCGCGCCTGCGCCCGTACCAGAGCGCGCCGGCCCCCACGATCACCACAGCCGCCGCCGAGACCCCCAGGATCAGGCGGAGATAGCCCGCCGGCTCCACGTCCTCGGCCGCCGGGTGGATCACCCCGCGGCTGCTGTCCAGCAGCGCGTCCAGCCCGCTGGCCTGCAGCGGCACCCGGACGCTGGCCGCCTCCTGCACGTCGCTGCCCGGGACGGTGTACACCGCCCAGCCCTGCAGCTCCCCGCCCAGGAGGTAGACCTCGGGCAGATCGACGCTGAGGGCCACGTCCGAAGCCTGCATCCCTGCCGCCAGGGGCAGGCGGACGCCGGGGGCATCCAGGCTCAGGGAGCCCAGGGGGCTGCCGCCGCCCTGCACCGTCACGCTGGCCGCCGCAGGGGTGGCCGGGATCTCGGTGTAGCTGGTCCAGGTGGAAAAGGCGTAGTCCAGCAGGGCGCGGACGTCGGCGTAGCGGTCGGTCTTGCTCTCGCTGCGCATGGTGACGCAGATCAGCCGGACGCCGTTCTTTTCGGCCAGGCAGATGTAGGTCTGCCGGGCGATGTCGGTGTACCCGATCTTGGAGCCCAGGATGGTGGGCTCGTGGAACATGCTGGACCCGATCCGCATCGAGTCCTGCTGCGAGAAATAGCGGGTCACAGGCTGCAGGTTGGTGGGCTGCATGATATACATCTCGTTGTTGGTGAACAGCTGTTCAAACCCCGGCTGGGTCAGGGCCCAGCGCAGGATGGTGGCCATATCGTAACAGCTGGTGTAGTGGTCCTCGTCGCTGATGCCGTGGGGGTTGGCAAAATGGGTGCGTTTCAGTCCCAGCTCGGCGGCCTGAGCGTTCATGGCCGCCACCCCGTCCGCGATGGACCCGCCCCCGAAATATTCGGCCAGGGCGTTGGCGCCGTCGTTGGCGCTGGCCATCATGGTGGCGTAGAGCAGATCCTCCAGGGGCACCTGCTCCCCTTCCAGCAAAGCGATGTGGCTGGAATCGGTGCCCACCAGCGAATACACGTCCTCGTGGCTGACCGTCACCATCCCGGTCCAGTCCCCCTGGGCCTTTTCGCAGGCCAGGCCCAGGGTCATCACCTTGGTGATGGAGGCGGGGTGCAGTTCCTCGTCCATATTCTGCTGGGCCAGCACCAGGCCGCTCTCCGCATCCATGATGCAGTATGCCTCGGTGGCCCCCAGGACAGGCCCCGCCGCCGATGCCGGCAGGGCCAGGGCCGCGGCCGCCAGCAGCAGCACAAGGGCCGCCAGCGCCCGGGTCAGTCGTTCTTTCATGGTTCCCTCTTCCCGGCAGGGCGCCGCCCCGCCGCACATTTCTGAATCTAGTATTATAGTATAGCACACTTTTCAGGGAGGGGAAAGAGGACTTTGCAGCAAGACCGGCTGGATCTGCCTTTCCTCCAGCGCCGCCGCCAGAGCGCCGGGCACGAGGGTCAGGTCGGCTTTCAGGCTCTGGGGCTTGTGAACCGGGTCGTCCTGGCCGAAAGGCACGAAGTAAAAGTGTTTGCGCTGCATCAGCCGGGAGATGTTCTCCCCCGAGGCCCCCAGGCCGTCGTTGGTGGACACCGCCACCACCACCGGCCGGCCCGCCCGCAGCAGGCTCTTGGCCGCCAGCGCCACCGGCGTATCCGACAGTCCCGCGGCCAGCCGGGCCAGGGTCGCGCCGGTGCAGGGCGCGATGACCAGCGCGTCCGCCATCTGCCGGGGGCCCAGCGGCTCCACTGCGGCCAGAGTGTCCAGCACCGGATGCCCCGCCGCACGTTCCAGCCGGGCTTTCCACTCTGCCGCCGGCCCAAAGCGGGTGTCAGTGGCCGCCGCCGCAAAGCTCATGATGGGCAGCACCTGCCAGCCCATGGCCGCCAGGCGGGCCGCCTGGGGCACCGCCGCTTCAAAGGTACAAAAACTGCCGCACAGGGCAAAGGCCACCGTGCCCTTGTGTTCCGCGTTCATCCTACCGCCTCCCGTTCTCCGATGACCTCCAGGACCGTTTCGGCCAGATACGCCCCGGCGCTGTCGGGGGCGCAGCGCGCCGGCAGGCCGGAGGCCAGTACCGCCGTGTGCCCCAGCGCTGCGGCGGCGGCAAAATCGGTGCCGCCCGGCGCGCTGGCTAGGTCCACGATCAGGCTTTGCGGCCGCAGCGCCGTCAGCACCGGCCTTGTCAATACCGGCGCGGGGATGGTGTTCACCACCGTGTCAAAGCCGGGGGCCGCGCCGGCCAGCTCTGCCAGCGGGATCGCCTCCGCCCCCTGGCTGGCGGCCAGCGCCCGCTGAGCCCCCGCGCGGGCCGCCACCGTCACCCTGGCCCCCAGCGCCGCCAGGCGGGGCGCCAGCGCCTGGCCCACCCGGCCGTAACCCGTCACCAGGACCGGCGCGCCCCAGAGGGTACGGGTCCGCCGGGCCAGCAGGATACCGATGCACCCTTCCGCCGTGGGCACGGCGTTGCGGACCGCCAGTTCTTCCCGGGCAAAACAGTCCACCCACGCCCGGCCGAAAGTCTCTGCCGGGGCCCGGCCTCCCAGCAGCACTGCCCCCGGCTTTGCCGTCTGCAGGAGGGCTGCCAGGGCCTGGTCCATCCGCAGGGGGACCGGCAGCAGGATATAATCTGACGCCGGGACGGCTTCCGGCCCGCCCACCCGGCACCCGGCCGCCGCCAGCGCCCGGGCGGCTGCCGCCTGCCGCCGGTCGTCCCCCACCACTGCGATCGTTCGTTCTGGCATTGCGCATCCCTCCCACACCTCAACCTATGCACCCCGCGCCCCCGGCGACACCAAAAAAGGCAGGCCCGACGGCGTGGCGAAAGCGCCACGCTTTAGGGGGAACCCATTTCTGCGCGCAGTCGCGCGACAGAAATTCCTTCCCCCTAATATTCCCCTGGGGACAAAATTTGCCGCTGAACCATGCACTCGGCCTTGCGGCCTCGCACACTCTCAGCGGCAAATTTCCCTGTATGTGTCCCGTCCATCCGCACATGTCGGCTGGACGGGACTTTTTTTATAATCTGGCGCGCTTTTATTTCAAATACCGTTCGACGGCGCGGGCAACGATGCCGCCCAGCAGGCCGCTGACGAAAAATTCGGCCACGCCCTGCACGCCCACCAGCAGCGCCACAAAGACCAGGGGGTTGGTCGCGCCGTTGGCGGCCACCAGGCCCTGCACATAGTCGCAGTGGTAGAAGAATAGGACGATGTACCCCATAAAGAACAGGGTGTTGAGGCCGGGGGCGCACATGGCGCTGACGATGCAGCTCCAGGTGCCCTTTTTGTCCAGACGGCGCAGCGCCTCATAGATCAGGCCCACGCACAGGCCCATGAGCAGCCGGGTGCCCACACACAGGATAAAGGTGTGCACAAAGCTGACCTGCAGCAGGGCGCTGGTCATGGCCGAGCCGCCGGTCAGCGCGTCGTAAAAGCTGACCGCGCCGAACACGGCCCCCAGCACCAGCCCCGCCACGGGGCCCATGGTGATGGCGCCCACCGCAATGGGCAGCGTCAGGAAACTCATATACAAGGGGCCCATGGGCACGCTGCCCAGGCCGATGGCCTTCATGACCAGCTCAATGGCGATCAGCAGCGCCAGCCGTGTCATGGCTTTGAGATCGGTACGTTTTTGATTCATGATAAACCTCCTGCTGCCGTTCCGTCCTGAATGCCGGATACGGCGCATCAAATCTAAACCCACCCTCCACCCTTTTATGGTGTCCCCCCTGCCGCTGCGCGGCATCCCCCCTTCGGGGGGAACACACGGCAGGGCGCGGGGAATAGCGGGAGGGGAGTTTTGACGTTCAAAACCTCGAGGTATTGTTTACTTGTCGCAGGGGAATTTGATCCCCGCGGACTGGCGGGCGGCGGTGAGCACCCGGCTGACGGCCAGGGACGTTTCCAGCATCCCGCTGCAAAGCTCCTGGTCGCCGGCGGCGATGGCGTGGGCGATGATCTCGAACTCGGCGGCGCAGCGGGGACGCTTGCCGTTGAGGGAGAAGTGCTCTTCCCGGCCGTCGTTCAGATGGAGGGTGACGGGGCCGCAGAAATTGGCGGTGCTCTTTTGCAGCAGATAGCCCCGCGTGCCCTGGATGACATAGCGGGGCGGGGCCGCGCAGTCCTTGGCGGCGATGCTGACCGCCTTGAAGGAGCGGTAATCCATGGTCAGGATGCCGCTGGTGTCGATGCCCTTTTCCACGTTGGCGGCGTAGTGCACCTGCTGGGGCTCGCCGAAAAGGCCCACGATGTAGCTGACGTTGTAGACCGCCAGGTCCATCAGCGCGCCGCCCGCCTGCTGCGGGTCGAACACGGGGGCGGTCTGTCCGGCGCAGAAAGCGTCGTACCGGCTGGAATACTGGCTGAAATTGCACTGGACCAGCTTGACCTGCCCCACCCGGGGCAGCAGCTGGCGCAGCTTGCGGTAATTTTCCAGGTACTGGGTGGTCACCGCCTCAAAGAGGAAGCAGCCCTTCCGGTGGGCCAGCGCGGACAGGGCCGCGGCTTCGCTGGCGCAGGGGGCCAGGGGCTTTTCCACGATGACGTGCCTGCCCGCTTCCAGCGCCGCTTTGGCATAGGCGGTGTGGAGGAGGTTGGGCAGGGCGATGTAGACCACGTCCACCGCGGCCAGCAGCTGGCTGTAATCGGTGACGTGGAGGGGCACGCCGTACTGGGCGCAGAGGGCGGCCGCCTTATCGGCGCTGCGCTGGGTGCTGCACAGGGCCGCCACCTCGAAGGCAGGGCTGGACGCCAGCCAGGGCAGGAACTCCTGCACGATCTTCCCGCTGCCCACAATGCCTAGCTTCATCCCGCGTTCCTCCTTTTCACAGCCTCGTCGCGGCGGCCGCGGCGGCGCTCCTCCCGGCGGAAGGGCTCCCGGCGCTTTTCCTCCTGTTCGGGGCGGAAGCGGCGGCTGTCCCCGCGGCGGGCCGGGCGGCTGTTCAGCTCATAGAGCAGCGCCAGCCCTTTCAGCATCAGTTCGGGGTCGTAGGTCAGGGGGTGGCGGCACAAAGGCGCCACGTATTTGGCCAGCCCGCCGGTCAGCACCAGCGTGACCGGGCTGCCCAGCTCTTCCTCGATGCGCTGGACCATCCCGTCCAGCAGCACCGCCGTCCCCATCACCGAGCCGGAGAGCATACACTCGGCGGTGGTGGTGCCGATGGCGTGCCGCGGGCGGGCCAGATGGATCTGGGGCAGCTGGGCGCAGCGGTCCCCCAGGGCGCGCAGCCCGGTGGACAGCCCCGGGCAGATCACCCCGCCCCGGAACACCCGGTCCCCGTCCACCACGTTGAACGTGGTGGCCGTGCCCAAATCCACCGTGACCACCGGCAGCGGGTAATTCGCCGCCGCGTAGGCCGCGTCCGCGATGCGGTCCTTGCCCACGGCCTCCGGGTCGGGCACCCCCATGGTCAGCCCGGTGCGGATGGAAGGCCCGACGATCACCGGGTCCTTGCCGGTGTAATGCCGGGCGCAGGCGGCCAGCGCGCCGGTCAGCTGGGGCACGACGCTGGTCAGCACAGCCCCCTCGAACCACACCTTGCGTTCAGGGTTGCGCCGCCGCGAAAAGATGCGCTCCATCTCGGCGCGGTACTCGGCCGCGGTGCGGGTGCGCACCGTGTCCATGTGGGCCACAAAGCATACACGTCCGTCCTTGATGCCCCCCAGGGCGACGGTGGTGTTGCCTATATCAATGGCTAAGATCATGTTGTCAGAAAGCCTTTCGGCCCCTCCTTTCACAATGCGGGCCGCGCACGGTGCGCCGCCCGTCTGGGTCGCTTTATTTTACCGCATTTTGACGTAAGTTACAAGTGGGAAAGCGCGGTTTGTCCGCCTTCCCCGCCGCGGCGGGCGGACTCGGCGCTTCGTTATAGCCCTCTCAGTCATGCCGCGTTTGTTCCCTTCTCTGTTCTGGCCCTCTCCGCCGCCTGCGGCGGCACGGTTGCGGTGCCCTGCTTTTGCTTCGGGCGTCGCTACGCCCTTGCAAAAGGCAGACCGCTGCCCCTGCTCCGCTTCGGCTGTTTCTGCCGCAGGCAGCGCCTCAGCTGCGCAGTCCCGCACGCGTGGGAGGCTCCCCTCTCAGTCTCGCCGCCCTTGCGGGCGTCTCGCCAGCTCTCCCGGAGGGAGAGCCAAGTGCACGCCCGTGGGTAGCGGCTAAATAGTGGTAAGGCAAACTCAAAAAGCGGCTTCTTCTGTTGTAACCATACAGCAAAAGGAGCCGCTTTCATGCCCTCTCAGTCTCGCTCCGCTCGACAGCTCCCCCGTAAACGTGGGAGCCAAAACGAAACCTTTAGGCTACTGCCTCCCACGCGTGCGGGGGAGGTGGCCCGCAGGGCCGGAGAGGGCAACAACAAA
>ERZ1643250.1108-NODE-1108-length-24703-cov-53.979552_pt1 | contig 24703 bp, 23 predicted proteins | sample MGYA00579262_ERZ1643250 | MGnify/ENA primary metagenome ERZ1643250 (study PRJEB29033, sample SAMEA4952265) | chicken gut metagenome | biome: Broiler Chicken; feature: Gastrointestinal Tract; material: Caecum | place: Ireland | collected 2018 | study: Broiler... | reverse complement strand
TTTGTAACTATTAACCCGTAGTCATTATTGACTACACCATTATCATACTAGGAGGCGTTCCTATGAAGAAAAATCGGTGGCAGCAGTTAAAATACGATAATGAAAACAAACAGTGGAAACTGGAGCCGGAGAACCAGGAAACACTGGAGGAAATTATTCGTTTTCTTTATCACGAAAAGGTAGGGATGATGGAAAGTGAGCTGATCCGCAGGGATTTGATCAGTATGGCTCAGGAAGCAGAAAAAAACGGAGAAAAATTAAAAACCCGGCTGGGTGATATGGAAGCCTTTGCCCGGGAACTTGCTTCAGAGAGAAAGAAATACTGCAAAGAAGAAAGGCTTTACTACTGTCTTTGGCAAACAGGGAAATGTCTTTATATTTTTTGGGGCATTCTTGCTGGAACAATATTTTTAGGCGAACTGTCAATGATAGTGGCAGGCTTAGACCCAACTGTGAAAGGAACGAGTCTTCTTTTTATTCCCGTTTGCATTTTATTCGTTTTCTTAATCTATTTTTGTGATATATATGTCCCAATCCCATTTCCTTTTAAAGGAAAGGCAGGGAGAATTCTGAGGGGGCTCCTGTTTGTGGGATATCTAATTATCCTGAGTGTGCTGGTTCGTTTATCTGCTGATCTCTGGCTTTTGGAGTCTCTGTATGTAACAAATCTGATCTACCTGCCGATGATCCTGGCAGCCTGGCTGGTTTCAAGGTGGGGGTATCTGCGGTTCAGCCAGTATGTGGAGAGAATAAACCTATAAACAATATACATTACGGAATGCCAGCTTTGGGTGTACAAGGAGATCTTTGTCCCTGGCGCACCTAGGGCAGAGCCGCGAAAAAAGAAAGAAGCAGGAACAGTTCAGATAGAACTTCCTGCTTCTTTCTTCTACGACAGATATATTCAGAAATTCTCTGGTCTTACAGAAAAAGGGATACTGCACAATATACCAGCAGTAAAGCCATGACCAAATTTACGGCCTTTGTATGCCGGGCAAAGAATCTGCAGAAAGCAGAACCGAACAGGGCCCATACATAGGAACTGGAAGCGCCGATGATGGTCAGGACCAGGACAAAGCCGAAAAGGATCAGAGGAGAGGAATATAAGGGCAGGATATAAAGGGACATGGCGGTAATGGCATAGATGTAGATTTTGGGATTCATAAACTGCAGGAGCATTCCGGCAGTGAAGCTGGCTTCTTTGCCCCCTTCTGCCTTCAGGTCTCCGGAGCTTTTCCATACTTTCCATGCCAGATAGAGCATATACCCGGCCCCCAGTATCTGCATAAGGAGCTTTACTTTGGGAAGAAGGGTATATAAAGTGGCGCTGAACAGGGTACAGATGCTCATAACAAAGAAAAATCCAGCAGTAATCCCGAAATTAAAGGGAATACTTCGGTGAAAGCCCAGCCGGGCTGCATTGCTCATAGAGAGCAGATTGTTAGGGCCTGGAGTATAGGCGGTAATAAAGCAGTAGATTAAAAAATCATACAATTGGAACAATGAAACCACTCCTTCTTTCTTATAATATTTTCATCTTTACAAACAGAGGGTATAATTTTATAATGTAATAAAACGTATACTATACTGTTGAAATTACAATATAATAATATATCTATATCAATATAATGTCAATAGGGAAGTGATATTTTGGACTCAATGAATAAGATTGTTGCAAGAAACGTGAAAGACCTCCGGGAAAAGAACAATCTGAGCATGGATGAGCTGGTCAGGCTCAGCGGAGTCAGTAAGAGTATGCTGGCCCAGATCGAGAGGGGGGACGCCAATCCTACGATTTCTACTTTATGGAAAATTTCCAATGGATTGAAGGTGCCTTTCGACGCCCTTACCCTGCGGCCAAAATCCGATTATGAAATTGTAAAAACAGAGGAGGTCCAGCCTCTTTTGGAAGATGAGGGAAAAGTCAGAAATTATTCTCTCTTTCCTGATGATGAGAACCGGAGATTTGCAGTCTATTATCTGGAACTGGATCCGGGCAGCTTCTGGGAATCAGAACCTCATCTGAAAGGAACTGCGGAATTTATTACAGTTTTTGCCGGGAGCCTGGAGGTACGGACCGGGGACCGGGTGTTTACTGTAGCGAAAGGAGAAAGTATCCGGTTTCCGGGAGACAGGATCCATTCTTACAGAAATACAGGGCAGGAGATGACGGTCCTGCATATGATCTTATACAATCCATGAGAAATGAGAGAAAAGCTATGAAAAATATTATGATCATAGGAGCGGCTGTGGGAGATGTGCTGGTTTATCCGGCGTCTCCTGAGGTTTTTGCCGCAGGTTCCTGGCCGGCCAGGGAAATCCTCTTGTCTACAGGGGGAGACGGACTGAATGAAGCCACGGTTCTGGCAGATCTGGGAAAAAGTCCCTACCTGTGTACTTTACTTGGAAAGGACAAGATGGGAGAAATGGTGAGGGCTCACTGTGAAGCCAGGGGGATCCGCAAGGATTTCCTTCAGTATGACCAGGATATTCCTACGGGATTAAATGTAGTATTAGTCCAGGAGAACGGAGAGAGAAGCTTTCTGACCAATCCGGCCAGCTCTCTGCGGAAACTGAAAAGGGAACACATTCCCCGGCAGTTTCCCGAGGACGTGGGTATCCTCTGCCTTGCCAGCATTTTTGTCTCTCCCTGTCTGGAAAACCAGGAACTGTCAGAGATTTTTGCCAGGGCAAAAGAGCAGGGGCTCACAGTCTGCGCGGACATGACCAAGAGAAAAAAAGGAGAGACAGCCTGGGATATGAAGGAGACTTTCTCCCAGGTGGATTACCTTTTTGCCAACCAGGAGGAGGGACAGCTGCTGACTGGAAAATCTGCGCCGGAAGAGATTGCCCATGTGCTATTAGAATGTGGGGCAGGTTGTGCAGTGATCAAGACGGGAGGGAAAGGCTGCTATATAAAAAACAAAAAAGAAGCTTTTGCCATTCCCGGATTTTCTGTAGAATGTGTGGATACCACCGGAGCAGGAGACAGCTTCTGTGCCGGGTTCCTTTATGGACTGTCTGAGAAGAAAGATTTGTATACCTGCGGACTGTACGGAAATGCCTGCGGTGCTCTGGCCGTCCGGCAGGTGGGAGCCTGCAGGGAAAAGATTTTATGGAAAGATGTGGATAAAATAATCAAAGAACAGGGGAAGAAAAATGGATAAGAAACTCTATGAGGCGTATATAAAGATTCTGGAGGAAGAGCTGGTACCTGCCATGGGCTGTACAGAACCCATTGCCATTGCCTATGGAGCAGCGCTGGCCAGAGAGACTCTGGGGAGCCTGCCCCAGAAAGTGATCATCAGCGCCAGTGGAAATATCATTAAAAACGTAAAGAGTGTGGTAGTGCCAAATACCGGCGGCCTTCGGGGAATTCCTGCCGCAGCAGCAGCGGGAGTTGTGGCCGGAAAGGCAGAGAAAAAGCTGGAAGTACTGGCAGATATTACTTCAAAGGAAGTAGAAGAGATCAGCGCCTATCTGAAGACGGCAGCTTTTGAGGTGAAAACTGTGGAATCCGGCTGTGTTTTTGACATTATCGTAGAGCTTCAGGGAGAGGGACATCAGTGCTCTGTGCGGATCCAGGGACATCATACAAATGTAGTCTATGTGGAGAAAGACGGAGAAGTCCTGCTGGATAAGGATTATGCAGAAGGACAGGAAGGAGAGCGGACAGACAGAAGCCTGCTCAGTGTGGAAGAGATCATCCGGTTTGCAGACCAGGTGGAGATTTCCCATGTAGAAAAGGTGATCCAGAGGCAGATTGATTATAACACGGCTATTGCCCAGGAAGGTCTCAGTGGAAAATGGGGCGCCGGAATCGGAAAGATCTTACTGCTGTCTTACGGAAACAGTGTCCATAACCGGGCCAAGGCCATGGCTGCCGCAGGCTCTGATGCCAGAATGAACGGCTGCGATATGCCGGTAGTGATCAATTCCGGCAGCGGAAACCAGGGAATGACCGCCTCTCTTCCGGTTATTGTTTACGGAGAAGATATGAAGGTATCCAGAGAAACACTGATAAGGGCCCTTGTGGTTTCCAATCTGGTGACCATACACTTAAAATCCGGCATCGGTACTCTGTCCGCTTACTGCGGCGCTATCAGTGCAGGCTGCGGAGCCGGAGCGGGGATTACTTATCTCTATGGAGGCAGATTTAAGGAAATCGCTCATACTATTGTAAATGCTCTGGCCATTAATTCCGGAGTTGTCTGCGACGGAGCCAAAGCAAGCTGTGCGGCAAAGATCGCCTCTGCAGTGGAGGCCGGTACTCTGGGAATGAAAATGTATCAGTTCGGCAGTGAATTTTATGGGGGAGACGGTATTGTGGCCTCTGGAATCGAGGAGACCATCGAAAACGTATCCCAGCTTGCCAGAGACGGCATGAGAGAAACCGATAAAAAGATCATCGACATTATGATCCGCAATCAGGGAAAGGAGAAACAGAAGGAAGATCCTCTGCATATACTATAAGGAAACCAAGGAAAAGAAGGGATTCCTGTGCGGATCGCTGTTTATGTGAGAAAGTCAAAATGGACAGGCAGAGGAGAGAGCATTGAAAATCAGATCTTTCTGTGCCGGGAATACATAGAAAAATATATAGAAAATTCCCGGGAAGCCCAGATCCTGGTCTACAGGGACGAAGGGTTTTCCGGGAAGGACACCAACAGGCCTCAGTTTCAGAAAATGTTAGCAGACATGAAACTAAGGCCTTTTCAGTATCTGGTCTGCTACCGGCTGGACCGTCTGGGAAGGAATCTGGCAGATCTGGCTCTGCTCATTGAAAAGCTGAACCGGGAGCATACAGAATTTGTCAGTATCAGGGAACGTTTTGATACCTCCACCCCTATGGGAAAGGCCATGGTATATTTTTCCGGGGTTCTTGCCCAGATGGAGCGGGAGCAGATCGGAGAGCGGGTCAGGGACAATATGTATCTTCTTGCTAAGGGCGGGAGATGGCTGGGAGGAAATACGCCTCTGGGCTTTCAGGTCCGGGAAAAGCTTTACGGAGAGGGGAAGCTTAAAAAGGCCTTTTATCTGGAAGTAAAGGAAAAAGAGGCAGAGATTCCCCGGCTCATCTTCCGGGAGTTTTTAGATTCCCATTCTCTGACTAAAACGGCAGAACTGCTGGCAGAAAGGCAGATTTTTACAAGAAGAGACAGAATTTATACTCCTGAAGCCATAGGGGAAATCCTGGGAAATCCCGTATACTGTCAAAGCGGAGAGAAGGCTTATGAATATTTTGCTTCTCTGGGCTGCCAGATGGGGTTTTCCAGAGAGGAGATCAGAGAGGAAAAGGGGCTTATAAGCTATGGAAGAACGGTATCTTCCAGGTACCGGGGCCAGGAGGCGCCTCCACAGGAATGGATCATCGCCCAGGGAGAACATGAAGGAATGATCTCACAGGAAGACTTTTTAAGAGTACAGAAACTTCTGAAAAGACATCGCCTGGGAAAACCAGGGGAGGGCCGGGTCCAGAATGAAGCCTGTCTGCTGTCGGGATTTTTATTCTGTTCCTGTGGCTGCAGGATGCGTCCTAAATATTACAGCAGGGAGCAGATTACCACAGAAGGACAGCGGAAATTTTCCTATCGGTGCCCCTGCCGGGATAAAACCAGAGGACGGGATTGTCAGGAGATCCCCCTTTTGGGGAATCTTGGAGACTGCCTGGTGTGGAAATTTCTCATGAAAAAGACAGGCGAAGAGTTTTCTCTGGAAGAAATCTTCCTGGAAATCAGAAGGCGAACGGAGAAGGAAAAGTCCCGGGAAGGAGAATGGGAAAAGATACGAAAGGAAGCTCAGGGACTGGAGAGAGAAGCCCGGCGACTGACCCAGAGACTGGCAGAAACAGAAGATGGGGACCTGGCAGAATTTCTGAAAAAAGAGATTCGAAGCCGGCTGTCCCAGAGAGAATATTTGAGAGAAAAGGCGAATGGGGAAAAGAATTCTTTCAACAAGAAAGAGAGAGAAAACATTGCTCTCCGGTATTCGGACCCGAAATTTTTAGCCTCGCTTTTGTCGATTCCAAATAAGCGGGCTTATCTGGGACTTTGGGCGGAGAAGCTCATCTGGGAGGGAGGAGTGCTGAAACTTTACCTTTTTGTTTCTCCTGAACTGCCGTAGCATTACCGCAGCCTGAGGGACCTACCACGGCTACGAATTCTCCGGGATAAACCTGAAAGGATATATGAGAAAGGGCGGGAGTTTCCCCGGATTTTGTGTGATAAGCATAACTGATATCTTTAATTTCTAAAAGAGGTGCAGTCATAAGGCACTTCCTTTCCTGTGGGAACCAGAGTTCCTTTTTTGTCATATACCATATGATATGTGGACTTTCCGGTACTTGACAAATATAGTACAAATTATTATAGTATAGAAATAGAAAATGAGGAAATCCTTTTGATGACAATATAGGAGGTGCAGAAGATGAAAATCTTATTTTTTGATACAAAAAGTTATGACAAGGAATCTTTTGAAAAACAGGCACTTAATTATCCAGGTATTGAAATTGAATATCTGAAGACGGATCTGGCTCCGAAGACCGCTCCTCTGGCAAAAGGCTATGATGCGGTATGCGCTTTTGTAAGTTCTGATGTTGGAACACAGACTATGGAAGTCCTTCATCAGGCAGGAGTAAAGCTGATTCTTATGCGCTGTGCCGGATTTAACAATGTAGACCTGGAAAAAGCAAAGGAATACGGCATTAAGGTCATGCGTGTGCCGGGGTACTCTCCGGAAGCTGTAGCAGAACATGCCATGACACTGGCTCTGTCGGTAAACCGCCGTATTCATAAGGCCTATGTGAAAGTTCGGGAAAATGACTTCAGCCTGGGGGGACTTATGGGCTTTAACTTCTACCAGAAAACCGCTGGTATCGTGGGAACCGGTAAGATCGGCGCTGCCATGGCAAGGATCTGCAGAGGCTTTGGTATGAAGGTTATTGCCTATGACGTATATGAAAATCCTTCTTTAAAGGATTTTGTAACTTATGTGTCCTTAGATGAACTGCTGGCACAGAGCGACCTGATCTCTCTTCACTGCCCGCTGATGGACAGCACCTATCATCTGATCAATAAAGATACCATTGCCAAGATGAAAGACGGTGTGATCCTGGTCAATACATCCAGAGGCGGTCTGGTAAAGACCAACGATCTTATCGATGGAATCCGGGCCAGAAAATTTTCCGGCGTAGGACTGGATGTATATGAGGAAGAGACCAAGAATGTTTTCGAGGACCGTTCTGATGAGATTTTGGAACACTCCACCACAGCCAGACTTCTTTCTTTCCCGAATGTTATGATCACTTCCCACCAGGGATTTTTTACCCAGGAAGCTCTGGAGGCTATTTCCAGAACTACTCTGGACAATGCCGTGGCCTTTGAAAAAGGGGAGACTACAGGAAACGAAGTGGAGGCACAGTAGAAAAAATATATTAATCATAGGGAGCTGCCGCATTAAATACTTAGGATTCTGATTAATGCGTCAGCTCCTTTTTACAGGAGAAGATATGAATAAAAGAAATTATCAGAAAGAACTGGAAAAGATCATAGAGGAAAACCAAAAAGAAGGCAGAGTTCCCCGGCTGTTCCTTCATAGCTGCTGCGCTCCCTGCAGCAGCTATGTGCTGGAATATTTAAGTCCGTATTTTGAAATTACAGATTTTTTCTACAATCCCAATATTTCCCCCAGAGAAGAATATGACAAAAGGACCAGAGAGCTTCAGCGGCTCATTGAGGAAATGCCTTTTCTCCATAAGCCCAGGTTTGTAGAGGGGAAATACGACCCCCAGGAGTTCTTTCAGATGGCAGAAGGTCTGGAAGAAGTGCCGGAGGGAGGAGAGAGATGCTTTAAGTGTTACCGGCTCCGGCTGGAAGAGGCGGCCAAAATGGCTTCCAGGGGAGGCTACGATTATTTCACCACCACCCTTACCATCAGTCCCTTAAAAAATGCCCAGAAGCTCAATGAGATCGGAGAAGAACTGGAGCAGATTTATCATGTGAAGCATCTTCCTTCGGACTTTAAGAAGAAAAACGGCTACAAGCGTTCCACAGAGCTTTCCAGGGAATATGGTTTATACCGTCAGGACTACTGCGGCTGTGTCTTTTCTAAAATGGAACGGGAGAGACAAAAAGCGGACAGTCAGCAGCAGTAAAGGGCGAAGCATTCCGGAAATGGAGGAGCTGCCAGAGGAAAAGTCTTGCGGTTAATACTATAAAGTGATAAAATTTTACAGAAGTTAAAAACAAAAGAAATGAGGATAGAATATGGCACAGTTATGGGGAGGCCGTTTCACCAAGGAGACGGATCAGTTAGTCTATAATTTTAACGCTTCACTTGGTTTCGACCAGAAGCTTTATAAACAGGATATTACCGGAAGTATGGCCCATGCTTCTATGCTGGCAAAGCAGGGAATTCTTACGGACGAGGAAAAAGAGGAGATCCTGGACGGACTGAAAGGGATCTTAAAGGATATTGAAGAGGGAAAACTTTTATTTTCTCCGGAGTATGAGGACATTCACAGCTTTGTGGAAGCAAATCTCATTGACCGGAAAGGGGATGTGGGAAAGAAGCTCCATACAGGAAGAAGCCGGAATGACCAGGTGGCCCTGGATATGAAAATGTATGTCCGGGACGAGATAAAAGAAATGGATCTGCTGTTAAAGGAACTGCTGGAATCTCTTCTGAAGATCATGGAGGAAAACCTTCACACTTATATGCCGGGCTTTACCCATCTTCAGAAGGCTCAGCCGGTAACTCTGGCCCATCATTTCGGGGCGTATTTTGAAATGTTTAAGAGGGACAGAAGCCGCCTGGCCGATACAGGAAAAAGGCTGAATCTCTGCCCTCTGGGAAGCGGCGCCCTGGCAGGGACCACTTATCCTCTGGACCGGGAGTATACGGCCAAAGCTCTGGGCTTTGACGGCCCTACCCTGAACAGCATGGACTCTGTATCGGACAGAGATTACCTTATTGAAGTTCTTTCCGATATGTCTCTGATCATGATGCATTTAAGCCGGTTCTGCGAGGAAATCATTCTGTGGAATTCTAACGAGTACCAGTTTGTAGAGATTGATGACGGTTACAGCACCGGAAGCAGTATCATGCCCCAGAAGAAAAATCCGGATATTGCAGAGCTGGTAAGAGGAAAGACCGGAAGAGTTTACGGAGTCCTGATGTCCATGCTCACTACCATGAAAGGTATTCCTCTGGCATATAATAAGGATATGCAGGAGGATAAAGAGTTTACTTTTGACGCCATTGACACGGTAAAAGGCTGCATCGCTCTGTTTAACGGCATGGTTTCTACCATGGAATTTAAGAAAGAAAATATGGAGAGAAGCGCCAAAAACGGATTTACCAACGCTACAGATGCGGCAGATTATCTGGTAAATCACGGGGTGCCTTTCCGTGATGCTCACGGGATTGTGGGTCAGCTTGTCCTTCACTGCATTGAGAAAAACATTTCACTGGATGAGATGTCCCTGGAGGAATATAAAGCCATCAGTCCGGTGTTTGAGGAAGATATTTATGAGGCCATCAGCATGAAGAACTGTGTGGAGAAACGAAATACTATCGGGGCCCCGGGTACAGAAGCCATGAAACAGGTAATCGAGCTTCATAAAAAATATTTGAAAGAAAATTCTTGACTTTTCTGAAAAGTTTGATATATTAGAATCTATGAAAAATGTATGCGGAAAGAAGACATATGTCTTTCTGGGAAAGGATAGAGGGCTAAAATATGAGTGAGAAATTAAGAGTTGGAATTTTAGGTGCTACAGGAATGGTTGGACAGAGATTTATTTCTCTTCTGGAAAATCACCCCTGGTTTGAGGTTGTAACTGTGGCAGCCAGTGCAAGAAGTGCAGGAAAAACCTATGAGGAAGCAGTAGGCGGACGCTGGAAAATGGATACACCTATGCCGGAAGCAGTGAAAAAGCTGGTTGTGATGAATGTATCCGAGGTAGAGAAGGTAGCTTCTACTGTAGACTTTGTATTCTCTGCAGTGGATATGTCCAAAGAGGAAATAAAAGCTATTGAAGAAGAGTATGCAAAGACAGAAACCCCAGTTGTTTCTAACAACAGTGCACACAGATGGACTCCCGACGTGCCAATGGTAGTGCCGGAGATCAATCCTCAGCATTTTGAAGTGATCAAATATCAGAAAGAGCGTCTGGGAACCACCAGAGGATTTGTTGCTGTTAAGCCAAACTGCTCGATCCAGAGCTACGCGCCGGTGCTTACTGCATGGAAAGAGTTTGAACCATATGAAGTAGTGGCAACTACATATCAGGCAATCTCCGGAGCCGGAAAAACTTTTAAAGACTGGCCGGAGATGGTGGAAAACATTATCCCTTATATCGGAGGAGAGGAAGAAAAGAGCGAGATGGAGCCTCTTCGTCTCTGGGGCGAGATCAAAGACGGTCAGATCGTTCCAGCCAAAGAGCCGGTGATCACCTGTCAGTGTGTTCGTGTTCCTGTATTAAATGGACATACTGCAGCAGTCTTTGTGAAGTTCCGGAAGAAACCTACCAAAGAGCAGCTTATCGAGAAGCTGGTAAACTTTAAAGGAGTTCCTCAGGAACTGGAGCTTCCAAGTGCGCCTAAGCAGTTCATCCAGTATATGGAAGAGGAGAACCGTCCTCAGGTAAAGGCAGATGTAGACTATGAGAGGGGAATGGGAATTTCTGTAGGCCGTCTGAGAGAGGACAAGGTTTACGATTTCAAATTTATCGGTTTATCCCACAATACAGTCCGCGGAGCAGCAGGCGGCGCTGTACTGTGTGCAGAGACTCTGAAAGCTCAGGGATACATTACCAAGAAGTAAGAGGACTACAGGGAAAATACTATGAAAGCAATTATGCTGGTAGAAAATCAGTCCGTGGGTGAGTGTAAGGCCGCCCACGGGCTTTCTCTTTACATAGAGACCCCGGATCACAGGCTGCTCTTTGATCTGGGACCGGACCGTACCTTTTTGGAAAATGCCGGGAAACTGGGAATCGATCTGGAAAAAGTAGATACTGTGATCATTTCCCATGGTCATTACGACCACGGAGGCGGTCTGGAAGAATTTCTGAAGCTCAATTCCAAAGCCAGAGTCTATATACAGAAAAATGCCTTTGAGCCTCATTATTCTACGGCCCTGGGAAAAGCAAGGAATATCGGACTGAAGCCGGAGCTGGCCAGTCATCCACAGGTCGTATTGCTGGAAGGAGACTTTCAGATTGACCGGGAGCTGGAACTTTTTACTGTTACAGGTCAGGAAAAATGCCATTCCCAGGCCAATGACGTCCTACTGGATGAGAAGGGGAGAGACGCCTTTGCCCATGAACAGAATCTCCTCATCCACGGGGAGGATCCTGTACTTATTATGGGCTGCGGACATAAGGGAGTAGTAAATATCATGGAAAAAGCTTCCAAGTGGAATCCCAAGGTGTGTATCGGCGGATTTCATCTGAATATCCCCGCCACAGGAAAGGCAGTTCCCCCAAATGTTCTGGAGGAGATCGCAGGCCAACTGAAAAAATACGATACAAAGTTCTATACCTGCCACTGCACCGGCCAGGAAGCCTATGATTATCTGGCCCAGAGAATGGAGATTCAGTATCTGCGCTGCGGAGAAGGGATGGAAATATAATTCGGCATCTTTTGCAGTATTTAGGAATGATAGGGCAGGCCGGGCATACAGGGACGTACCGGTGGAAATTGGATTTTATCACGAAATTTTATTGGGGTTCTTCCTGGAGTTCTGACTGTGGCAGTATGGGTGGCAGCCTTTATCGTAAGTGTTGGACTGGCACAATTTACAGTTCATAAGATAGAGGAGACAGACTTCTAGAAGAATAACGTCATAAGAAAAATAATTCTGGCAGAAGTCTGTTTTGTGCCGATTTCATTTTAAGGAGATGAACATGAGAAAAAACAAATACATTCCAATCGTTACCCTGCTCCTTATATTTCTTCTTGCAGCACCTGTCTGGGGAAGAGCAGGAGGAGGGGGAAGCTCCGGAGGCGGCGGCTCCTCAGGAGGGGGCAGTTACAGCAGCCACAGCAGTTATCGTAGTGGAAGCAGCAGAGGTTCCAGCCTTGCAGGGTTTATCATGCAGGCTGGCATTATGGTCTTTGCAGCCAGCGGCGGCACCATTATCCTGATCCGAAAAGCAAGGGCAGCCAGAGCAAAGAGCTGGAAAGCTATGGAAATTTTCTCCCAGCTGGGAGATAACTGGGATTATCGGGAGGTCCAGAAGCAGGTAGAAGAGACCTATTTCCAGGTGCAGGAATGCTGGCGGCGGATGGATGCGGCTTACGGCGCACCCTATCTCAGTGAAGACATGCTGGAAGAATTTAACAGCAAGCTCCAGTGGATGCAGGTCCGGGGAGAGGCGGTGGTCCAGAAAAATGTAAAACTTTTAAGCGCCATGCCCGTGTATGTAGAAGACAATCCAGGAGAAGAATATGATATGATCTGGTATCTGATCCATGGGAAAATGATCGGTTATTACATAGATACAAAAACCAGAAAGGTAATCCGGGGAAATACCAGGCCGGAAGCTTTCTTTGAATATTGGAAGTTTGTTTACCGGGGAGAACGGTGGGTGCTTCAGGAGATCAGACAGAAAGAAGAGATGGATATAGATGCCCTGTCTCAGGGAATACTATGAAATATTGGCAGCAGGTGGGTCTGAGAAATTTATCCATAAATCTTAAGGAAAAAAAGATAGACCTGACGTGCTGTATAGTCTATAATCAACTAGAAATCTTACATGAAAGGAAACGACTATGAAAAAAATATGGAAAAGCCTTCCCTTTCGGCTGATTCTGGGAGTGGTCATCGGTATTATATTAGGACAGGCAGCAAATGAGACCTTTATGAATGTCATTGTGTCCCTGCGGTATATTCTCAGCCAGGTGATCAATTTCTGTGTTCCGCTGATCATTATCGGTTTTATCGCACCGTCTATAACAAAGCTGGGAAGCAGCGCCTCCCGGATGCTGGGTGTAGCCCTTGTCTGCGCCTATGCTTCCTCGGTGCTGGCAGCATTGTTTTCCATGGGGGCCGGATATGGACTGATCCCACATCTGTCTATTGCTTCACAGGCAGGGAACCTGAGAGAACTGCCGGAAATGGTATTTCAGCTTGATATTCCTCCCGTGATGGAAGTAATGAGTGCTCTGGTGCTCTCGGTGCTTATCGGTCTGGCCGCTGCCTGGACCAAAGCGAAAAATACGATCCGGCTTCTGGAGGAGTTTCAGAAGATGATCCTTCTGATCGTGACAAAAGTGGTGATACCCATTCTCCCATTCTTTATTGCGGCAACTTTTTGTACTTTATCCTATGAGGGGACCATCACAAAACAGCTTCCGGTGTTTATCCAAGTAATTGTAATCGTGCTGATAGGCCACTATATCTGGCTGGCCCTTTTATACGGAGTTGCCGGTGTTTACTGCAGGACCAATCCTCTGAAGGTATTGAAAAATTATGGCCCGGCCTATATTACGGCTATAGGAACCATGTCTTCTGCGGCTACCATGGCAGTGGCTCTGAAATGTGCAAAGAAGTCTGAACCTGCTCTTCGGGATGATATGGTGGATTTCGGGATTCCTCTTTTCGCAAATATCCATCTCTGTGGTTCTGTGCTGACGGAAGTGTTCTTTGTAATGACGGTATCCAAAATCCTTTATGGAAGTCTTCCGGATCTGGGGACTATGGTGCTGTTCTGCTTCCTGCTGGGTGTTTTTGCCATCGGAGCCCCTGGGGTTCCGGGAGGTACGGTTATGGCTTCCCTGGGGCTGATCACAGGAGTAGTTGGATTTGATGAGACGGGGACAGCTCTGATCCTTACGATTTTTGCACTTCAGGACAGTTTTGGAACAGCCTGCAATATTACCGGAGACGGAGCTTTGACCATGATCCTTACGGGATATGCCAGAAAACATGATATCAAGGAACAGAAGATAGAATTGGAATTATAAAGGAAGATAAAAAATGGATCTGAAGGAACTGGAATATTTTAAAATCGTGTGCGAGCAGAAGAGCATTACCAAAGCGGCTCATGCTCTGTATATGACCCCTCAGGGACTGAGCAGGATCATAAAGAATGTAGAAAATGAAATGGGAGCCACTTTGCTGAACAGAACAGCCTCAGGAATCAGCCTGACCAGGTCAGGAGAATATCTTTATGAGCATCTGAAAGATTTTATAGGGCCTTACCGGATGGTGTGCAGTGAAATCCGCTGTATGGAGCAGCAGGAGAAACATGAGATCGACCTTCTTTCTGCCTATGGGATCCTGCGTCTGGTGACGCCAGAATGCATTGCAGACTTCAAAGAAAAGTATCCCCAGATCAGTCTTCACTACCGGGAATATCCGGATCATCAGGTGGAGAGCCGTTTTTTGTCCGGGGAGGGAAACGTGGCCTTTACTGTGGGGAACCACAGCTTAAAATATATGGAAGCCACTTTTATGGAAAAGTTTGAGATCAAGCTTCTGGTGAACCAGGCCCACCCTTTAAGCAAAAAGGAAACGGTTTCTATCCAGGATCTTGAAGGCGAGAGACTGTATATTGAAAGTCCGGAATTCCACATTCACAGTCTGATCGTGGAAAAATGCCGCAAAGCCGGTTTTGAGCCAAATATTGTCTTTGAAACCAGCGGCTTCAGCCTCTGCCACAAAATGGTCCAGCAGAACAAAGGGATTTCTGTAACCGTAGATTTTATTTTTGACGATATGAAACAGAAAGATCTGGTCATGATCCCCTTTGAGGACGGCCCTTACGAGTGGGAAACCTATATGCTTACCAGAAAAGGAAGCACACCCAACCCGGATATCCGACTCTTCCACAGCCATGTAATGAAATGGCTGAAGGATATCAAAGAGAAAAATATTTCCAGATAGTATCACAGATTTGTTGAAGGGAATCAAAGCATTGTTGATTTTCCCATTGAGGAAACCGTGATATGATACAAGTGAATTCACTTATATTATATCTTCTTAAAGAAAGAAACACATCCGATTGGCGTGGGATGTGTTTCTTTTTTTGTGTAACTATTCAGCCATGCGGCTTCGGATAGAGAAAAACTGGCGCAAGCTGGCTTGCAGAAGTTTTTCTCTATCTGAAGACATATGGCTGGCCCTATCAATAAAACGTTGCAGGTACTCAATAAAACGTTGATGGGAAGAACGGAAAAGGATTGTTATAATATAGACAAACAATGATTGTCAAGCAAACATAGGAGGTTAATATGAGTACATTCAGACTTACGACTATCGAAGAATTCGAAGCCGCAACCCAAAGACTTCTGGAAACAGGAGCAAAAGTAGGTGCAGATTCCTGGCAGGCACGTGTTAAGAATCAGACTCCACACTGTAAATTCGGAGAGGAAGGTATCTGCTGCCGTATCTGTACCATGGGTCCCTGCCGTATTACAAAAAAGGCTCCAAGAGGAATCTGTGGATGTGACGCTCACGGAATCGCAGGAAGAAACTTTCTTCGCTTCACTGCCGGCGGAGCCGCTACCCATTCTGACCATGGAAGAGAGATCTGTCATACTCTTCACACCGTTTCTCCAGATGGAAACTACAAGGTAAAAGATCCGGAGAAACTGATCCGTATCGCAAAAGAGTGGGGCGTTGAGACAGAGGGCAAGGATATCTACGATCTGGCTCATGAAATGTCAGAACTGGCTCTGTTAGAGTACGGAAAACCCTTCGGCGTTCAGAGATGGCTGACCAGAGCACCGGAACATACAAGAGAACTGTGGAAAAAAGCTGAGATTGAGCCAAGAGCCATTGACCGTGAGGTTTCCACAGCCATGCATATGACTCATATGGGATGTTCATCCAAACCAGAAGCTCTGGTAAGACAGGCCCTTCGCGCCGGTATGTCTGACGGATGGGGCGGTTCCATGTGCGGAACTGAGTTCTCTGACGTTATGTTTGGAACTCCAAAGCCTGTAGATACAGAAGCAAATCTGGGCGTAATGAAAGAAGACGAGGTAAATATCATTGTTCACGGACATGATCCAAGCCTTTCTGAGATGATCTGTGAATATGCAGAAGATCCGGAAATGATCGCTCTGGCAAAATCTTTAGGCGCAAAAGGAATCAATGTAGCCGGCGTATGCTGTACTTCCAACGAGGTTGCCATGAGAAGAGGAGTGCCTATGGCAGGTAACTTCTTACAGCAGGAAAACGTAGTTCTTACCGGCGCATGCGAAGCTATTATCGTAGATGTTCAGTGTATTTTCCCGGCACTTGGACCTCTGTCCAAATGCTTCCACACTAAATTTATCACAACTTCTCCAATTGCTCAGATGCCGGATTCTGATTTTATCCGCTTTAATGCAGAAACAGCAGGAGAAAATGCAAAACAGATCGTAAAGATGGCTGTGGAAAACTTTGTAAACAGAAAACAGGAACTGGTACATATTCCTCAGTTAAAGCAGAAAGCTACCGTTGGATATTCTGTAGAAGCCATCATCAAACAGCTGGATAAAGTGGCAAGCTCTCAGGGAGATGAGCTTGGAACTACAAAACCGCTGATCAACTGTATTACCTCCGGTGTATTAAGAGGAGCAGTTGCCATGGTTGGCTGCAACAACCCAAGAGTACGTCCTGATTCTGCACATATCGAACTGATGAAGAAACTGATCAAAAATGATATCATCGTTGTCCTTTCCGGATGTTCCGCTCAGGCTGCTGCAAGAGCAGGACTGATGGACAAGAGAGCCAAAGACCTCTGCGGCGACGGCCTGAAGAGAGTCTGTGAACTGGCAGATATCCCTCCGGTGCTTCACATGGGCTCCTGCGTAGATATCAGCCGTATGATGGTGCTGGCCTCTACACTGGCTAAGGACTCCGGATTAAATATTTCCCAGCTTCCTTTAGTAGGATGTGCGCCTGAGTGGATGTCCGAGAAGGCTGTATCTATTGGAAACTATGTAGTGGCAACAGGTATCGATACTTTCCTAGGTGTAGATCCACAGGTAAGCGGTTCCTCTGAGATGACTTACTGGCTCACAGAAGGCGTCAGAGACTGGGTAGAGGCTGCTTACACTGTTGAGAAAGACATCGATAAACTGGGAGACGCTATTATTGCAAGGATCGAAGAGAAGAGAGCAGCTCTGGGAATCTAAGAAAGAATTGGATAACTTATTATAAATCATAGCTTAGAAAAGAGCGGGTATGGTCTGCACAGAAGAACATACCTGCTCTTTTCTTGTTTTCGGATTTATCTACTCAGGAGATAAATCCGGAGTATACTCCAGAAAAAAGGAAAATTGAGTAAATAAAGTGGTTGACCTGAAGTATGCTGAAGGCTTTATGATATAACAAAATATAACACAGAAAAACGGAGGGGGAACAATGAGTGGAAGTACTTTAAAAAGAACTTTTGGAATGAGGGAAGCGGTGACTATCACAGTGGGCACCGTAGTGGGCGTTGGGCTTTTTACAACGGGAGCAAATGTTGTTGGTGATATGGGACCGGCGGTTATACTGGCTACCTTTGTGGCCATGCTGATCAGTATATATCCGGCATTGCTTTATGCAGAGATGGGAGCAGCCCTGCCTTATGCAGGGGGAACCTATAAATATGCTTCTTTAGGGATTGGAAAACCCTTTGGAATGCTTGCAGGATGGAATTTTATTATTTCTCTGGTTGCAGTTACCAGCGGGGAGGCGCTGGCCTTTAGTTTTTACTTTAAAACGCTATTTTCTGCACTAGGTGTGGAACTGCCAATCAGCGACAGGACTTTGGCAACTATTGTTGTTGTTATTTTTATTATTACAAATGTCTTAGGCGTAGAAATGACAGGAAAGCTTCAGAACGGGTTCATGTTTTTCTTCTGGGGAGTAGCTATTATCTGGTTTATAACAATGATTCCCAATGTACAGCTGCCATATTTTCTGGAAATGCCGGAATTTATACAAGGGGAGACTCCTTTAGGATTTGTGGCGGCAGTTAGCATGATCTGGTGGTGTTTTGCGGGGTTTGAGACCTGCTGTGCCATGGGAGAAGAAATTAAATATCCTCAGATTAATATCCCCAGGGCTTTATTTTTAGCGCCATTTATTGTATTTGCTGTCAATGCGGCCTTTCAGTGGTTTTTAGTGGGAATTGTTCCTACAGAGGAAATTTCTGCATTATCTACAGCTTCAGCGCCTTTTGCAGAGGCCATGACAAAAGCAGGTATTCTTGGATTTCCGTTGATTCTTTTGGCTGCCGGAATTGCTTTTGGGGGCGATTTTTCTACACTGAATGCAAGTATAGCAGTACCGCCCAGATATTTATTTACTATGGCAAGGGATGGGGCAATGCCTAAAATTTTCGCCAGAATCCACAAAAAATATCAGACACCGTATATTGCAATCCTGACACTTGGCATATTATCCGCGTTTTTGATCGCGTCAAATTCTATGGTATATATTGCTTCCGTCAGCTTATTTGCAGATTTGTTTTATTACGTGATTGGAATCGGCGCGTCTTTTGGTCTTAGGAAAAAACATCCTGAATTAAACCGTCCTTATAAAGCACCGGGGATTATGATTGGAGCGCCAGTCAGCGTGATCATTTATATTGTTATGATAACACAGTTAGAGCGAGAAGCTCTGATAACAGGAGTAGTCTGGTGTGCACTTGGGCTGGTTGTCTACGGTGTATGCCGCAGAATGTACAAAGATGAGGAAAATGAGGAGGAAGCCGGTGTTCTTCAGCCGGAAATTCCTTCTCCGGAAGAAAAGAAGAAAATGGACAGAGAATTTAATATCTGGAAGACAGTTGTGGCAGCAGCAGTTATTATAGTGTTGTTCGCCTATGTAGTTCCTTTTCTTATCTAGTCTGGCGGCGGCAGCTGTCGTATTAATGCAATATTTTTGCTTAATGCGGCAGTTGTTTTTTTATCTTCTTGTATTGGAACTCTTTCTGAAAGGTGCTACAATAGTACCACAACAGAAAAAGGAGCGCAAAAATATGAACAGAGAATTTTTTATGGAAAATCGGAAAGCCCTTTACAGCAAGACAGAAGAGAAAGGGCTCCTTCTTTTATTCAGCGGCCATGCACCCAAGAAAACCAATGATGAAAATTATCCTTTTTTTGCAGACCGCAGTTATATGTATTTTACCGGCGTACACCAGGAAGATACCATACTGATGACAGAGATTTACACCAAGGAAGAGTGGAAAGAAGCTCTTTATATCCTTCCTCCTGACATGTTGGCAGAGCGGTGGACAGGAAGGCGGATCAAGCCGGAGGAGGCAGAAGCACAGTCCGGTATCCAGGAATACAGAAATACAGAGAATTTCCAAAAAGATCTGGAAAACTGTCTGATGAACAAAGGATTTACCACGGTTTATATGGATTTTGGAAAGCTGGAGGCTTCTGAGGCAGATACAGAAAGCTACCGTCTGGCAGCCTGGCTCAGGAAAGAATATCCCTATGTGCAGATTAAAAACCTGAATCCCTGGATCCGTCAGCTCCGCACCATCAAAAAGCCCTGTGAACTGGAGGCTCTCAGGAAGGCGGAATGGGTGACAAAAGAGGGAATTGAGGCTATGATGAGGGCTTCTAGACCGGGAATGTTCGAATATCAGTATAAGGCAGAGTTTGACTATGCCCTTGCCCAGCATGGGATCCTTGCACCGGGATTTCCTTCGATTATATCTGCAGGACAAAATAATTTCTGCATTCACTATTATTCCTACCGGGGACAGGCTCAGGACGGAGATATGATCTTAAACGATGTTGGTTCCGGCTGGGACCTGGAAGTCAATGATATTTCCAGGGCTTTCCCCTGCAACGGGAAATTTACAGAGAAACAGCGGCTTCTCTATGACTGCGCCTACCGGACATCTGAGCATATGTTTGAAATCCTGAAACCGGGAATCCCTATGAAGGACGTGGATTTAATTGCCAGAAAATATAACTATGAGCAGTTAAAGGATATCGGTCTTTGCAAGAGCTATGAAGATATCGGGACCTATATGTGGCATGGGGGAGCCCACCACGTTGGCTTTGATGTTCATGATGCAGTGGCACCGGATCTGATCACGGCACCAGGCATGGTATTCTGTGTGGATATCGGGATTTACTGTGAAGAATGGGGAATCGGCTTCCGTATAGAGGATAACTGTCTGATTACCGAGGATGGCTGCGAAGAGCTTTCTTATATGATTCCGAAAAAGGCAGAGGATATTGAGGCATTTATGGGGAGAAGATAGAAGATGAGAAAGATTATTTTAAGTGCGGACAGCACCTGCGACCTGGGAGATGAGCTGAAGGAAAAATATCAGGTTCATTATTATCCTTTCCATATTATCCTGGAAGGAAAAGATTACCAGGATAATGTAGATATCACGCCGGGAGATATTTTCCAGAGATACTATGAGAAAAAGGTACTGCCCAAGACAGCAGCTATCAATGTGGAAGAATATGTGAACTATTTCCGTCCTTTTGTAGAGCAGGGATATGAAGTGGTACATCTGAATCTGGGAAGCGCCCTGTCAAGCGCCCATCAGAACTGTATGCTGGCGGCCAGGGAACTGAAAGGAGTCTATCCTGTGGACTCTGGAAATCTTTCTACCGGGATCGGCCATCTGGTCCTGGACGCCGGAGAAATGATAAAAGAAGGACTGGGGGCAGAAGAAATCGCCGGGAAACTGAACCAGAGAAAGAATCTGGTCCACTCCAGCTTTATCCTGGATACTTTAAAATTTATGAGTGCCGGAGGACGGTGCAGCAACGTTATGGCTTTAGGCGCCAATCTGTTGAATATAAAGCCCTGTATAGAGGTAAATAATAAGGACGGTTCTATGGATGTAGGGAAGAAATACCGCGGTTCCCTGAAAAAAGTCCTGCCTCTTTATGTAAAAGATAAACTTCAGGAATACCAAGGAATCTGTACAGATAAGATTTTTATCACTCATTCCGGCATTGACCAGGAATATATTGAGCTGGTAAAGAAAGCCATACAGGAGGAAAAAGAGTTCCAGAATATTTATGTGACCAGGGCAAGCTGTACCATTTCCTGTCACTGCGGGCCTAACACCCTTGGAATATTATTTGAGACAAAGGAGTGAGGGAATGAGGATTTTAATCGCAGAGGATGAGAGAGACCTGAATCACATTCTCACAGAACGTCTCCGAAAAGAGCATTACAGTGTGGATGCCTGTTTTGACGGACAGGAGGCTCTGGATTATCTGGAGGGGGCAGAGTACGACGCCCTGATCCTGGACATCATGATGCCGGTCATGGATGGACTGACGGTATTAAAAAAGCTCCGCAGCAGAGGAAACTCTGTCCCTGTGCTCCTGCTTACAGCCAAGGACAGCATAGAAGACCGGGTGAATGGACTGGACGCAGGAGCCAATGATTATCTGGTAAAGCCCTTCGCCTTTGAGGAGCTGCTGGCCAGAATACGGGTTATGCTCAGAAAACCGGCAGATGCCCCCAAGACCTGCTACAGCGTGGGAGATCTGGAGGTACACCTGGATACTCATGAAGTATACAGAGGAGGAAAGCAGATCACCCTTTCCGGAAAGGAATTTTCTCTGCTGAGATACATGGTGCAGAATCCGGGTATTGTCCTTTCCAGAGATAAGCTGGAGCAGCATATCTGGAATTATGATTTTACAGGAGGCTCTAATGTGATCGACGTGTATATCCGGTATCTGAGAAAGAAGATTGATGAGGGACACGATAAGAAATTGATCCACACTGTCCGGGGAGCCGGCTATGTATTAAAGGAGCAGGAATGAAAAGATGGTCCTTAAAAGTTAAACTTACCGTTTTATATACCTTTTTCATGACACTGGTCACCTGTTTTGCCTTGGGGGTCCTTTTTTCTCTCAGCAGCCAGGAGCTGCTGTCCTCAGTCCAGTCTGACCTGCGGCAGCAGGTAGAAGAAAGCCTGGAGGATGTGGAGGCAGAAGAGGGCTGGCTGAATGTGGACAATGATTTCTATGATCTGGAAGACAGTGTCTATCTTTCCCTTTACAGTGAACAGGGAGAGTTTCTCTACGGCAGGCTTCCCTATGGATACAATGCTGGGGCGGAGTTTATGAACGGTCAGATCCAGACGATCCGGGATGATCAGGAGGAATGGTACATTTATGATGTGAGCCACAGGATAGAAGGTTACGGAACCGTATATTTCCGGGGGATTACTTCTGTTACCAGGGCAGAAAACAGTATTGCTATTACTATTCGGCTCGCAGTGATCATTCTTCCCCTGCTGGTAATTTTGACGGGTATTATAGGATACCGTTTCACCAGAAGGACTCTTCTGCCCGTTCAGAAGATAACGGAAACCGTCAAGAAGATCCGGAAGGACGAGGATCTGTCTCAGAGAGTGGGCTTAGGAAATGGAAAGGATGAAATCTATCAGCTTTCCGAGACCTTTGATCAGATGCTGGAAGAGCTGGAGGAAACTTTTAAAAGGGAGCAGCAGTTTACTTCTGATGTATCCCATGAACTGAGAACTCCGGTGACAGTAATCCTGGCCCAGTGCGAGGCCATGCTTCAGGACCCGGTATTTACGTCAGGGCAGAAGGAACAGGTGAAAGTCATTGAACAGAAAGCCCGGTCTATGGCCAGGATGATCTCTCAGCTTCTCCTGCTTTCCAGGGCAGACCAGGGAAGGCAGCAGGTACAGAAGGAACGTCTGAACCTTAGCGAACTGACTCAGATGATCGCTGAAGAACAGGAAATCCTTGCCAGAGAAAAAGAGATTCAGGTCCTTGCTGAGATTCAGCCAGATATTTACGCCCAGGCAGATGAAAGCCTTTATATCCGTATGCTGGATAATCTGATCTCCAATGCTGTGAATTATGGAAAAAAGGGCGGATATGTAAAAGTCCTTCTTTTAGAAAAGGAAAATATGGTAAAGGGCGTTGTAGAGGACAATGGGAAGGGAATTCCCCAGGAAAGTCTGCCCAGGATCTGGGAACGCTTTTACAGAGTGGATACTTCCAGAACAGACCAGGAACATTCCGGTCTGGGCCTTTCTATGGTAAAATGGATTGTCCAGGCCCATGGGGGAGAAATTACCGTGGAGAGCCAGGAAGGCCGGGGAAGCAGGTTTATTTTTCAGATTCCGGAAGATTAAAAAAATAAATTTTTTTTAATCTGGTTTTAATCTTTCTGTTTTATAGTAATACTAACAAAAGAAAAACAGAAAGGGGAAATGAAAAATGATGAAAAAATATATAGTATTAACAGCACTCACACTTACACTTACAGGAGGACTTCTGGCAGGATGCGGCAGCGGCAATGATATCGGACAGGATGCGGCAAAGGAAGCGGCTTTCGCCGATGCCCAGGTCTCTGAGGATGATACCAGCAGACTGAGAGTAAGCAAGGACAGAGACGACGGAAGAAGTATTTACGAGGTAGAATTTACTGTAGGAAATACAGAATACAATTATGATATCGATGCTTCTGACGGATCTATCCTTACCACAGAAACAGAGGAAGTCCAGGGAAGTGCTAGTACTGCCCAGAGCGGAACACAGAACAGTACTACCCAGACACAGGATGACAGTCAGGACGCAGCCGCTCAGCAGGGACAGGAGACTGCCCAGAGTACTGACACACAGACAGATCAGACCCAGGCTGGGCAGAGCGCACAAAATACTCAGAATGGACAGAACAGCGGAGGTGCTGCTAATGTAGCAGTTAGTGAGGCAGATGCCAGAGCCGCAGCCCTTGAGAGAGTGTCTGGAGCCACAGACAGCGACATTAGAATGGAACTGGATTATGATGACGGCCAGTATATCTACGAAGGCGACATTATCTACAATGGTAAAGAGTACGAGTTTGAAATTGACGCCAATACAGGAAACTTCTTAAAGTGGAGCGAAGAGAGAGATTAAAAATTCGATTTCAACAGGAAAAACCCTGAGGAACTTCCAGCTGTGCAGGATACGGCGAGAAGACCTCAGGGTCTTTTTAAAGTTGATTGTAAACCATTTAAAAACCAGTGGTTGACAATATAAATAAAAAGGTGATACACTATCAGACAGAAAGTGAGGAAAAGTGTATGGCTGAAATGGTAAGACAAAAAACGAAAACCTATGATCTGGTCTATATAAGTATCTTTGTTGTGCTCATAGCAATCTGTTCCTGGATCTCCATACCGCTGACTGTGCCAGTGACCCTTCAGACCTTTGGGGTATTTATGGCAGTGGGACTTCTTGGCGGAAAAAGAGGAACCCTGGCGGTACTGGTCTATATTCTCATGGGAACCCTGGGCATTCCGGTCTTTTCAGGATTTACAGGCGGTATCGGCATAATAGCCGGAACCACAGGAGGATACATAGTGGGATTCCTTTTTTCAGCTCTGCTGATGTGGGGAATGGAAAAAGCTTTTGGAAGAAGCACAGCTGTATTGGCCCTGTCCATGGTCCTGGGTCTGGTTCTCTGCTATGCAGTAGGGACGCTGTGGTTTATGGCAGTATACGGAGCTTCTTCAGGAGCCATAGGTATCCTTACCGTTCTGGGATGGTGTGTATTTCCTTTTATTATTCCTGATGTGGCCAAAATTGTTTTGGCTCTTATATTGACCAGAAGACTGTCGGGAGTGATACAGAGATGAAAGAGCCTTTAAAACTTCGGGCCCATCACGGTATGTGCCTGGCCTTTTTTGAAGGAAAAGGATACAGCAGTGCTTTTACAGAAAACATGGGAAAAGTTCTGGAAGAGATGGAG
>ERZ1643250.1101-NODE-1101-length-24832-cov-5.571296_pt1 | contig 24832 bp, 18 predicted proteins | sample MGYA00579262_ERZ1643250 | MGnify/ENA primary metagenome ERZ1643250 (study PRJEB29033, sample SAMEA4952265) | chicken gut metagenome | biome: Broiler Chicken; feature: Gastrointestinal Tract; material: Caecum | place: Ireland | collected 2018 | study: Broiler... | reverse complement strand
ATTACATTGCCTGCGGCAGAAACATTCCGGAGCGGATCGCCACCATCGTCAGTGGCGTGGCGGAGGGCTGCAGTCAGGCGGGAGCGGCCCTGATCGGCGGAGAGACGGCGGAGATGCCCGGTTTCTATCCGGTGGACGAGTACGATCTGGCCGGCTTTGCGGTAGGCATCGTAGATCAGAAGGATCTGATTACAGGCGCGGATATCAAGGCTGGCGATGTGCTGATTGGTATGGCTTCCTCAGGAGTCCACAGCAATGGTTTCTCTCTGGTGCGCAAGGTATTCACCATGAAGGAAGAGTACATGAATACATATTTTGAGACTCTGGGAAGAACCCTGGGCGAAGCGCTGATTGAGCCCACAAAGATTTATGTGAAAGCGCTTCAGGCTGTGAAAAAAGCAGGGGTGCACATCAAGGGCTGCAGCCACATCACGGGCGGCGGTTTTTACGAGAATATTCCCCGTATGCTTCCGGAGGGGATGCGGGCGGTCATTAAAAAGGACAGCTATGAGATCCCGATGATTTTCCAGATGCTGAAGGAGGACGGACGCATCGAGGAGCAGATGATGTACAATACCTTCAACATGGGTATCGGTATGGGGCTGGCGGTAGCCCCGGCCCAGGCAGAACAGTGCGCGGCGGCTGTCCGCGCGGCCGGCGAGACGCCCTATGTGCTCGGCGAAGTACAGGCAGGAGAAAAAGGAGTGACATTATGCTGAAAGTAGCGGTTCTGGTGTCCGGCGGCGGCACGAACCTGCAGGCGATTCTGGACGCGGTAGAGACAGGACGCATCCGGAACGCGGAAGTGGTGGCTGTGATCAGCAATAATCCCCAGGCGTACGCTCTGGAACGGGCAAAAAAGCATGGCATTCCCGCCGTGTGCGTGTCCCGGAAGGCCTGCGGTTCTGGAGAAGCTTTTGACGACGCCCTTCTGAAAGCCATAAAGGACAGCGGGGCCGATCTGGTGGTTCTGGCCGGCTGCCTGGTGGTGATTCCGGAGAAGATTATTCAGGAATACCGGGGACGCATCATCAACATTCATCCGTCTCTGATTCCCTCTTTCTGCGGGACAGGCTATTACGGACTGAAGGTGCATGAGGCGGCGCTGGAGCGCGGCGTAAAGGTGACGGGAGCCACGGTGCATTTTGTGGATGAGGGAACCGATACCGGTCCGATTCTTCTGCAGAAGGCGGTGGAAGTGAAGGAAGGCGACACACCCGAAATCTTACAGCGGCGTGTAATGGAAGAGGCAGAATGGGTGCTGCTGCCGAAAGCTATTGACATGCTGGCAAATCAGGAGGAAAAGGGATGAAAATATTAATCGTAGGTTCCGGCGGACGGGAACATGCCATTGCGTGGAAGGTTTCCCAGAGTCCGAAGGCAGAAAAGATATACTGCGCGCCGGGAAACGCGGGCATCGAAGAATATGCGGAATGCGTGCCCATTGGCGCCATGGAATTTGAGAAGCTGGCAGCGTTCGCAAAGGAAAAAGAGATCGATCTGACGGTAGTAGGCATGGACGATCCGCTGGTGGGCGGAATCGTGGATGTGTTTGAAAAAGAGGGGCTGCGCGTCTTTGGCCCCCGGAAAAACGCGGCTGTCCTGGAGGGCTCCAAGGCCTTCTCCAAGGATCTGATGAAAAAATACGGAATTCCCACAGCGGCCTATGAGAACTTTGACGACCCGGACAAGGCGCTGGCTTACCTGGAGACAGCGGAGTTCCCGATCGTGCTGAAGGCGGACGGACTGGCGCTCGGCAAGGGCGTTCTCATCTGCAATACGCTGGAAGAGGCGAAGGACGGCGTACGTGAAATTATGCTGGACAAGCATTTTGGAGCGGCCGGAAACCGTATGGTGATCGAAGAGTTTATGACAGGACGCGAGGTGTCTGTTTTAAGCTTTGTGGATGGAAAGACCATCAAATGTATGACTTCCGCTCAGGATCACAAGCGTGCCCTGGACGGCGATCAGGGTCTGAATACCGGCGGCATGGGTACCTTTTCTCCCAGCCCCTTCTACACCCCGGAGATTGACGAGTTCTGCCAGAAACACATTTACCAGCCTACGGTGGATGCCATGGCGGCAGAGGGACGGCCCTTCAAGGGAGTTATCTTCTTCGGCCTGATGCTGACAGAAAAAGGACCGAAGGTGCTGGAATACAACGCCCGTTTCGGAGACCCGGAGGCCCAGGTGGTGCTTCCGCGCATGAAGAATGATATTGTGGACGTCTTTGAGGCCTGTATCGATGGAACACTGGATCAGATTGACCTGCAGTTCGAGGATAATGCGGCTGTCTGCGTGGTTCTGGCTTCCGGCGGATACCCTGTTTCTTATGAAAAGGGCTTCCCCATTGAAGGACTGGAGAACCTGAAGGGCAGAGACGGCGTCTATGTGTTCCATGCGGGAACCAGGAAAGAGAACGGAAGATTTGTCACAAACGGCGGCCGTGTACTGGGCGTGACAGCTACGGGCCCCGATCTGAAGGCAGCCCGGGCCAACGCCTACGAGGCGGTAAAGCAGGTGACCTTTGAGAAGGCCTACTGCAGAAGCGATATCGGAAAGGCCATTGATGAGGCGTAGATAAATCTAGACCGGAAAAGGAATGACAGCATGCAGAGCGTTCTGGAACAAAAAGGTTTCGGAACGCCCTGCATTTTTTTGCGGATTCTGCAACTTTTCTGAACCTCTGATCATCTATATAATGAAAGAAGAAAACAGCGCTGTGGAAGATAAGGAAGGTGATAACTGTGAAAGAAGATTTGTATGACAAGGTTGTCGCTTGTATCATAGAAAATCAGAATAAATGTTACCGGCTGGCTTTCAGCTATGTCCAGAATCAGGAGGACGCTCTTGATGCGGTACAGAGCGCGGTGTGCAAAGCACTGGAGCACTTTGGCGAGCTGAAAAACAGGGCTGCCATCAAGACCTGGTTCTACCGGATTGTAGTAAATGAAAGTCTTTCTATCCTGCGGGAGCGGGGGAGAACCGTTCTTACAGGAGAGGAAGCTCAGAAAGAGGAGTCCTATGAAGAAAAGGGTTTTGAGCCCCCGGAAGAAGATTTGTATCTGCATATCAACCGTCTGGAAGAGGACGTGCAGGCTATCATTAAACTGAGATTTTATGAAGAGCTGTCTCTCCAGGAGATTTCGCAGATTATGGAAATGAACTTGAATACAGTGAAATCCAAGCTGTACCGGGGGCTGAAGACGCTCAGGATAGCTGTTCAGGAGGTGGACATATGAATCCAATGGAAGATGCAAAAAAGAGATACGATGAAGTTCCCATTCCGGAAGAACTTTCAAAACGGGTGCAGTGGGAAGTGGAAAAAGCAGAGCGGCGCAGAAAAGCAGAGAATGCCTCTGTGCGGAAGCGGAGAAGACATCTGTATGGCTGGCAGAAAGGCCTTGCGGCTGCGGCCGCTGCCATGGCGGTTTTTGTAACCGCTCTGAATACCAGTACAGTTTTTGCCCAGAGTATGGGAGAGCTTCCTGTGATCGGGGCCATTGCAAAGGTTCTGACCTTCCGTTCCTATGAGATGGAGACGGAGGATAGTTTACAGATTTCTGTAGATATTCCAAGCATTGAAATGATAGCGGAAGGAACCGGAAATCTGGCGGAATCCGTCAATGAAGAGATCCTTAATATGTGCGAGCAGTATGCGGATGAAGCGGCAGAGCGGGCGAAGGAATACCGGCAGGCTTTCCTTGATACCGGAGGAACAGAGGAAGAATGGGCTGCCCACAATATCCAGATTAAGGTCTGGTATGAGGTAAAGGCTCACACCGACAGATATCTGTCCGTGGCCGTTATGGGAAGCGAGAACTGGACCAGCGCATACAGTGAAACCCGCTATTACAACTTTGATCTGGAGAAGGGACGCCAGGTGACTCTGGAAGATCTTCTGGGAGAGGACTACGCGGCCATCGCGGATGCCTCCATTTTAAGCCAGATTCCGGAGAAAGAAGCCCAAAGCGGTCTGGATTACTGGGAAGAGGACTTCACAGGCGTAACGGAGGATACAAAGTTTTATATCAATGAAGCCGGCAATCCGGTCATCGTCTTTGGCGAGTATGAAATCGCGCCGGGAGCCGCGGGCCAGCCGGAGTTTGAAATCACGGGGTGATGGATATGAAGGGACTGGGAAAGAAAAGCCTGGTTCTGGTCTGCGGCCTGGCCTGCCTGCTGGCCGGATGTACAGCTTCTGAGAGAGGAAGAACTCTGGCGGAGGCAGTCCTGACTGAGGTGAAAGCGGCAGGGATGGATACGGAAGCAGATGAAAATGAGAGCGGTAGGGAACTGCTGCAGGCCATGATGAAGCTTCCGGGGATGAAGGATAAGGAGACTGCCGGACTGTTTGGAGGAGGAGAGGAAAACTGGACAGAGGACAGGAGCTTCTATGTAGGCAGAGTCTATCAGACAGAGCTTTATGGCGGGAAATGTAAAGTATTTACCACCTGCGGCGAAGATCCGGACAGGACAGTAGAGTCTGTTTCCATATGGATTGTAAATGGAGAGCGGGAGATTACAGAGGCTGAGACAGAGCAGTGGATAGAGCGCATCTCAGAGGCGATGGAATCAGAACCGTTCTGCAAATATCAGTCAGTGGAGTCAGGAGCCAGAAGCTGGAAATGGAGAAAAGGCGATACAGCTGCCAGTCTGTACCGCATGATGGACGACATATTGACGGTGAGTTTTCAGCCGGCTGTGGGCGAGCTGAGCTGAGGATGGATGAGCAAAATCCCCAAAATCAGCAAAACAGGCAGAATATGCAAAACTGGCGATAAACACGGCAAAGATGCGCAGATGTATGCAGGGGCCTCCGGCTCCTGCATACCCGCGCAATGAAAAAGGAGGATATGAAAATGAAAATGAGAAAAGTAATGGCAGCGGCAGGACTGACAGCAGTGATGATTCTGGCAGGCTGTGGTGGAAACACGGGAGGAGACGCCGGCCAGACTCAGGAGGCGGAAGAGACCGTTCAGGAGAATACAGATCAGACAGACACAGAGGAATCCAGTCAGGAAGAGTCAGAACAGGCGGAGAAGACTGAAAATGATCAGACAGAACAGAGTGAGGAAAGCGCAGGCGGAGCCGAGACATCAGAGAGCGCGGATGGGGCAGAGACCTATGAAGATAATTTCGCGGTAGACAGCGAGGCTGTGACAGCCTTTGCCGACAGGATCAAAGAGGCTGTGGCAGCAAAGGATCTGGAGGCTCTGGCAGATCTGACCTCTTTCCCGGTCTATGTGGGACTTCCGGATACGGATGGCGCAGTAAATACCCGGGAAGATTTTCTGGCGCTGGGAGCGGATCAGGTTTTTACAGACGAGCTTCTGGCTTCTGTAGAAGAGGCTGATATGAGCGGGCAGGAGCCCAGCATGGCCGGTTTTGTAGTAGCAGGCGAAAGCGGCAGACCGAATATCATCTTCGGCGTCGTGGACGGAAAGCTGGCAGTGACAGGGATTAATTACTAAAGACAAAATATAGAGCAGATGACACAGAGAGGCTGCCGCACCGGAAGGAGTGCGGCAGCCTCTCTGGCATGAAAAAGTTATGTTTCATGCGGAAATGAAGGAGGCACAGGTCATGAAACGGATCATTCCGGCACCCTGCGCGATCAGGAAACATAAAGCCAGGCCCACGGCCGCGGGGAGGACGGCGGCTAACACGGTCCAGCGCCAGGAGCCGGTTTCCTTCCGGATGGTCAGAAGCGTCGTGGCGCAGGGCCAGTGAAAGAGCATAAAGACCAGAGTACACAGGGCTGTGACGGGGGTCCAGCCCTGCGCAGCCAGAAGTTCATGAAGAGAAAGCAGGTTCCCGGTCTCTGTCAGTCCTCCCTGTTGAAGGTAGATGCTTAAAATGAGCGGGATTACGATTTCGTTTGCCGGAAGCCCCAGGAGAAAGCCCATCAGAATCGCGCCGTCCAGCCCGAAGAGGGCGGCAAAGGGGTTCAGAGCGCCAGCGCACAGAGTCAGCAGGCTGGAACCCTGAATCCGGATATTTGCCAAAAGCCAGATCAGAACTCCGGCCGGAGCCGCTGCCGAGACGGCTCTTCCCAGAACAAAAAGTGTCCGGTCAAGAAGAGAACGGATTAGAATTTTTCCGATCTGGGGCTTCCGGTAAGGGGGGAGCTCCAGCGCAAAGGCTGAGGGCAGCCCCCGGAGGACTGTCACAGACAGCAGCCGGGAAAACAGAAGAGATATGCCTGCAGCGGAGAGGATCAGGAGGGTAAGCAGCAGGGCCGGAACCGGGGAAAAGGCCGTGGCGGCGTCTGTGGAAGCTGTCCCCGCAAAAAACATGACAAGCAGGGAGATAAGGGAAATAAGGGCGGGAAAGCGTCCGTTGCAGGGGATAAAAGAGGCTGTCAGGATCGCGATCATGCGTTCCCGGGGCGAATCAATGATCCGGCAGCCTGTCACACCTGCTGCGTTGCAGCCAAAGCTCATGCAGAGGGTCAGCGCCTGCTTCCCGCAGGAACGGCAGCGCTGAAAAGCATGGTCCAGATTGTAGGCAATCCGCGGCAGGTACCCTAGATCCTCCAGAAAGGTAAACAGCGGAAAGAAAACCGCCATGGGCGGCAGCATGACAGAAACGACCCAGGCCAGAACCCGGTACGCTCCGTCCAGCAGAATTCCCCGGAGCCAGCCGGGAGCCCCAAGCGATGTGAACAGGCCGTCCAGCACGTCCTGAAAGCCGGTCAGAAGCTCAGAGAGCAGCCGGGAGGGATAGTTGGCCCCGGCGATGGTCAGCCAGAGGATCAGAGCCAGCAGAAGAAGCATGGCCGGATAGCCGGACAGGCGGCTGGTAAAGATTTGGTCCAGAATCCGATCCGTTTTCCGGGCATTGTCCATATCAGCCTGGACAGATTTGTCAGCGATCTCTTCCGCCCGTGTCAGAATACTTTGCGCAATGATGTCAGAGAGACAGGAAAAATCAGAAATTCTGCCGGCTTCTGTTTTGTCCGTTTCTGCCGTGTCTTTCCCGCAGTTTATCAGCTCTGCCGCCCGCAGTACGGCCCGGGCTTCTTCCAGAGCAGCGTGGACAGAGGGGACCTTTTCAAGGTCAAAGCCCAGATAATCCCGGAGTTTTTCTGCCAGAGAAGCTTCATTTTCCAGAAGGCGCAGCGAGAGCCAGCGTGCGGGAAGAAGGCCGCAAACGGACTCCTGAACGACAGGTTCCAGGATTTTCAGGGCAGCTTCCAGAGGTGCCGGGTAAATAACCGGGGCGGCAGGACCGGTCTTTTGTCCGTCTGTCAGGTCATCCAGAGCGTCTGCCAGAGCGTAAAGCGTCTGCCTGTTCCGGGCGGACACGCCTACGGCAGGGACGCCCAGATTATGGGAAAGAGCGCGCAGGCTGACCCGGATGCCGCGCTTTTCGGCCTCATCCATAAGATTGACGCATACAAGAGTTTTAGGACAGAGTTCCAGAATCTGCAGAACGAGATTCAGATTTCTTTCCAGGCAGGTGGCGTCACAGACGGCAATGACGGTATTTGCGCCGCCGAAGCATAGAAAATCCCGGGTGATTTCCTCTTCCGGAGAATGAGCTGACAGGGAATAGGCTCCGGGAGTGTCTGTAAGCTGATACGTATGCAGAGCCGTCTGAAAAGAACCGGAGGCCTGTTCCACGGTTTTTCCCGGCCAGTTTCCGGTGTGCTGCCTGAGGCCCGTAAGTCCGTTGAAAACGGTGCTCTTTCCCACATTAGGATTACCCGCCAGGGCCGTAGATCTGGGAGCTGGAGTCTTTCCCTGCGCGGAAGGACGCTCCTGTTCTATGAGAATCTCCCGGCTGTCCCGGTTCCGGATGGCAATGACTGCGCCGCGGACCAGAAATGCTTTTGGGTCGCCGGAAGGGCTGCGCCCCACACAGGCTATTTTTGTATTTTCACCAAATCCCAGATCCAGAAAACGCCGCCGAAGTTTCCCGGTACAGGCAAGCTTTCGGACACGCGCGCTCTGCCCGGGATTCAGTTCGCTTAAGGCACCGTATTTGGAAATCAATCAATCCACCTCCGTAAATTTTATTACGCTGATTCTCTGCGCGGACTATTTAATCCGTCCGGACATGACGGCGCGCCGCACACCCGGCCTGAAGCTTTGCCGGAAAGCCGCGGGAGGGCGGGAAATGCCCGTTTTTGGCCGTGCGGATGCCGGGAATGCCGGTGCTATATCATAGAATATGCCAGTAATCTCTAATTTGACAAACAAGGGCCTTTGCGCTTATAATAAGAGCAGTGCAGCGCCGCTTTGAAAACGGCGCTATGAGAACGAAAAAAGAACGCAGGATATGTGATAATGGAGGATAAAATATGATGAAAAGACTTTGCCGGAGACGGGGAGTTTGGAAATACGTGGGAGGGCTGGCCGTGTGTGCCGCCTGTGTGCTGTTTCTTTCGGCCGGGCTTCAGGGGCAGGCTGCCCGGACGGGTACGGTATCCGTAGAAAGCGCGCGCGTACGCCAGGAGGCATCAACGAGCGCGGGGATTGCCGGTTCCCTTTCTTCGGGTGATACGGTAACGATTGTGGATGAGACAGAAAGCGGCGGCTCTACCTGGTATCAGGTCAGCTATACCCAGGATGGAGAGGAAGTGACCGGCTGGCTCCGTTCGGATCTGCTGACTGTAAGTGAGTCAGAGGAGCCGGAGGAGACCACGGAAGAACCGCAGGAGACAGAAGAGCCGGAGACGCCGGCGGCGGTCTATACAATCCAGGAGCCTTCGGAAGCGCCGTCTGCGGATTATCTGACGCAGACTTCCGTTCAGGCTGGGGACACAAGCTATACGGCCTGGCAGGCGGACACGGATACGGCGCTTTATCTTGTATGGGCGTCAGCTCCGGATGGAACTTCCGGCTGGTACTGGTATGACCCGGCCCAGGAAACCTTCCAGCAGGACCTGGGACAGTTTGGAGCCCAGGGGCTTGTCACAGCGCTCCAGAATGAGCTTACCAGCTTAAAGGAGTCAAGCGCTTCCAGTCTGAGTATGCGCCTTTATATTATCATCGGACTTGGGGTCCTGAGCGCGGTTCTTCTTGTGCTTGTCATTGTGTTCGCGGTGAAGAGCCGGAATGCAGGCTATGAATATTACGATGACGAAGACGATGAGGAGCCGGAGGACGACGATGACGAGGATGACAGCTGGGAAGAGAAGGGCAGAAAGAAAGGCGGTTTCTTTTCCAGGAGGAAGGCGGAGGAAGACGACGAGGAGGATGATTTCGACGACTTCCTGGCAGCAGTGAATAAGAAGCGGACCGGCGGCGCAGACTTCGATACGGAGGAAGAGAATGAGGGAGAAGCAGAACCAGAGGAAAAAGTGGACCTGACTCTGACTGCCAACCTTCCTGAGATTGATATGAGCGCAGTGGAAGAAGTGGAGAAGAAAGCGGAAAAGACTCCCGGGAAGACTGAGAAAGCTCAGAAAGAGGACGATGGAGATGAAGACTTCGATATTGAGATTTTTGATATCGATGATCTGAATCTGTAAGATACGAAAGACGCAGAGAAAAAGAAAGGGGCGGGGTGAGCAACTCCGCCCCTTGCAGCAGGAGGATTTTTATTTATGTTTGAACAGTATACGGAAAGGGCTGCGAGGGTGCTGAAGCAGGCCGGAAAGGTATCAAAAGAGCTTGGACAGAATTATGTGGGAACCGAGCATATTTTGATTGCCATTCTCAGAGATACTGGCTGTGCGGCGGCACAGCTTCTGGCAGAGAGAAAGGTAGAAGAAAAGGCTGTATTAGAGCTGATCCGGGATCTGATTTCTCCGGAGGGAAACGTGGCAGTGGCAGACCCCGGCGGCTTTACACCCCGGGCCGAGAAAGTTCTGAAGGCGGCGGAGCAGGAGGCGGCCCGCTTTCATGAGAGACAGGCGGGCACGGAGCATATTCTGATTGCCATGCTCAAAGACGTGGAGTGCGCCGCAAGCCGGCTCTTAAATACGATGAATGTGAATGTAAAAGAGCTGTATTCCGCCATGCTGGATTCCATGGGAAAGACCGGACGGGATTATCGGGAGGAGTCTGCCCGCAGCGGCCGGAGCCAGAGCCGCGGTACGCAGACGCTGGACCAGTACAGCCGGGATCTGACCCGGCTTGCCAGAGAGCGGAAGCTGGAGCCTTGTATCGGCAGAGAGGATGAGATTCGGCGTCTGCTCCAGACCTTAAGCCGGCGGACGAAGAACAATCCCTGCCTGATTGGCGAGCCCGGCGTGGGCAAGACGGCTATTGTGGAAGGATTGGCAGAGAGAATTGCGGAAGGAGCAGTTCCCGATTCCATCAAGGGAAAGCGGGTGCTGACCCTGGATCTCTCCGGAATGGTGGCCGGCACCAAGTACCGGGGCGAATTTGAGGAGCGCATCAAAAATGTTATGGATGAGGTGATGGAAGCAGGAGACGTGCTTCTGTTTATCGACGAGCTTCATACACTGATTGGGGCCGGCGGCGCGGAAGGCGCCATGGATGCGGCCAATATCTTAAAGCCGGCTCTGTCCAGAGGAGAGCTTCAGGTGATTGGCGCCACTACTGTGGAGGAATACAGAAAACATATCGAGAAAGACGCGGCTCTGGAGCGCCGTTTCCAGCCGATTATGGTGGAGGAGCCCAGCGAGCAGGAGACGGTGGAGATTCTGAAAGGACTCCGGAGAAATTATGAGCGTCATCATCAGGTGGAAATCACGGATGAAGCTCTGGAGGCGGCGGTGAAGCTGTCTAAACGTTACATCAGCGACCGCTTCCTTCCGGACAAGGCAATTGACCTGATGGATGAGGCCTGCGCCCGTGTACGTCTGGGCGGGACTCAGCTGGTGCATGCCGCGGCAGAACTGGAGCGGCGTATCGCAGATCTTCTGGGGGACGTAGAACAGGCTGTCCGGGAGCAGGATTTTGAGCATGCGGCAGAACTTCGAAAAGAGCGTATGCGGCTGGAGGAAAAACTGCAGAAGGAGCGGGCAAAGACCGGACGCGGACGCGGGAAAAAAGCTCTTACAGTCGGCGAAAATGAGATAGCGCAGATCGTGGCCGACTGGACGAAGATTCCCGTCAGCAAGCTTGCGGAGACGGAGACGCAGCGCCTTCAGAAGCTGGAGAAGATTCTGCACAAGCGCGTCATCGGCCAGGATGAAGCAGTCACCGCAGTGGCCCGGGCTGTCCGCCGGGGACGCGTAGGCCTGAAAGACCCGGGCCGTCCCATCGGTTCTTTCCTGTTCCTGGGACCCACCGGTGTGGGAAAGACAGAGCTTTCCAAAGCTTTGGCAGAGGTGCTGTTCGGGCGTGAGGAAGCTATGATCCGGGTAGATATGTCGGAATATATGGAGAAGCACAGCGTCTCCAAGCTGATCGGAGCGCCTCCCGGATATGTGGGACACGACGATGGAGGCCAGCTTTCCGAGAAGGTACGGCGCAATCCCTATACGGTGATTCTGTTTGACGAGATCGAAAAGGCCCATCCGGACGTGTTCAATATCCTGCTGCAGGTTCTGGATGACGGACGTATTACGGATTCGCAGGGCAGAACCGTGGATTTTAAAAATACAGTGATTATCATGACCTCCAACGCGGGGGCCGGTTCCATCATATCACCGAAGCGGCTGGGCTTTGCCTCAAAGGACGATGAAAAGCAGAATTATGAAGCCATGAAGGCCAGTGTGATGGAAGAGGTACGCCGGATGTTCAAGCCGGAGTTCCTGAACCGGATTGATGAAATCATTGTCTTCCACGCCCTGAATAAAGAACAGATGAAGCAGATAGTTACTATTTTATTCAAGGAGCTTATCAGCCGGTGCCAGGAGCAGATGGGTATTACCCTGAAAATCCGGGACAGCGTGAAGACACATCTTGTAGACAGCGCTTATGATGTGAAATACGGCGCCCGCCCCTTAAAGAGAGCTATTCAGACCCAGGTGGAGGACCCGCTGGCAGACGCGCTTCTTTCCGGAGAGATCAGGAAGGGCAGCCAGGTAACGGTCACTATGCGGAGAGGGAAGCTGGTTTTTGATTCCGGAATTTAATTCCGCGGCCCAGTCCCGTCTTTTGTGAGCAAGCTCCCACAGCCGGTCCTGTTCCGTCTTTCCGCCGGGGGATACAGTTCCGCCGTGCAGCCCGAACACGCAGCCGGAGGCAGCGTCTCCGGGCTTATAGGGCGTCCGCCCTATGGAAATCCGGCCCAGTCCCGTCTTTTGTGAGCAAGCTCCCACAGCCGGTCCTGTTCCGTCTTTCCGCACGGCGGAACTGGTGAAAAAAGTTCTGGAAATACGGGCGGGAATCGTTTATAATCAAAACATCAAAGTGAAATATCCCGCTGCAGGCAGCAGGGCATTTGCCCCTCGCGGCGCTTGCCGAACGGATACGCAGACCGCAAGGTTAAGAGAACGGTCCGGGCGGTGTCTGCCCGGCTCACTGCCCGCGGGAATAAAGAGAAGAATCCGATTAGGAGGACGAAAGAAAATGGCAGCAGTAAAAGAATTGATCCGTGCAGAGGCCGATGGCAGTATCAGTTTTGGAGACTATGAACTGGCGTCCAAGACAAAAAAGCAGGATTTTGAATATCAGGGAGATCTCTATAAGGTAAAGACTTTCCGTGAGATTACAAAGCTGGAGCGCAATGATATGTTTGTGTATGAGTCTGTTCCCGGCACGGCAGTGGAGCATTTCCGCGCGGACGCGGATAGTGTGGAGTTCCAGGTGGAAGGACCGGAGGACGCTCAGATCACCCTGGGTATGGAAGATGACACCGAGTATCTGACCCTTGTGGACGGCGTAAGCACGGGAGCGATCAAGACAGGGCTTGGTGGAAAGCTGGTTTTAAGCGTGGAGCTTGGCAGCCGGGACGCAGTGAGCGTAAAGGTATTGAAGGCATAAGCCATAAAGGATACAGAAAGTATAGAAAGAAGGCAGTATGGCAAAGGGCAGGACGACGGTATTTTTCTGCCAGAACTGCGGGTATGAATCCCCCAAGTGGATGGGGCAGTGCCCGGGCTGCAGAGAGTGGAATACCTTTGTGGAAGAGACTGTTGAAAAAAAGAGCGCCGGAAAGGCGAGAGAAGAGAGAAAGGCAGCCGCAGCGCCGGTCTGCCTTTCTTCTATTGAGATGAAAGAGGAGGAACGGGTCAGCGCAGGGATCGAAGAGCTGGATCGTGTTCTGGGAGGCGGAATTGTCCCCGGCTCCCTGGTTCTGGTGGGAGGAGATCCCGGAATCGGAAAATCCACGCTGCTTCTTCAGGTTTGTCAGAAGCTGTCGGGCGCCGGGCATGAAGTTCTCTATATTTCAGGAGAGGAATCCTTAAAGCAGATTAAGCTCCGGGCAGCCAGAATCGGAGAGTTTTCAGACAAGCTGCGTCTGCTGTGTGAGACAAATCTGGATGTGGTTCAGGATACCATACGGGAGCTTAAGCCGGAGGCAGTGATTATTGATTCCATACAGACCATGTATCACGAAAATGTAAGCTCGGCGCCGGGCAGTGTGTCCCAGGTGAGGGAAGCTACCTCCGTGCTTCTGCAGCTGGCCAAGGGGCTTGGAATCACAATCTTCATCGTGGGCCATGTGACTAAGGAAGGGACCGTGGCCGGTCCGAGAGTACTGGAGCATATGGTGGATACGGTGCTGTATTTTGAAGGAGACAGGCATGCTTCTTACCGGATCTTAAGAGCAGTGAAGAACCGCTTTGGCTCTACCAATGAGATTGGCGTCTTTGAGATGCGGGAGAACGGTCTTGCAGAGGTGGAAAATCCGTCAGAATTCATGCTGAACGGCCGTCCGGAGGCAGCTTCCGGCTCTATCGTGGCCTGTTCTATGGAAGGGACCCGTCCCATCCTGCTGGAGATTCAGGCTCTGGTGACGAGAAGCCCTCTGGCCATGCCCAGAAGGACTGCGGCGGGAATGGATTACAACCGTGTGAACCTTCTTCTGGCAGTGCTGGAAAAGCGGCTGCGCCTGTCTCTGTCCAACAGCGACGTCTATATCAACATCGCAGGCGGAATCCGTATCAGTGAGCCAGCCATCGATCTGGGCGTGGTGCTGGCGGTGGTTTCCAGCGCCCGGGACAAAGCCATCGACGAGAAAGTGCTGGCCTTTGGAGAGGTGGGCTTAAGCGGGGAAGTGCGGGCGGTCAGCCAGGCAGCCGGCCGGGTCCTGGAGGCGAAAAAACTGGGCTTTACCACGGTGATTCTTCCGGAGGTATGCCGGGAGCAGATAGGAAAAGTAGAAGGCATCCGCCTGTGCGGTGTGCGCACGGTGGCAGATGCGGTAGGGGTGATTCTGTAATGCGGTTTCGTCCGTGTATTGACATTCATAACGGCAGGGTCAAGCAGATTGTGGGCGGAAGCCTGAGAGATCAGAACGATTCTGCGGAAGAAAATTTTGTATCGGAGCAGACGGCTGCCTGGTATGCCGCTCTTTATCAGAAGGACGGTCTCCGGGGAGGTCATGTGATCCTGCTGAACGGAGCGGATTCTCCCTGTTATGAGGCCACCAGGAAGCAGGCGGAAGAGGCCCTGCGGGCCTATCCGGGAGGTCTCCAGCTCGGCGGAGGCGTCAGCCCGGAAAACGCGGAAGACTGGCTGGACGCGGGAGCTTCCCATGTAATTGTGACATCCTATGTGTTCCGAAACGGACAGATTCAGTATGATAATCTGGAGAAAATGAGGAATACTGTAGGAAAAGAGCATCTGGTGCTGGACTTAAGCTGCAGAAAAAAAGACGGAGACTATTATGTGGTGACAGACCGGTGGCAGAAGTTTACGGACGTGCAGGTGACGCCGGCGCTTCTGACAGAGCTTTCCGCAGCCTGCAGTGAATTTCTGATTCACGCGGTGGATGTGGAAGGAAAAGCTTCGGGAATTGAAAAGGACCTTGTCCGGATGCTGGGAGACTGGGAGGGAATTCCCGTCACCTATGCCGGCGGAGTGGGAAGCATGGGGGATCTGGAGCTGTTAAAAGAGCTTGGAAAGGGCAGAGTAGACGTGACGATTGGGAGCGCTCTGGACCTTTTTGGCGGTTGTATCCCCTACCAGAATGTGGTATACTTGAACTAGTACAAAAACAGGAAGACCGGGTAAGATTCCGGTGTCCTTTGTACTCCAGGCGCGAGCCAAAAAAGCGTAAAGGAGTTGAGTCTATGCGTTATATTATCAGCGGAAAGAACATTGATGTGACAGAGGGGCTTCGTACAGCGATTACAGACAAGCTGGGGAAGCTGGAGCGCTATTTTACTCCTGACACGGAAGTGCAGGTGACCTTAAGTGTTGAGAAAGAGCGGCAGAAAATCGAGGTTACAATTCCTGTAAAGGGGACGGTTATCCGTTCCGAGCAGGTAAGCAATGATATGTATGTATCTATTGATCTGGTAGAGGAAGTCATCGAGCGCCAGCTGCGCAAATACAAGAACAAGATTGTACAGCGGGAGCAGGGAGGCGGAAGCTTCCGGCAGGAATTTATCGATAAAGAGGCGGAGGATGAGGAAGTGCGCATCATCCGCACCAAGCAGTATGATTTGAAGCCCATGTATCCGGAAGATGCCTGCGTGCAGATGGAGATGCTGGGACACAGCTTTTATGTGTTTGTGAATGCCGAGACCGATCAGGTTAATGTGGTTTACAAGAGAAAAGGCAATACCTACGGACTTTTGGAGCCGGAGAGATAAGACAGGACTTCGAAGACAGGGAAAATGCCTGCGAGACAGATGAAACGGATGGGGATGCCGGCCGGCTGAGAAATCAGCCGGCCGGCATCCCCGCGTTGCAGATGGAGAATTTCTATTCTTGAATAATTCTCCATATAGTGCTAAAATACAAAACGGAGTATTGCCAGAAGGCAGGAGAAAGCGCCCTGGGGTGCAAGGTGAATTAACCGGAGGTTAAGAGAAAGCGGCCTGGGCCGCAAGGATTGGAGAAATTAGATGGGATTTTTAACAAAGGTGTTTGGTACACACAGCGAACATGAATTAAAGCGGATTTATCCGATTGTAGATCGAATCGAAGCTCTTCGTCCGGAAATGATGAAGCTGTCGGACGAGGAACTGAAAGGTAAGACGAAAGAGTTTAAGAAGCGTCTGGAAGACGGCGAGACGCTGGATGATCTGCTGGTGGACGCATTTGCCGCAGTCCGCGAGGCAGCCAGACGTGTGCTCGGCATGGAGCATTACCGGGTACAGCTGATCGGAGGAATTATTCTGCATCAGGGCCGTATCGCCGAGATGAAGACCGGTGAAGGAAAGACGCTGGTATCGACGCTTCCCGCATATCTGAACGCGCTGGAAGGCAAGGGCGTCCATATTGTTACGGTAAACGATTATCTGGCTCACCGTGACGCAGAATGGATGGGAAAGGTCCATGAAGCGCTGGGCCTGACCGTAGGCGTGGTGCTCAATGGAAGCACAGGAGATGAGCGCCGGGCAGCCTATGCCTGCGACATCACTTACGTGACGAATAATGAGCTCGGCTTCGATTACCTGCGTGACAATATGGTTATTTATAAGGAGCAGCTGGTACAGCGGGATCTTCATTACGCCATCATCGACGAGGTGGACTCGGTACTGATTGATGAGGCGCGGACCCCTCTTATCATTTCCGGCCAGAGCGGAAAGTCCACAAAGCTTTATGAGATCTGCGATATCCTGGCAAAATCCATGAAGCGGGGCGAAGCCAGCGGTGAGTTCAGCAAGATGAACGCCATCATGGGTGAGGAGATCACAGAGACAGGTGATTTTATTGTCAATGAAAAGGATAAGATTGTAAATCTGACTGCGGACGGCGTAAAGCGCGTGGAGGATTATTTCCACATTGAAAACCTGGCTGATCCGGAAAATCTGGAGATTCAGCACAATATTATCCTGGCGCTGCGTGCTAACAATCTGATGTTCCGGGATCAGGACTACGTGGTAAAGGATGATCAGGTTCTGATTGTAGACGAGTTTACAGGACGTATCATGCCTGGCCGCCGCTATTCTGACGGCCTGCATCAGGCCATCGAGGCCAAGGAGCATGTTAAGGTAAAGCGCGAGAGCAAGACGCTGGCCAATATTACGTTCCAGAACTTCTTTAATAAATATGACAAGAAAGCCGGCATGACCGGTACGGCGCTCACAGAGGAGAAGGAGTTCCGCGAGATCTACGGCATGGATGTTATCGAGATTCCCACGAACCGTCCGGTAATCCGAAAAGATCTGGACGACGCCGTATATAAGACTAAGAAAGAAAAATTCCACGCGGTAGTGGAGGCCATCAAAGAGGCCCATGCCAAAGGACAGCCTGTGCTGGTAGGTACGATTACCATTGAGACCTCTGAGTATTTAAGCGGTCTTCTGCGTAAGCAGGGCATCCCTCACGAAGTGCTGAACGCAAAATTCCATGAGCGCGAGGCCGAGATCGTGGCTCTTGCCGGTCAGCACGGCGCCGTGACCATTGCCACGAATATGGCCGGCCGTGGTACAGATATTAAGCTGGATGACGATGCGCGGGCGGCAGGAGGACTGAAGATCATCGGTACCGAGCGCCATGAGGCGAGACGTATTGACAATCAGCTGCGCGGCCGTTCCGGACGACAGGGAGACCCGGGTGAGTCCCGTTTCTACATCTCTCTGGAGGATGATTTGATGCGTCTGTTCGGATCGGAGCGTCTGATGAGTGTATTCAACGCTCTGGGCGTGCCGGAGAATGAGCAGATCGAGCACAAGATGCTGTCTGACGCCATTGAAAAGGCTCAGAAGAAGCTCGAGAGCAATAACTTCGGTATCCGTAAGAACCTGCTGGAATATGACCAGGTTATGAATGAGCAGCGTGAGATCATCTATGCGGAGCGCCGCCGGGTGCTGAACGGCGAGAGCATGCGCGACGCTATCTACAAGATGATCACCGATACGGTAGAGAATGTGGTAGACAGCCTGATTGGAGATGACCAGGACAAGGCGGACTGGGATCTGATAGGACTGAACGAAAGCCTGCTGCGTACAATCCCCTTAAAGCCCATTACGCCGGAGCGGATTGAAGACAAAAAGAATAAGAATGAATTGAAGCATATGCTGAAGGAAGAAGCTGTGAAGCTTTACGAGCTCAAGGAAGCGGAGTTCCCGAATCCGGAGATGCTGCGTGAGCTGGAGCGCGTATTCCTGCTGAAGGTTATTGACCGGAAGTGGATGGATCATATCGATGATATGGATCAGCTCCGCCAGGGCATCGGCCTGCAGGCCTTCGCCCAGAGAGATCCGCTGGTAGAATATAAGCTGAGCGGCTATGAGATGTTCTCGGCCATGACAGCCAGCATTCAGGAGGAGACCGTCCGGATTCTGATGCATGTGCGCGTGGAAGAGAAGGCTGAGCGTGAGCAGGTAGCCAAGGTGACCGGCACGAATAAGGATACCTCCATGGCGAACGCGCCGAAGAAGCGCGAGGCTGCCAAGGTCTATCCGAATGATCCCTGTCCCTGCGGAAGCGGCAAGAAATATAAGCAGTGCTGCGGAAGAAAGGCATAGGAAGACTGCGGAAGTAAAAAAATGATGTTAATTAAAAAGAGTACTGTTCATTTCATCGCGAAAGATTGAACGGTACTCTTTTTTCTCTTCCTTTCATAGTTCTTTTATATCTTGGCCAGCCCTGATTTTGCGGGCAGATTCAGGTGGCTGACCCCGAGAAAGCTTCGAATGCACACGCAGGCTGCGCCCAGCAGGATAGAGGTATCCTGGAGACCGGAGGGAACCAGGCGGCAGTAGGAATGCATACGGTTTCTCAGATTATCCTGAATGCGCTGCAGCACTTCAGGAAAATAAATCGTGAAAGAGCTGTTTATCACGATGATGTCAGGATTGAAAATATTCAGCAGGTTATTGATGCCAATGGCCATATACCGGACAAAGTCATCCAGAAGCCCCAGGGCTTCCGGTTCCTGACGGCCGCAGGCAGCCACAAAGGCATCAATATCCGTTTTCTCCAGATTCATCCTGTCTGCGTACTGACGCAGGATGGCCCGCTCGGAAGCGTACTGCTCCAGACAGCCCAGATTGCCGCAGGGGCAGGGCCGTCCATCCGGCTCGATGATAGTATGGCCGAATTCTCCGGCGCTGCCGTTAGCTCCGGTGTACAGAGCATTATCAATGACTACTCCCACGCCCACACCGGAGTGAACACTGACGCCGATGAGATTGGGCACATGATAGTAAAAGGCGTGTTCTCCCAGGGCGGAGAGATTGGCTTCGTTATTGAGAAAGACGGGAACGTGGAATTCCTCTTCCAGTGTCTCACGGAAGGGAAGATCCGCATAGGAGGTATAAGGGGTAAAAAGCACTTCATTTTTCCAGACCATGCCATGGATACCCAGACAGATTCCGACCACCCCCCAGGGAGTGGGCTCCAGTGGCTCCGTCATTTCCCGGATCACGGAGATCAGGAGCGGGAGAATGGTATCGCGGTCCGCGGTGTTGGGATATTGTTTCAGGCGGCAGTTTTCCCCCAGAAGATTTGAGGTCATGGCGGCAATGGTGTCCACGTTCAGGTCGATGGACAGCACATGCCCGCAGGAAGCGTTGAAGGTCAGAAGGATGGGTTTGCGGCCCATGGAGGTGTCGTCGCTTCCCACCTCAATCACCAGATTTTTTTCTATGAGCTCCAGAACGATTGCGGAAACAGTGGCCTTGGTAAGTCCTGACTGTTTGGACAGGGCTGCCCGCGAAATCTTTCCTTCCCGGAGAATAATTTCCAGAATCAGATGACTGTTGATGTCTCTTATTAGTTCTTTGCTTCCTGTTCTCATATTTTACCGCCTTTTGTGCTGCAAATTCAAAATGTTCCGTCTTCTGACTGTTTCCAGTATAATATACTTTGTTTGGAAAGTAAACAAAATACTTGCATTCCCATATGTGAAATGTTACTATAATTCTAAGTTAATTCAGTAAATGAACTAATGCTGGTATACAAGGGGGAATACCGTATGGTCTCTTGCATACCGACGCTAAAGGTGGCCCAAAATGAAAAAGAGAAAAATCAGCTGGGTGGCAGCGGCAGTCTGTTTTCTGTTGCTGCTTTTCGGCGTGACAGTATCTATGCTTGCAGCGTTCCGTTCAAGCGTACGTCAGGTATCGCGGCAGGAGGAACTGGAGGCGGAACGTTTCGGTTCCTATTATGCCCTGATTTCAGAGGATGACGATACCCTGCTCTGGAATTCCGTATACGAAGGAGCAAAGGCAGAGGGAGAAGAAAACTGGGATGCCTGCGTGGAGTTTTTCGGCGGCCGTCTGGTTTCAGAGCGGACCACAGGAGAAAAGCTGCGCATGGCCATAGACGCGGGGGTGGACGGCATCATTCTGAACGGAGACGGAAGCCCGGAGGTGGAAACGCTGGTAAAAGAGGCCAGACAGAAAGGCATTCCCGTGGTGACGGCGCTGAATGACGGAGCCGAAGACATCCGGCAGTGTTTTGTGGGCGTGAACAGTTACAATCTGGGCAAGGAATACGCGGAAAGAATCTGGGGGCTGCTGCAGGAGATCCGGAGCGACTGCCAGATTCAGGTACTTTTAAATTCCGGGGACGCAGACTCAGGGAAGAACACCCTGTTTCTGGGGCTGAGGGACAGCCTGGAACAGAGAATTTCCCAGAAGGAATGGCCCTGGCAGGTGGAGATCAGCGCCACGGCAGTGGACGGCAGCGACGCGTTTCAGACTGAAGAAGTCATCCGCCAGCTGATGGTGGAGGCTGCGCCCCGGCCGAAGATTCTGGTGTGCCTAAGCGAGGCGGACACGAGAAGGGCCTATCAGGCTGCGGTGGACTACAACCGGGTGGGAGAGGTGCGGATTCTCGGGTACTATGAGTCCCGGCAGGTGCTGGAAGGCATAGACAAAGAAATCATTGATTCCACCATCACGGTAGACGGGGAGCAGGTGGGAAGCCTCTGCGTGCAGGCGCTGGGAGAATACCGGAAGACCGGATATGTGAATGGCTATCTTCCGGTGGATACCTGTCTCATCGACAGGGAAAATGTGTCCGAATACCTGGAACGGTATCCGGAATAAGGGGGCTGTGTCATGAAAATATGGGAATCTCTGTCCATTCGGGTGAAACTGACATCGGCCTTCCTGCTCACGCTTCTGATTCTGTTTTTTATCAATCTGTTTCTTTACATGAACGTCAATTCCATGCTGGAGCGGGTCAATGAGGTCTATCAGAGCAACAGCAGACTGAACGAGCTTTCCGAGACTCTGGAAAAGGTGCAGAACAGTATGACGGAGTATCTGAGCGTAAAAAGCACGGATACCCTGGATGCCTATTATCAGAACTGCCAGGAGCTGAACCGTCAGCTGCAGGAGCTGAACGAGGAAATCTGCGGCAATGAAATACTGATGATGGAGCGGAATATCCGGAGGATGACGGCGGAATATCTGGAAGTGACGGACGAGGCCATGCAGGCCAAGCGCGGACGCAACATCGAGAGGTACGGCCAGAAGTATGAGGAGGCTTCTCAGAAATTTGAATATATCAACGACTGGATTTACAGTCTGAACAACATGCGGTTTGAGATCAACACGGACAGCTATCTGACGCTGGTGGGAAGCTTACGGATCTTTGAACGGTTCAGCCTGGTAATCCTGGTCCTGGCGGGAATTGCCAATGGATTTCTCATCTATGTGCTGGCGAGAAACATTACCGGGCCGCTGACGGCGCTGGCCGGGACGGCCAATCAGGTGGCCGGCGGCCGGCTGGACGTGGAGCTGCTGCAGGCCCGCGGCCAGGATGAGGTGGCGGTCGTGACGGGAGCCTTCAACCAGATGATCGAGAGTATCCGGCTCAATCTGGAGCGGACCAGGGAGAACATGGAGAAGGAAGCAGCCATGAAGGAAAAGCAGCTGATGATGGAAAGCCATCTGAAAGACGCCCAGCTCAAATACCTTCAGGCGCAGATCAATCCGCATTTTCTTTTTAATACCCTGAATGCGGGCGCTCAGCTTGCCATGATGGAGGGCGCGGAGAAGACCTGCCTTTTCGTGGAGAATATGGCGGATTTCTTCCGTTATAACGTAAAGAAGATCAATCAGGAGGCTACCCTCCGGGAAGAGCTGGAGCTGGTGGACAGTTATCTGTATATCATGAATGTACGCTTCGGCGGGGAGATTCATTTCAGCAGCAGAGTGGACGAGGAACTTCTGAATGTGAAAGTTCCCAGCATGATTCTGCAGCCCATCGTGGAAAATGCCGTCAGTTACGGTATCCGAGGCATCGAATGGGAGGGATGGATTTTTCTGACGGCAGGCCAGGAGGATGGAAGAATCCGGGTCTCTATCCGGGATAACGGAGCAGGCATGAGCCGGGAAAAGATCCGGGAAGTCATGGAAGGAAAGGTGCAGGAGACGGATCTTTCCAGAAATTCCACGGGAATCGGCCTGGGCAATGTGATTAGCCGTCTCCGTCTGTATTACAATACAGAACATGTGCTGGAGATACGGAGCGAAGGAGAAAACAGGGGAACAGAAGTCATTCTGTATCTGCCTGATCCGGATACGGGGGAGGGAGAAGAAGATGTATAAGATTATGCTGGCGGATGACGAAGGGATCGTAATTGATTCGCTGACCTTTATTATCCGGCAGAATTTCGGGGAAAACTGCGAGATTGCTTCGGCGAAAACAGGGCGGAGCGTCATAGAGCTGGCTGAGAGCTTCCGTCCGGATATTGCATTCATGGATATTCAGATGCCCGGAATCAACGGAATCGAGGCCATGAAGGAGATCAAGAAAAACAATTCCAATACCATTTTTATTGTGATGTCTGCCTATGACAAGTTTGATTATGCCAAGGAAGCCATCAATCTGGGGGTTCTGGATTATCTGAACAAGCCTGTAAACCAGAAGAAGATAGTAAGCGTGCTTCAGAAAGCCATGGATCTCATAGACGCGAGAAGAGAAAAGCGCAGCAGAGATCTGGAGATCAAGGAAAAACTGGAATTCGTAGTTCCCGTGATTGAGCAGGGCTTTGTCATGGCGGGGCTTCTGCAGGAGGGGGAGACCTCGGGGATCGAGAACTACCGGGAGCTTCTGGGCATGACGGAGCATAATATGTTCACGCTGGTGCTGGAGTTCGGGGAGGAGATCGAGGACGAGAAGATGACGAATCCTGTGGGGACGGGAGTGCGCCTGCAGAGCTTTTATTCCCGAATCCGGGATATCATCAAGGACTATTACCACTGCTTTATCGGGCCTCTGATGACCAATCGCCTGGTCTGCTGCGTTCCCACCGAGATGGAGCAGGGAGATTACGACAGCAGGGTACGGGACGTGGAGCGCTGCCGCCAGATGCAGAAAAAAATTTCAGAGTATACGGGACTTACCTGCCGCATCGGTATCGGAAGCATTCTTCCGCCGGAGAAGATGGAGGAGTCCTACCGGGACGCCCAGAAGGCTCTGGAGACAGGAAAGGGAAGCGTGGCCCACTGCAGGGATCTGCCGGTTTTCTGCGAGTACGAGCCGGATTACCCCCTTCATCTGGAAAACCGGCTATTCGACTGCATCAAGGCCGGAAAAGTCCAGGAATCCAAGGAGGCGGCAAAGGTTTACTTTAACTGGATGGAGGAGACCCAGAAGGAGTATGAGCCGAATATCCGTCTGAAGGCGCTGGAGTTTGTGCTTTTTATGGAGTATGTCGCCTATAAAAGCGGCGGCCTGGTGTACCGCTTCCGTGACAGGGCGGAATATCTGGAACTGATTGAAAAGGAAGATCTGGGAAAGGTACGTGCCTGGTTTATTCAGAAGACCGAGGCCGCGGCGGGAAATGTGGCGGGACAGAAAAAGGAGTATTCCAGCGAGGCCATTGAGAGGGCGCAGAAGTACATACGGCAGAATTACCGGAAAGATCTGTCTCTGGAAGAGATGTCCCGGCAGATGGATATGAGCCCTTATTACTTCAGCAAGCTGTTCAAAGAAGTGACAGGTTCCAATTTCGTGGAATATGTGACGGGCGTGCGCATGGAGCGCGCCAGAGAGCTGCTTACAGAGGGCAGAAAGAGTATCAAACAGATTTGCGCTGAGATTGGCTACAGTGATCCCAATTATTTCAGCCGTATCTTTAAAAAATACGAAGGCTGCACGCCGACAGAGTTCAGGGAGGGGAAGGTGTGAAACAGAGAAGCAGAGTGGCGAAAAGACGGCGGACTGTCCCTGCGGCAGCAGCGCTTTTTATCCTGATGGTCCTGTGCTTTCTGCCTGCCTGCGGTTCCCGGAAGACGGAAGAACAGGTTCCGGTGCAGGAAGAGGAGGACAGAATTCAGATAGGCCTTTCCTTTGACTCCTTCGTCATTGAACGGTGGCAGAGGGACCGGGATGCCTTTGTGGCCCGGGCTGCGGAGCTTGGGGCGGACGTGAATGTGCAGAATGCCAACGGAGATGTGGAAGAGCAGATCGCCCAGATTGAATATCTGATAGAGAAAAAGATGGATGTCATAGCCATCGTAGCTGTGGATTCCCAGAGGCTGTCGGATGTGGTGGCGAAGGCGAAACGGGAAGGTATCCGGATTATTGCCTATGATCGCCTGATTACAGATGCAGGGGCGGATCTGTACATCAGCTTTGACAATGAGCGCATCGGCCAGATGATGGGGGAAAGCATTGCGGCAAACACGCCGGCTGGCGGAAAAGTCTTTATGATGTGCGGCTCCCCGGAGGATAACAACGTGTCGCTGGTGGAAAAGGGATTCCGCAGCGTCATGGACAGGACGGATCTGGAGATTGTGGAAACAGCCTATGCCGATAACTGGCTGGCGGAGCTCGGCTATACGGCTGTGGGAGAGTATCTGGACGGCGGCGGAGAGCTGGACGCGGTCATGTGCGGAAATGATGACGTGGCAAGCCAGGTCATTAAGGCGTTATCTGAG
>ERZ1643250.1096-NODE-1096-length-24869-cov-58.202869_pt1 | contig 24869 bp, 14 predicted proteins | sample MGYA00579262_ERZ1643250 | MGnify/ENA primary metagenome ERZ1643250 (study PRJEB29033, sample SAMEA4952265) | chicken gut metagenome | biome: Broiler Chicken; feature: Gastrointestinal Tract; material: Caecum | place: Ireland | collected 2018 | study: Broiler... | reverse complement strand
CATTTCATCTGTAATCTTATACATTTGATACATTTCTGATTTTATGATTCCCCAGAATCCTTCTGTTGGACCATTGTCAATACAATGTCCTACTCTTGACATGGATTGTATCATTTCGTTGTCTTCTAGTTTCTTTTGGAATACCCTGCTTGTATACTGAAAACCTCTATCGCTATGAAAAATCGGCCTGGCATCTGGGCTGGTTGATATTGCTTTATCAAAAGTTTTAAATACTAACTGATTATCATTTCTGCCGCTAATAACAAATGCAACTGGATACCGATCATAAAGATCCAGGATTGCACTGAGGTATAGCTTTTTTCCCGTTTCAGGAATCTTAAATTCCGTCACATCCGTTGCCCATTTCTGATTCGGAGCCGCTGCATAAAAATCTCTTGCTAACTTATTTTCAGCTGTTTCTTCCGGCTTAGAAGTATTGTACTTTTTCTTCTTTTTGCGGATGACAGAATGTATTCCAAGCTTTTTCATAATCCGATGGATTCTCTTTCTGGAAAAATGCGTTTGATTGAAATGATTGATCCAATCTGTCATTCTTCGATATCCCAGGATATGGGAAAAACGTTCATCATACTCTTTGATCAGTTCTGCAATTTCCTGATTTTCCCGTTCTTGCCGTGGAATGATTCTATGTTTCCATTTATAGAACGCAGCCCTTGCAATTCCAAGCTGTTTGCACATCCAGCTGATGCTCCAGCCGTTGTTTGTATAGAAGTATTCAATTGCCAGATACTTTGGTTCGTGGCGTTGTTTTCCCAGCCTCACATCCCTTCGAATTCTTTCACTTTTTTTAACAGTTCAACTACCATATCTTTTTCTTCAAGCTGACGTTTGAGCCGAAGATTCTCTCTTCGCAGCCTTTCCAGCTCATCAACCTCATCATCTGTTTTGTGCCGTCCACGCCTGTCTGTAAGACCTGCCTCGCCCGCAGTATCATATTTTTTTACCCAAGAATACACTTGGCTATAAGAAACATCATAGAGTGCGGCTGTACCCTTATAATCACGATTGTGTTCAATACAATATGTAACGATTTTTTTGCGTTCTTCAATGTTGGTTTTCCGCCTTGCTTCTGCCATATAGACCTCCCGCTTTGGATCGTAATCCTTAAGTTTTCTATTGGCATTATACATCCTAATCCATGATTCTAAAACACTTGGATGAACTTTATATTTTGCTCCTATATCCACAGAACTGCCGCAGCCAGAGATAACTTCCTCCACACATATGGTTTTAAATTCACTGGTATAGCTTGCATTTCCGGGGGCACAGATAAAGGCATCTATTCCATGCACCTTGTAAGCAGCAACCCATTTTTGTATAGTTGCTCTGCCAATATGATATTTATCGGCCAAGTAATAGAAAGAACCTTTACCATCAAGATATTCCTAAGCTACTTTTGTTCTGAAATCAGCAGACCATTTAGATTTTGACATAAAAAATCCCCCTTAAGTAGATTTTGGTTATTTACCTTGTCTACTTAAGGGGAATCATATCAACATTTGCGGCAGCTCCCTTTTTATCTGCTGATAAAACGGAAAAATGTTGCGTATATTTTGAAAACAAAATGTTATTTTATATTAAATACATTTAAAAGTCTGAAAAATTTTAGAGAGGAGGAAATTCAAAATGGAAGGTATCGTTATGGCGAAAATGCTGGCTGAAAAAGCAGGGGAAAAGGTGATAGAAGGGGCAAGAGGAGCCAGGCTGCTGGAAAGGGCAGCATCGGAAGGGGCTTCCATAGAAACCGCAGCTCCGGCAGCATTACTTGGCGCAAGAGTTCTGGACAATCCCAAACCAGAGGACTTTGACACAGAGAATCTTGAGGGGGAAGGGCCCAGATTAGAACAGCACCATATAGAGCCGGAATCGCCAAGGCGCTTTGAGGAGCGTGGATTATCAGCAGAAAAAGACATGAAAAAGGATATGGAAAGGGAAATCCGGTATTCTATGGAGGAGCTTCTGACCGAAAGCCGGGAGGCCTATCTCCAGGCGGAGAGAAATCCTTCCAAAATGCCGGCAGATGCAGCCAGACGTCTGGCGGAAAAAAGTGACAGATACAATGAGGAAAGATGGGCGGCAGCAGGCGTGGAGGAGAGAACACAGATGCTTAGGGAAATGTACCGGGATATGGCAGAAGAAGCCTGTATTCCTAGTGAAGTGATCGATAAGACGCAGATTACGCCTGAGAAACTGGGAAGCGCAACAAACGCAGCTACTCCGTTGTTTATCGGATATGATGCAGGCACAGACCGCTTTTCTCATATCGCCGCGCCTAAAATAGGGTTTAATCTGGATAAGCTGAGCAGTTCTGAATATACACTGGAGCAGGCGGCAGAGACACTTTACCATGAGACCGTACATATTATGCAGATGCAGTGTCTGACAGAATCCGGGAATACATTCTCTTATATGGAGCAGAAGCTGGAGTGGGCAGATGATATCAAAGAGAGGCTGTCGGGAATGAATCCGGAAGATTTTATGGCTTATCTTCAGGAGCCTATGGAGACTTACGCTCACCAGCAAGGGGCTGTTTTCAGCAAAATGTATACAGCGGCCAGAGCAGAGAAAGGAGAGATTCCGGGAATGCTCCGGGAGGAAGAGGGAATTTTGTACCAGGCGGGAGGAGCGGCTTTTGAAAGTTCCGACTATTACACCACCAGAGCCATACGGGAGTATGGGAAGGGCCGGAGCTATTCCGCAAAAAAGGAACTGGATAATGCCTACAAAAACGGAGAAAAGGTGCCCTCGAATATAGCAAAGATGATCTACTGAGTATGAAAGAACAGGTTATAGAAAGGAAATAAAAGATGAATTTGAATGATTATAAAGTTTCAGTGGAACAGGCGGACAGAGAGATGAGAGAGACTCTGGGGCGGGATCTTGAGGAGATTTTTCGACAGATTAAGACAACGATAGAAATAGGAGAGGCGGATAGAGCAGGTGAAAATCTCGGGAGGACCGAACAACAGGAGGTGGTCCGGTATTTGTGGGAATTTACTTCTAATGTTCAGAGGACTTACAAAAATGCATTTTGCACCGGAGGTCTGCCGGAAGAAAGCACAGATCTGCAGTGGATGATGTTGTATGCCAATTTAAAGCATACAACGCCGGAGTATAAGGCGCTGACCAAAGAGGAAATGGACAGGATCCAGGAGATGATTGCCAAGAAGAAAAATAAAGAAAGCAATCTGATAGAGGTGGAGAAAGACGAAGAGATTGTTCCTTATCTGGCGGCGTCTCTTGGAGGGGCAGTCCTGGGGGGCGCTCTGGGAGGTATGATAGGAGGACAGCCTTTTTCTCTGCCTGGTATGGCCGCCGGGGGGATCGTGGGCGCGCTCACAGGATATCATGTGTATAGAATAAGCCTGCGGGTGATCTCGGAAAAAGCAGAAGGGCAAAAGAAGAAAGTAGAGGTGACTCTGGAAGAATATGAAATCCTGGAAGAGAAACTTGAGAGTATCTGCGGGAAAGAGGAAGCAAGGGTAAGAGAAAAACTGGAGGAATGGCTGGATGAAGTGAAAACAGCAGCCTTAGACCAGAAACCGGTAAACTGAGAGGAAAATCTATGCTTATATTTTATGATCAGGAAGAAATGAGCGCTGCGCAGGCGGCAGAACATATAGGTTTTGTTAAAGGAGAGTATCTGGCTGTAGACTGGGAGAGACCGGTGCACACAGGGGCTGAGATCCCCTGGGCTGTCCTGATGTCTTCCAGAAGTTTTCACGGAGGACCGAAAAAATACCAGGTGGAATTTATGGAAAAAAGCCGGGATATCAGGCACTGGATCATAGTGATCTTAGATCTTCCTCCTGTATTCGGCCCCATAGTGGCCAAGTGGAGACAGATTAACGGAAGAGTTTCCGCAGACATTCTCCCGGAAACGAAAAACGGCCCTTCTGTGAAAGAAGGGCTAGAGGCCCTTTTAAAGAAAGATCGGAGGAAATGTCTGGTAATCTACAAAAGCAGAAAGGAAGGGGCAGAGCAATTGACCAGGCTTCTCGGAAGCCGGATAAAGGACTGGACCTTTGAAGCAGTGCCGGGGGAAAGCCTGCCGGAAAAAGCCGGGGAGGCAGGAAGATATCTCCTGTTTGGAAGAGAGGAAAGGGACTTTTGCCTGCATCCGGTAAAGATAGAGAGTCTGTGGGGGATTTTATTATTTTTAGACTGTGAAAGAGACCACGTCTACAAATTTTATCACGGGGATCAGATCCTGAAAAGGGTAGTTATAAATATGAAAGAGGCAGGCTGGGAGATTTCCAGAGACTTTCGGAGATTTGTGGTCAGCAGTATTTTCTTTGAAGAAATACGCAGCCGCCGAGAACAGCAGACAGGGGAAAAAGAAGGGGAAAGATTTATTATGTGGGACAGGTACGGACTTCCCCTTTCCGGAAAGATGTATACGGAAGAAAGAATGGAGAAGTTTCTGGAACAGTTTCAGGCAATAGAAAAAATAAAAAGCTGGCTGGAAAGAAGAACAGTCTGAAAAACACATAAAAACGTATGATGCAAGGAGAATGATTATGAAAGAAAACAAAAGGGAAAGCCTGGCGGAAAAGGCGGAAAATCTGAGAACAGCGGCTCTGAATCTCTACGAAGATGTGAGAAAAAGGGAAAACGATGTAGAGGTTTTGGGAAAAGAGTGGATGGAGCTGGCCGGGGGAAGCGCTGAGAAACTGAAAAATTTCCGGTATAATATCGGAGTGGTAGGGGTGCAGAGTTCAGGTAAAACCACCCTGCTGAATACCCTTCTGGGGTATCCTCTGATGCCCAGCGCGGCAGTGGTAACCACCTGTTCCGTAACCTATATCCGGTATGGAGAAAAGCTGGCGGTGAAGGCGGAAGACGCTTATGGGAAAATTTACAATATGCATCTGGAAAAAATGTCCAGAGCGCTGTTTGAGGAACTGAAGAGATATACCTGTAAATGCCATAAGAAATATTCTCTGGATCACCTGATCTATTTTACCGATGCCGATATGAGTCCGGATGGGGAAGGAAATCCCTGCACTCTGGATGCAGAAGAACTGGGCCTGGAGTATGGCGATCTCATGCACAGAGCAGTTCTTGTTCTTGTGCTGCTTTCTCTCTATGTGGACCAGAACCAAAATCCGGAGCTGCTGGATGACACAGTTAAAGAAATTATTGGGGAAAGAAAACTGCTCCTGGAAAAGATAGGAATCCCCAGATCGGTGAAAGAATACAAGGTGATCCTGGAGTGGAACAATCCGGTTTTGAAAAAGGGTCTGGAGATCACAGACCTGCCGGGACTGGGAGCGGATGTAGCAGCCTCCTCCGGATATAAGTCCCATGAAAGTATTACACTGGAAGAACTGAATAAGACAGACTCCACCCTGCTGATCCTGGAACCGGAAATGAAAAAGGAACATATCGATCCCCTGAATCCCATCCTAACCTCGTATGAGATGAAAAAAATAAAAAATCTGGAAGAACGGCTGATTCCTGTTGTGAATAAGATCGACCTTTGCGGGTTTAAAAATGCTTATATGAATAAGCTGAACCAGGTCTATAAGAAGTACCAGTTAGAGATTGGCAAGACATATGGAATTGCGGCCCTGCTGGCAGAACAAAAGATTTTTGAAAAGAATCCGGAAATTCCTCTGTCCCGCTCAGCTTTTGCAAGGAAAAACCTGGAAGGGGTAAAGGAGCTGCTGGCAATGACAGGGGCCTCCCAGGAAGAATATATAAAAAAGATGCTGGATAAGAATATGGAATATTCCAGATTTGAGGAATTCGCCGCCTATATCCTGGACTATCTGCCCAAGGCGGAAGTCATGGAATCTCTTCAGCTTTTGATCTATCTGTATCAAGCGGTAAAAACTGCTGTAATGATGAGAAACTCCAGGTTCCGTATCCTTTCGCAGTTTCACAGAGGCGGAGCCAGCGCAGGAGTGGAGATTGTTAAAAAACTGGATAACGATACGAGAGTGCAGATTGCAAAACTGGGTAACATCCAGGCAGAGCTGATGAAACAATGGAGTCAATACTTGGAACTCCGAATTTACAAAACACTTCTTCCGGATGAGCGAATAACCTTTCAACAGGACATCAGTAAAGAGTTCGGCGCCATGAAAGACAGCATCATGAAAAAAAGAAAAACGCTGCATGCAAATTTTATCGGGGACATTGTCTTAAGCAGAAACAATGACTCCAATCCCGATACCAGAAACTATCCTGTCTGGAACGATATGCTGGATACCCTGAAAAATGAGAAATATCAGAAAACTTTTGACAACTTATCTAACCATGTGAAAGCGACCTTTGATGATATGGTGGACAGGCTGGAGAAGATTGACGATGCTTTTACAACAGGATTTAAAGCTTCTGCCGAAGAGTTTATTAATTTCTGTAAGGAGCGGCGGGTGAAATATTATAAGGAGGCTTTACAGGGGATTCTTTATGCTGCCGCCAGGGAAGAACTGTCTGACAGCCAGAACCGAAGAATTGCCGGAGAGACAGCTAAATATCTGAGAGAAAATGAGCCGAAGAGCGATACTCCGAAGAGCAACGCCTCGAAGATCCTTACACCGGAAGCAGCAGAAATACTGGCAAAGATTGAAACAGAAGCTGTGTTGACAAAGGAAGAACGGGCCATAGCTGAAAAAGAGGCGGAAAAACTCTTTGGAACTAAAGAAAGGGAAGAAAAGCAGAAACAGATGACGTCTGCAGAAGTTCTGAATGTAATTTCTACGCTTCTCAGGGAATTTGAAACCGTCTACAATGATGCGGCGAAGAATATTGATATTTATATTCAGCAGAATATACAAAATTGTCAAGTTAAAAAGAATGCGGTGGCAAATGATGTAGTGAAGGCGCAGATAGAATTGAAGAACAAATATTATAACATAAATAAAAATCTTTTTACAAAGATGAAAGAACAGGGAGTGATCATGACCGGTACCACTCTGATTCGAGAAGGTGAATTGGATAGGATACTTCAGACATATTTAGAATTGGATAAAAAAGATCTAAAGGCAGCAGAGGATACAGTAAATGATATTTATAGTAAGATCAGCCAAGCTTTCTTGGAGATTTCAACAACCAAAATTCAGGAACTGACTAGTCTGGTGGCTAATTTGAAGAATCGCATAGGCGCGATCTGCCAGTACGGCTCCCGGGGATTTTCTCAGAATCTGACGGAATTGAACAAGGATATGGAGAAGGAAAAGGAAGGAATCAGGAGCCTGAATCCGCAAGGCAGATACTATAAAGAAGTCTGGGAAGTCCTTCAGACTTTTGAAAAGGAAGACATTGCCTGGAAGCTGAGAAAGGAACTGGAGCAATGCCGCCAAGAACTGCTCCGGGAAATAGAGGCTGTTTCTTAGAACGCAGGGAAAGGAAGAGGGTATGAAATACAGGGAAGAACTCCGAAATGAAGAGAGGACCACATCCTATCTGAAAGAACCCCAAAAGCTGGTAACGGCAAGAAATGATAATGATGTGGAGTATAAAGCAAGGTTGGTTTCCGATGATCTTTCACAGATTGAGGAGCTGCTTTTTGAAGAAGGGGTGTTAAGGGGGAAACTGACTGGTCTCCCGGATATAGAGGAGACGGAAAATTTGTGGAAGAAAGAAACGGATGTGGAAGTTTTTGCCGGGGAACTTCAGGCCGGGAAACTGCTGTATCTGGGGATTCCCCTGACTGAGGGCAAAGAGAAAAATCTTCAGCAGGAGACGGCAGCTTTGCTGCTGTCCCTGAACAGCCCTTTGGAGATCTCCATGGAAAAAAATTACAGAGGGGAACTGTTCTGGAGTATTGCAGCACAGAAAGGCACACTTCCAAGCATTGAGGACGGGCTTAGGAGTTTATACGGTCAGGTGAAGCTGGAGACGATACCCGGACAGCAGGAACAGTTTCCCTATAAAAGTAGAGCTTTTTTCCAGAGGAATCTTTGTAAAGAAGAGGAGAGAAGAAAAGAGACAGAGACGGCCCCTGCATTCAACTGGCCTTCTGCAGTTGCAGGGGCCATGCTGTCCGGAGCTTTCCGGGTAAAAATAAGGATCCGAAAAGGGGAGAAATCCTGGACTGCAAGGCAGATGAAAGAGACGGTAAGACAGTATAACCAGTATGGAGACTATCTTTCTGTCTCTGTTCAGGGCTCTGCCAACGGAAGTATTTCTGTATCGAAAAAAGCAGATTTTAAGGAAGGGATGTCCACCAGTATCGGAGGAGGGGACAATAAGCCTTCCCTGGGACATGGCATATCCGCCTCTGTGTCCCTGTCCAAAAAACAGCTTTGGGCAGAACTTTTTTCCGACGATTTAAAGGCTTATGGGGAAAGGCTTTTGGAAGCTGCAAGACAGGGAGCCTTTGCCGTATCTGCGGAGATAGAGGCGGATAGGGAAGAAGACCGGAAAACCCTGGAAGGGATACTGTCCCTGGCACTTGCCAGGACTTCTTTTTCCGTGTCCTGGAGAGAAAGGGCAGATACAGGAGAGAGGGAGGAGACCGGCTGTCTGCTGCTTCCCTGGGAGGCTGTCTATTTTGCACAGGTACCGGAGGAAAATTTCCCCGGATTTGAGAGAAAAAAGAATCCTCAGATGGCCCTGAACTCTTCCTACATAAAAGAGGGAGACAAAGGGGTATTCCTGGGACATATTATGTATCACACGAAAAAGACAGGGGAAGAATTTTCCCTTCCGGTATCTGCTTTTAACCGTCATGCTTTTATATGCGGCATGACGGGAGCAGGGAAATCCAATACAATCTTTCATCTCCTTCGGAGGCTGGACCTGCCTTTTCTGGTAATCGAGCCGGTGAAGAGTGAATACTATCAGTTAAAAAATACATATGAAGACATGAAGGTTTATACTATGTCTGTGCCGGATCCGGATGTACTCCAGATCAATCCCTTCTGGTTTCCGCCAGGAGCCAGTCTGCAGTATCACATTGACAGCCTGAAAACCATTATTTCTTCTGCCTTTGCCCTCTATGCGGCCATGCCCAATATCCTGGAACAGTGTCTGTATCGTTCGTATGTGAAATGTGGCTGGAACATATCCAGCGGGAAAAATGTGTACCAGGATTTGATCCCGGAGGAATTTCTATATCCCACCTTTGGCATTCTCTGCCAGGAGGTGGAGCGGTATCTGGAGGAGAGCGACTACGAAGGAGAAAGCCTCAGCACCTATAAAGGGGCACTTCTTACCAGACTTCAGTCCTTTACTACAGGAACAAAAGGCATACTTTTTAACAATCATCATCACCCGGACTATGGGGACTGGTATAAAAGACATGTGACCATCGAGCTGGAGGAGCTGGCAGATGACGGAGATAAATGTATTTTAATGGGGATCATTATGACCCAGTATTTTCAGTTTGTTAAGCTGGAAAAGGGAAAATATGCAGAAGAAGGCTTACGGCATCTGATTATCATTGAAGAAGCCCATCGGCTGTTCAAAAATGTCCAGGGGATCTCTGATACGGAGTCGGTATCCAGCGTGGAACAGATGGTGGATACTCTGAGCAATATGATGGCGGAGATCCGGGCATATGGAGAGGGATTGTTCATTGTAGATCAGAGCTCGGCCAAGATAGCCGAAGATGTGATCCGAAATTCCAATATCAAGATCGTACACCGGATGGATAATAAAAAGGATATGGAAATGGTAGAGTCGGCTTTGCGGCTTCAGGACAATCTGTATTTCATTGCAGAACTGGCCCAGGGAGAGACTCTTGTCAGAGGAGAAGGCATGCATCAGGCAGCCAAGATCTATGTTCCCAAGGAAAAGGGACGGCAGGAGGAATTTTCTGTTGTTCACAGAAAAGAGGAAGAAAACTATCCTTTGATCTTTTCAGCTATGGCAGATTATATTTTAATGAATTCCGAGTTTACAGCCGCCTTCGACCATTTGCTGGGTTGTTTTTTGAACAGCCTGTTGTATGATTCCATCTACGATAAAGCAAATCTTATACTGGGATTTTTTATGGATGAAACCTTCCGCCTTGTCTGCGCTTACGGAAACGGGATGGAATATTATGGAGACAAACCCGATTTTCTCCTGTATCTGATTAAGAAGGAGATGCAGAAAAAACTTCAGAAAAAATATCCTCTCCACAATCTTCTGAATACGTATATTTTAATGATGGTAGGCAGATGTATAGAACTTTATCTGGAAAACGGAAATCTGACGGCAGATGAGATCCGGATTCTGGCAGATTTCAGAGAAAATACTATTTTCAGCCATATGGAGGATATGTACCGGAATTCCCGGAACAGGATTTATGAAGGGATCTTTCAGGTGTTGGGAGGAATTTCCATCTACTGCGGCCTGATCCTGGATATTGCAGCCGGGATCGAAGAAGACTGCAGAGACTTTATGGAAAAGGGACGGTATGAAGATCAATGGAAGGCCCGGCTGATCAGGCAGTACGTCAGCATGGAATTCCTCCTTCCGGTAAATCAGGAGGTGTGGGATATGCTTACCAGGAGAATCTGCAAATTATTAAAGGTACCCTATCAGAAGAACAGGACAGAGGCAAAATGAAAGAAAATCTATACAGGGAAGAGGAAAAAGGGCAGGAAGGTACAGGCCGGAAATCAAAATTGGAAGAGGACGTACTGGAACTGTACAGGCAGATAGAAGCCAGGACAAAGAAACTTGTGCCATATGGAGGAGTCTGGCTTGCCGAGGCAGAGAAATACAGGGAAAAACTGGAAAATTTTCGCTATGTGATAGGGATAGAAGGGGTCCAGGCTTCTGGCAAGAGTACTTTGCTCAATACTCTTCTGGCCTATCCTTTGCTGCCCTGCTCTCCGGGGATCTCCACCAATATCCCTACACGGATAAGGTATGGAGAAAAAGAAAGAATTGTCATCACTACATCCAGAGGAAGAAGCATTGAGCCGGGGATCCGGACAATGGAGAAAGATTTTTTTGAGGAACTTCTCCAATATATATGCAGGGCATATGAACTTTTCGGGTTGGAACATCTGACTTATTTTACAGATAAACCATTATGGAACCAGTACGGACAGGGGAAAGGAACTTTAGGCTCCGGTGATCTGGATTTTCATATCTCCAGCCCGAAACATAAAACCGTAATGCTTTTAATTTTATTTCTGTTTTATACGGACCAAAAGGAAAATGAAGAACTCCTTCCGGATGAGATCCGGCAGATTATAAGAAAAGGAAAAAAACTGTTGGAGAAGACCGGATTATGGGAGGGGGAGGAACCGGTTTCGGTACTTTTGGAATGGAAAAGTCCAATTTTGAAAAACGACCTGGAATTTATAGACATTCCTGGTTTCGGGGCCTGGGCAAGCCAGGGAAATGAGGAAAGTCTGCATGATAAAGTTGCCATGCAGGAGCTGAAAAATGCAGATGCAGTAATACTGGCAACAGAACCATTTTTAAGAAAAGCCAATATGGAATATATGACCCTCATTCAGAGAGAACTGAATCCCCCGAAGACCCGGATATGGAAAAAAAAGCTCATTCCTGTGATCAACAAGTTGGATATAGTCGGAGATCAGGCAGCTCCTTTGCTGGATAAACTGCGTCAATCCTGTAAAAAACAAGGAATAGAGCTGGAAAGAGAGCTGGGAACTTCCGGCTTTTACGGGGAAAAGCGTATTTTCGATGCAAATCCGGATATCCCTCTTACCCGTTCCTTTTTCGCACAGCAGCATTTGGACTCTGTCAAAGAGCTGCTGGAAGGGGATGAGGTGGGAAAATATATAAGACGCAGGATGGACAGACAGTTGGAAAAATCCGGTATCCGGGAATTGCTGGAGTACATTCAGGAATGTATGTGCCAGGCAAAAACCGCCTTGGCAGCGGAGCTGCTGCTTTGCCTTTTTGAGCAGGAGAAGGAGAATGCAGTGAGAACAGGGCTGCTTCTGGAAGAGCAGCACAAGAGCCTCAGAGGTATCTGCACAGAACAGAAAATGTTGCAGGTAATGAAAGGCGCCATAGAGTCCTGGAAAGTCCAGATTAAAAAACATTTCTATTACAAAAATAAAGAAGGACAGGAGCTGTACGGGATTCTCCAAAAGGCGGAGACGCTATTTCAAAAAAAGGAGGACCAAAGCAGAGAGCTTGTCCGGAATGGGGAAATGACCTGGGATAACTTTGAAAATATGGCATTTGTCAAAGAAAAAGGGCTCACAGGTGTACAGTCGGTAAAGAAAGAATTTCAAAAATTATCGGTCTCTTTGGAGGAAAAGGAAAAGCTGGCAGGCAGGCTTATGGATAGCCTGGAGGTATTATTAAAGAGAAGGATAGAAAAAGCAAAGGAAGAAGAAGAGAAAATCAGAGGCAGAATTGAGGAGAGGGAAGGGATGCTGGAGGTTTTAAGACCTGTGGGAGGCCGCTGGGAGGATATAAAAGAGAAACTGAAAAAACGGGCAGAAGATTCCCGGCTGGAAAAGCTCCTGTCTGAATTGAAGAAAAAGAATAAAGAATTAGAGCAGCTTCTTCCGGGAAGGCAGGAACAGCTCAGAATCCTTGCCAGGCAGTGTGAAATGGGGGATGAAGAGGCTATGCTGAAGATGTATTTTTACTTCAGAGATGTAGCACCGGAGAAATTTTTCAGACAGGCAGCAGCCATGTGGCTGATACGAGCTGGAATCTATGGAAATTCTCAGGCTCAGAAAATCCTGGAAAGGCGCCCGGAATATTATGAAGAAAGTTATTTCCCAACAGACCCTGCGCAAAAAAAGCTGCTCTATACCGGGAGATATACAGGAAAAGAACTGAGAAACCTGGGATTTTTGAATTTTAAGGAAAATACAAAATATCGTTTAGAGGAAATGGAAAATAAGGGATATGTTATTGCCTGCTCCTATGCAGGCTGTGAAGAAAGGGAGGAGGACGGCTATGGCATGGAAGAATGTTATAATTTTCAGGCCTTTGATGAATTTTTTCATGAGCTGTGGAGAGCAGATGGGTATTCTTACAGAGAGTTTGAAAATTGCCGGGAATCTTTCCACCGGGAATGCCAAAGTAAACTGGCCCGGCAAAAGAGAAGAGGGCCATATACCAGAGAAAACTGAGAGAAAGTGAATGATACAGTATACTAGAGCAGGAAGGAAGAAAGATATGGAGCTGGCAATTTCACTGAAGAGGAAGGGATATGCAGCAGGAGAATACAGATTTAAAAGGAAAGGGTGTATAGCCGCTGCTTTTTTCTGGGCGAAAGCCGGAAAGAGATTGGAAGGCTGGGAAGCTTTCGGTTATATTCCCGTACAGGCCAATGGAAAAGGAATGCTTCGGATGACTGGCGAGAGAGGAATCCCCAGAGAGGCAGATCAGATCTGTATACGGAGTATCTGGCCGGATTTTTCTAAAACTGAAGAAAAATTTTTCCCTATACCGGAAGCGTCCAGACCAGGGAGGATTCAGGGGACAAACATGACGGAAAAAGAAAAAATAAAATTTTTGGTTATAAGCGATCTGCATCTGACCTTAAAAAGAAGGGGATTCATAGAAAATTTGTGGAAGCGTCTGAAGAGCCGACACTTTGATGGGATACTGGCGGCAGGAGACTGGGTAAACGACGGAATACCGGAACAGTTTGAGGCATTAAAGGCCGGGATAAAAGGGTGCTTGGAAGGAGTATTTATCACAGGGACAGCCGGAAATCATGATTATCCGGAAAAACCGATCCCATATGCAGGCAGTGAAATCAGCGGTTATCCCATGTTTCAGGACTGGCTGGGACTAAGGGCAGGAGACCTGGGAGTGTCGTGGGAGACAGATCCAAGCGGAATATACAGGACCCTGATCAAAGATCTGGAGATCATAGGGATAAATGGAGCCGCTCATTGGAGAAGACTCACTTTGGGAGAAGAACAGCTTCACGTTCTGGAAAGACTGTTGAAAGAAGGCGGGGAGAGCCGGCGGCGTCTTATTATATGTCATGGCCCTCTGGCTGCGTTTACGCCCCGGAACAGGGGCGGGAAAGGAAAAATATACCTGGACGGAGACCAGGAGCTGTGCCGGATTCTGGAAAATCATAAGAATATTATCTTTCTTTCCGGTCATACGCATTTTTCTCCCAATATGCCGGAGGGATCGGTAAGAAGAAGCGCTCAGGGAAATATTTATCTGGATGCAGGAAGTATCTGCACAATGGAGGTAAAAGGAAGGGAAGAACTGATACCCGGATCATGGACAGAGGGTGTATATTTTGAATTGAAGATAGGAGAGGATGAGATAGAGGTCCTGGCAAGATCGGTGGCAGATGACAGGATCTTTCCCAGAGGATACTATAGATTCCCATTAGGATAAGAGAGCAGGCAACAGATGAAAAAAGGAACTGTCGCATTAAGTCAAAATCGAGAATATTTATACATTTTATTCCCGCGAGCAACGAGCCAAGCGGACATACTCGCATAAAATGTATAAATATTCCTGACATATGACTATTGGGACAGTTCCCTCAGGTATAAACTTAGTACAGGCAAGAAAGCCTTTACTCGATCACCTTGATCCAGCCTTCCGGCGCCTCGATCCTTCCCATCTGGATGCCGGTCAGGGTATCGTACAGCTTCTGGGTAACAGGTCCCATAGCCTCCATACCGCTTGGGAAGCAGATGTCTTTTCCGTGGTCTACGATTTTTCCTACAGGGGAGATCACAGCAGCAGTACCGCACAGACCGCACTCTGCAAATTCCGGAACTTCTTCAAAGAAGACTTCTCTTTCTTCTACTTCCATTCCCAGATATTTCTCAGCTACATATTCCAGAGAACGGCGGGTGATAGAAGGCAGGATACTGTTGGATTTTGGTGTTACCAGCTTGTTGTCTTTGGTGATAAAGATAAAGTTGGCGCCGCCGGTTTCTTCTACCTTGGTTCTGGTAGCTGCGTCCAGATACATGTTTTCATCATAACCCTGATTGTGAGCGTCTACGATTGCATGAAGGCTCATGGCGTAGTTCAGTCCTGCTTTGATATGTCCGGTTCCGTGAGGAGCAGCCCGGTCAAAATCACAGACACGGATGGTAATGGGTTTTGCCCCGCCTTTGAAGTAAGGGCCTACCGGTGTGGTAAATACACGGAACTGGTATTCATCTGCCGGTTTAACACCGATCACAGGATTGCTTCCGAACATATAAGGGCGGATATATAAAGTGGCTCCTGATCCGTAAGGAGGCACATAAGCTGCATTTGCTTTTACAGTCTGAACCACAGCGTCTACGAAACGGTCTGCGGGGAATACGGGCATTTCCAGTCTCTTTGCAGAATTTACCATACGCTCTGCGTTTAAGTCAGGACGGAAGGTTACGATACGTCCGTCCTCTGTGGTGTAGGCTTTTAATCCTTCAAAGACAGACTGAGAATACTGGAGCACTCCTGCGCACTCGCTGATGGTTACCATATCATCCTGTGTTAAAACACCATCATCCCAGGCTCCATCTTTAAAATTAGATACATAACGGTAATCGGTCTTCATATAAGCAAAGCCCAGATTTGACCAGTCAATGTTCTTTTTTTCCATTTTAGGTTCCTCCATTCCTGCCGCCAGATTGCGGTATGTATTATTTATAGATATAGTAAATTAAGTTTTTATCATTATAAAACTTTAATGTGTGAATTGCAAGAGAAGTTCCGTTGCTTTTTTATATTCTTTCATATATAATCAAAAGTAAAAGCAGCCTTTCGGGGCGAAAATCTAAGATCAGGAAGTGAAATTATGGCTGGAAATGACTGGAACAATCTAGGACGGGAAGTAAAGGATATTGTACAGCATGCAATAGATACAGGAGACTTCGGGAGACTGAACCGGGACCTGGGCGTGACACTGGAGAATGCTCTTGGAAATGTGGCGGACAGCCTAAAAAATGCGGGACGGCGGGGAATGGGAAACTATGGGAACTATTCTCAAAATCCCGGCGGCCAGCCCTATGGACCGGGTAACGGGTACAGTACAAAATACAGTTACCGTCCCTTTGGAAGAAGCCATTCTTATGAAAAATATGACAGTTCATCCAGAAGGATGAAAGAGGCCAGAGAAGAATTTGCCCTTTTTGTAAACACGGGATGGGCCAGAGCTATGGGGATCTTGTTTACTACTCTGGGAATTGCCCTTACGCTTATGTTTGGGATAACTGTGGCATCTCTTGGGATTGCTTCTATTTTTATTGGCTCCCTGGCGGCAAAGATGGGCACAGTTCTGATGATTTTTCTCCCGGCTATGGCTATCAGCCTTATCATGGCCATTTGCGGTAATCATCTGAGAAAGAAGATAAAAAGATTCCGTTCTTATGTAAAGACCCTGAATGGAAAACCTTATGGAACCATTAAAGAACTGGCCAAAGGCGTCAGAAAATCAGAAAATTTTGTACGGAAAGATCTGAAGAAAATGATCAAAAAGCAGATGTTTCTGGAAGGCCACCTGGATAAGGGGGAGACCTGCCTGATTGCCAGTGATGATGCTTATGACCAATATCTTGCAGCGGAGAAAAACGCTCAGCAGATGAAGGAGCAGGAGGCCGCAGACCCCAGGAAAAAGCTCTCAGAAGAAGTGAAGAAAGTCATTGAAGAGGGAGATCGTTATATCGAAGAAATCCGGAGAAGCAACGACGCTATTCCAGGAATCGAGGTTTCCAATAAAATGTACCATCTGGAAAATGTGATCCGCAGGATCTTCCAGAGAGTAGAGCAGCATCCGGAGCTCATCGATGACCTGCATAAATTTATGGACTATTATCTCCCCACTACTATGAAGCTCCTGAAAGCCTACGAGGAGCTGGATAAACAGGATGTAGAGGGTGAAAATATCAAGACGGCAAAGCAGGAGATTGAAAATACCCTGGATACCATTAATACAGCTTTTGAGAATCTTCTGGACAGTTTTTATAAGGACACTGCATGGGACGTATCTACAGATATTTCAGTGTTGAAGACCATGCTGGCCCAGGAAGGCCTTACAGGAGACGAAGCTTTTAATAAGAAAGGATAAATAGCCATGAGTGATGAATTGAAAGATTTTACGGTGACGCCTACACTGACATTTGAACCTCTGAAAGAGGAGGCTCCTGTGGCAGAGATGAAAAAAGAAGAGCCTAAGGCTCCTGAAATGGATGACAGTATTCTTTCTCCGGAAGAGAGAAAGATGGTAGATGATTTTTCCAAGCAGATCGATATCCGTAATTCTGCGGCAATCCTTCAGTACGGAGCAGGAACCCAGAAGAAGATGGCGGACTTTTCCGAGGAAGCGCTGGATAAGGTTCGGACCAAGGATTTAGGCGAGGTGGGAGATCTGCTGGAAAATGTGGTCACCGAGCTGAAAAGCTTTGATGCTGAAGAAGAACGGAAAGGTATTATAGGATTCTTTAAAAGAGGAACCGATAAGCTGGAGTCCATGAAGAATAAATATGCCAAGGCAGAGACCAACATCAGTAAAATCGTGGAGGTTCTGGAGAAACATCAGATTCAGCTTATGAAGGATGCGGCTACTATGGATAAGATGTATGCCCTGAACCTGAATTATTTCAAAGAGCTTTCCATGTATATCCTGGCAGGAAAGAAGAAACTGGAGGAGATCCGTACTACAGAACTGCCCCAGCTTGTAAACAAAGCACAGATGACCAATCTGCCGGAGGATGCCCAGGCGGCTAAGGATCTGGACTCCATGTGCACTCGTTTTGAGAAAAAAATTCATGACCTGGAGCTGACCAGGATGATCTGTATTCAGACAGCTCCTCAGATCCGTCTGGTTCAAGGGAACGATACCCAGATGGCAGAGAAGATTCAGTCTACCATTGTGAATACCATTCCTCTGTGGAAGAGCCAGATGGTCATAGCTCTGGGAATCGCCCATTCCACAGAAGCGGCAAAAGCTCAGCGTGAAGTAACAGATATGACTAATGCCCTTCTTCAGAAAAATGCAGAGACTCTCAAGCTTGCTACAGTGGAAGCTGCCAGAGAGTCAGAGAGAGGAATTGTGGATATTGAAACACTGAAAAAGACTAACGAATCCCTTATCAGCACCTTTGATGAAGTGATGAATATCCAGAAGGAAGGACGAGAGAAGAGAAGAGCTGCAGAGGCGGAGATCTATCGTCTGGAGGGTGAATTAAAGGAAAAACTTCTGCAGATACAGAAATAAGGGACAGAATTTTGAACGGACAGGAGTTCCCCAATATTCTGGAAATATGAAATATAAGCTTTCATGGGAATGGAGGAAAAGGACATGTATCGTGATCATACCAGAGTGGTGCAGATCGGAGACAGGAAGATCGGAGGAGGAAATCCTATTCTGATCCAGTCTATGACCAATACCAAGACGGAAGATATAGAAGGAACCGTAAAACAGATCCTGGCCCTGGAGGCGGCTGGATGTGAGATTATCCGCTGTACGGTGCCTACCATAGAGGCGGCCAGAGCTGTAAAAGAGATAAAAAAACAGATCCATATCCCCCTGGTGGCAGATATCCATTTTGATTACAAGATGGCTATAGCGGCTATGGAAAACGGCGCCGATAAGATTCGGATCAACCCGGGAAATATCGGGGGAAAAGAAAAGATCAAGGCGGTAGTGGACACTGCCAGGGAGAGAAATATTCCCATACGGGTAGGGGTCAACAGCGGTTCTCTGGAAAAGGAACTGGTAAAAAAATATGACGGGGTTACGGCAGAAGGACTGGTGGAAAGCGCCCTTGATAAGGTGAAGATCATTGAAGACCTGGGGTATGACAACCTGGTGATCAGTATCAAATCTTCAGATGTGATGATGTGCGTAAAAGCTCATGAACTTCTGGCAGAGCAGACCAGCTATCCTCTTCATGTGGGAATCACAGAAGCCGGGACTCTTTATTCCGGAAATATCAAGTCTGCCGTGGGACTGGGGATTATTCTTTACCAGGGAATCGGAGATACCATCCGGATATCTCTTACGGGAGATCCTGTGGAGGAGATTAAGTCTGCCAAGAGGATCCTGAAGACTCTGAACCTGAGAAAGGGCGGGGTGGAAGTAGTGTCCTGTCCTACCTGCGGACGGACCCAGATCGATCTTATCGGACTGGCAAATCAGGTAGAGACCATGGTACAGGAGTTCCCTCTGGATATTAAGGTGGCGGTCATGGGCTGTGTGGTAAACGGTCCGGGAGAAGCCAAAGAGGCAGACATCGGCATTGCAGGCGGCAAAGGCGAGGGCCTTCTGATCAAGAAGGGAGAAATCGTCAGAAAGGTACCTGAGGATCAGCTTTTGCAGGTGCTCCGTCAGGAACTGGAGAATTGGAAGTAAACAAAGGAGGCATTGCTTCATGGAGAAAGCATTTCTGGAGGTGTTCCGGAATCTGGAGCTTGTGGGAGAGCTGCGGGCTCTCCTGGAGGAAGTAGTGGTAACGAAAGTTTCCATTAACCAGAAAAGGGATCATGTCCGGATTTATATCCGCAGCAGGCAGTGGATTCATAAGAAATATATTTACACCCTGGAACAGACCATTGCATCCCAATGTTTTCCAGGGGTGCCTATGAAAGTGAAAATCCTGGAGAGGTTTGACCTCTCCAGTCAGTATACGCCGGAAATCTTTCTGGATGCGTACCGCTCTTCCATGGCGCTGGAACTGAAACATTACAGCATTCTGGTATTTAATATGTTCCGGAATGCTGTTATTACGTTTCCCCAGACAGATACCATGCACATGGTCCTTGAATCCAATGTGCTGGCAAAAAGCAAAGAGAATGAGCTTATCCAGTACATAGAAAAGGTCTTTTGCGAGCGCTGCGCCTTTTCTTTGAAGGTGGAGGCAGAGTACCAGGAAGCCAAAGAAAGCAAGGTTCGGAAAAACAGTGAGCTCCAGCTTCAGCAGGAGGCGGCTCATATTATAGAGATGTCCTCTTTCGGAAAGCATCAGGAGGAAGACTCCATGGAGGCTGAAGGAGAGGGCGCCAGGGAGAAACAGGAGGCCGCCGGGACAGACCACAAAACGGCAGAGAAAAAAGAAAGCTCCGGGGCTGGAATCAAGAAGACAGAGAAAAACGGAAAGCAGGAAAAGGAAGGAAAATCTGGGAAATCCTTTAAAGGCGATAAAGGAAGAGCCAGAGGAGACCGGAGTTTCTCTGACTTTAAGAGGAGCGTAAAGCGTTCCGACAATCCCGATGTGCTCTACGGAAGGGACTTTGAAGACGAGGCTATTCCCTTGGAAAATATCCAGACGGAGATGGGAGAAGTCTGTGTCCGGGGACAGATCATGACACTGGAGACCAGAGAAATCCGGAACGAAAAGACCATTATCATCTTTTCCATTACGGATTTCAGCGACTCTATTACTGTGAAAATGTTTGCCAGAAATGACCAGGTGGGAGAAATCCTGGAAGGGATCAAGGCCAAGGCTTTTATTAAACTGAAGGGAGTCACTACTATTGACCGGTACGACAGTGAACTGACCATTGGTTCTGTAGTGGGGATCAAGAAAATCCCCAGTTTTGAGAACAGCCGGACAGATAACAGCCCGGAGAAAAGAGTAGAGCTCCACTGTCATACCAAGATGAGCGATATGGACGGAGTGTCCGATGCAAAAGCAATCATCAAAAGAGCTTACGAGTGGGGCCATAAGGCCATTGCCATTACAGACCATGGTGTGGTCCAGGCCTTTCCGGAGGCCAACCACTGTTTCGACGCCTGGGGAGGTGTGGTTCCTCAGGATTCAGATTTTAAGGTGATCTATGGCATGGAGGCTTATCTGGTAGACGATCTGAAAGGAATCGTAGACAACAGCCAGGGCCAGTCCCTTCAAGGAACCTATGTGGTCTTTGATATAGAGACCACGGGTTTTTCTGCCATGAAAGATAAAATCATAGAGATCGGCGCTGTCCGGGTGGAGGATGGAAAAATCACAGACCGGTTTTCTCAGTTTGTGAATCCACAGATTCCCATTCCTTTCCGGATCCAGCAGCTTACCAGCATCAATGACAGTATGGTACAGGACGCGTCCACTATCGACAAGGTACTGCCGGAATTTGAACAGTTCTGCCAGGGGGCAGTGATGGTGGCCCACAATGCCGGTTTTGATATGAGTTTTATCAAAAAGAATTATGAAGACCTGGGAATTGACAGAGATGATACCATTGTGGATACTGTAGGAATGGCCCGATTCCTCCTTCCACAGTTGAACCGGTTTAAGCTGGATACAGTGGCAAAAGCTGTGGGTGTATCTCTGCAGAACCATCACCGGGCAGTAGATGACGCCGAGTGTACGGCAGAGATTTTTGTGAAATTTATTAAAATGTGTGAGGAGAGAGACATTTTTAATCTGGACCAGCTCAACGAGAAAGGGACAGTGTCTGTCCACACTATCCAGAAAATGCCTACATATCATGCTATTATCCTGGCGAAAAATGATATAGGAAGGGTAAATCTTTATCATCTGGTATCGGATTCCCACCTGATCTACTACAACCGGAGGCCAAGAGTGCCCAAGAGCCTGTACCTGAAATACCAGGAGGGGCTGATGATTGGTTCAGCCTGTGAGGCGGGAGAACTTTACCAGGCTGTATTAAACGGCAGACCAGATGCTGAGATTGCCAGAATCGTAAATTTCTATGATTATCTGGAAATCCAGCCCATTGGAAACAACGCCTTTATGCTCCGGGATCCGGACCGTGATGATATTCAGACAGAGGAAGACCTTCAGGAAATCAACCGGAAGATTGTGAAGCTGGGAGAGTCTTTTAATAAGCCGGTAGTGGCTACCTGTGACGTCCATTTCCTGGATCCGGAAGACGAGGTATACCGTCGTATCATCATGGCAGGAAAGGGCTTTGACGATGCGGACCAGCAGGCTCCGCTATACCTGCGGACCACAGAGGAAATGCTGGAGGAATTTTCTTATCTGGGAAGAGAAAAGGCAGAAGAAATCGTTATTACCAATACCAATAAGATTGCAGATATGGTGGAGAAAATATCCCCTATCCATAAGGGAAAATGCCCGCCGGTTATCGAGAACTCCGACAATATGCTCAGAGAAATCTGCTACAATAAAGCCCATGAGATTTATGGGGAAAACCTTCCCAAGGTGGTTGAAGAGCGTCTGGAGAGAGAGCTGAATTCCATTATTTCCAACGGCTATGCGGTTATGTATATGATCGCCCAGAAGCTGGTGTGGAAGAGCAACAGTGACGGTTATCTGGTAGGTTCCAGAGGTTCAGTAGGATCCTCTTTTGCGGCTACTATGTCGGGTATTACAGAGGTAAATCCTTTAAGTCCCCATTATTACTGTCCAAACTGCCATTATGCAGATTTTGATTCTGAGGAAGTCCGGGCCTACTCAGGAAGAGCAGGATGTGATATGCCGGATAAAAACTGTCCCGTGTGCGGACAGCCTTTAAAGAAAGAAGGATTTGACATTCCCTTTGAAACTTTCCTGGGATTTAAGGGAGACAAGGAGCCGGATATCGACCTGAATTTCTCCGGCGATTATCAGGGAAAAGCCCACCGGTATGTAGAGGTTATTTTCGGCGCGGGCCAGACTTTTAAGGCCGGAACCATCGGCACCCTGGCGGAGAAAACAGCTTTCGGCTATGTAAAGAATTACTATGAAGAACGGGGACAGAGAAAGCGGTACTGCGAGATCAACCGTATTGTCCAGGGCTGCACAGGTGTGCGCCGGACCACAGGCCAGCACCCAGGCGGTATTATCGTTCTTCCCATTGGATGGGACATTGAAGAATTTACCCCGGTGCAGCATCCGGCCAACGATATGAACAGCGATATCATCACAACCCATTTTGATTACCATTCCATTGATTCCAACCTGCTGAAGCTGGATATTCTGGGACACGATGATCCTACTATGATCCGTATGCTGGAGGACCTGACAGGGATCAATGCCAGGGAAATCCCTCTGGATTCCAAGGAAGTTATGTCCCTGTTTAAAAATACAGACGCCCTTGGGATCACCCCAGAGGATATCCGGGGCTGCCCTCTTGGCTGCCTGGGAATTCCAGAGTTTGGAACAGAATTTGCCATGCAGATGTTAATAGACGCAAAGCCTACTTCGTTCTCGGATCTGGTCCGTATTTCAGGACTTTCCCATGGTACAGATGTATGGCTGGGAAATGCTCAGGACCTGATCAAATCGGGAACTGCTACCATTACCACCTGTATCTGTACCCGAGACGATATTATGATCTATCTGATCAATAAAGGTCTGGAATCAGGAATGGCCTTCACCATTATGGAAAGTGTCCGTAAAGGAAAAGGACTGAAGCCGGAGTGGGAAGAAGAAATGAAGAATCACGGAGTCCCGGACTGGTATATTGGTTCCTGTAAGAAGATTAAGTATATGTTCCCAAAAGCCCATGCGGCGGCTTATGTTATGATGGGGTGGAGGATCGCTTACTGCAAGATTTTCTATCCGCTGGCTTACTATGCGGCCTATTTCAGTATCCGGGCCACTGCCTTTTCCTATGAGCTGATGTGCCAGGGAAAGGAAAAGCTGGAATATTTCATGGATGACTATGAGAAGAGAAAAGATACCCTCAGCAAAAAGGAACAGGATACTTATAAGGATATGAAAAATGTCCAGGAAATGTATGCCAGAGGTTTTGAGTTTATGCCTATTGATATTTACAAGGCAAACGCCCACACCTTCCAGATCATAGAGGGAAAACTCATGCCCGCTCTGGATACCATAGAGGGACTGGGAGATAGGGCCGCAGACGCCGTGGTGGCCGCAGCAGAGGAGGGACCCTTCCTGTCCCTGGATGACTTCCGGAACAGGACAAAGGTGACGGCTTCTACCATAGATCTGATGAACGATCTGGGCCTTTTCGGGCACCTGCCTAAGTCCAATCAGTTGTCATTATTTGATTTCCAATAAACTTTCAGCAGCTGTCAGAGAGAGCAATGCGAGAAAAGTGGGGTATTGGAGATCCTTTATGTAAGAAAATCCACTTTTTTTCGCTTTTCTATTCCCTTTTTCGAGAAATTTGGTACAATAGTAGGGGTAAAAAATAAATCATAAAGAAAGGTGAATAATATGCAGGAGTACAAACCATTTAAAGAAGGAAAAGTTCGTCAGGTCTTTGATATCGGAGAAAATCTGGTAATCTATGCAACAGACAGAATTTCCGCATTTGACTATATTCTGAAGAACACCATTACAAACAAGGGCGTGGTCCTTACAAAAATGTCCAAATTCTGGTTTGACTTTACAAAGGATATCGTTCCGAACCATATGATTTCCACAGATGTAAAAGACATGCCGGAATTTTTCCAGAAACCGGAGTTTGAAGGACATGTGATGATGTGCAAGAAGCTGGAAATGCTTCCGATCGAATGTATCGTAAGAGGTTATATTACAGGAAGCGGCTGGGCCAGCTATCAGAAAGACGGTACTGTCTGCGGAATCAAGCTGCCGGAAGGTCTGCAGGAATCTGACAAGCTGCCGGAGCCTATCTACACACCAAGTACAAAGGCTGAGCTGGGAGACCATGACGAGAATGTTTCCTTTGAGGCTACTGTGGAGATCCTGGAGAAATCTTATCCGGGAAAAGGAAGAGAGTATGCAGAAAAAATCCGTGATTATACTCTTGCATTATATAAAAAATGCGCAGAATACGCTCTTACAAAGAACATTATCATTGCAGACACCAAATTTGAGTTTGGTTTAAATGAGAATGGAGAAGTAGTTCTGGGCGATGAAATGCTGACACCGGACAGCTCCAGATTCTGGCCTCTGGAAGGCTACAAGCCGGGACAGGGACAGCCTTCCTTTGATAAGCAGTATGTTCGTGACTGGCTGAAGGCACATCCGGACAGCGATTTCTTACTGCCAGATGATGTGATTGAAAAGACAGTAGATAAGTATGTAGAAGCTTACGAACTGCTTTCCGGCGAGAAATTCTAAAGAGAAAAAGTGCTTTCAATAAAAATT
>ERZ1643250.1089-NODE-1089-length-25003-cov-5.514630_pt1 | contig 25003 bp, 24 predicted proteins | sample MGYA00579262_ERZ1643250 | MGnify/ENA primary metagenome ERZ1643250 (study PRJEB29033, sample SAMEA4952265) | chicken gut metagenome | biome: Broiler Chicken; feature: Gastrointestinal Tract; material: Caecum | place: Ireland | collected 2018 | study: Broiler... | reverse complement strand
GGAACAAAGGTAAAATTCAAGCAGGCGGAATACTCTTTCGTATCCTCACAAATGGCCAGATAATAAATAGACGCCATGGGGCCTGAGACGTTAAACATTCCGCCCAGGATTCCCCCTGCAAACCCCAATACGGCTCCCTGTCCCTTTGTTCCCTGTATCTGGAACAGACTTCTTTTCTGCAGAGAAGTGACTGCATACCATACTAAGAAGATACCAAATAAAAATTCTAATATCCTGGAAGATACTCCCATCAGAATCACAATTCCCAAAAACTTTCTTCCAGTTTATGTATTTTCTTAACAGGAAAGAAATCTGCGTACAAACCACTGCCAGTGCAATTGTCCCGATTGCCGCACTGTCCACTAAAGAAATAAGCAGGGGAAGGATGGACATTGCAATCATCGAATAGCCGAAACCTAAAAGTCCGTGCATAAAACTGGAGATAAGTGCGATCAGCACAATAAGCAGTACAAGTTGGATTGTCATCTTCCCCCGCCTTTCTCTGTCTTTTTATTTTTCCCCGTTTGCTGCGTTCATAAAACGTCTGTGGAACTGCAGCACTAACGGATTGGATGTAAACTGGGCCAGTAAATCCGGAGATGCGGTTATTACAATCCGATCTGCCATGTCTGAAAACTCCGGTTCTGCCAGCACTCTGTCAATATAGGGATAATAATTCTCCCCCTGCATATTACAGATAATCAGTCTGGTATCGGGAAGATTTGCCTGTCTGAGAACTCGAAGATTATGACGGATTCCATCCAGGCCATCTGAAATCTTTTCCCCTGTAAAGCCCCGATATTTCAGAATCTCTCTGGCTCTTGCATAGGCGCCAAATAAGTCTTTACCGGCCTCTGAAGAAGACAGATAATCGTTATCCAGCATATAGTTTCTTAAAGCTTCTACAAACTGTACATCTCCCGTTTCCTCATAGGCTTTCATCATTCCTTCCATCTGCAGACTCTGAGAATGGCGGAACATAATAAAACTGTTAATAAAATAAGGTCTTGCCTGCAGCGCCATCGCTGTCTGATAAGGCTCAAACATTAAGGTGAAGTTTACCCGGTATCCATGCTCTTTCAGCATCAGGGCAATGTTGTGACCGCGATAGAAGTCTTTTGTATTTCCCTGATTATAGCGATTGCCAAACCTCTTATCCCCGGTCATTAGCTGTCCTACATTCTCCTGATTTACAGGGCCTGTATGAGGAACTTTGATAACAACTCTGTGTTCGGAAAGCATCTCTTTAAAATGCTGCGCCTCTTCTAAAATCTGGCTTTCACTGGCGGAAAAAGGATCGTTAAGCTCTACACTGATGTCGCATCCGGGACCTAAAATGTTTCCAATCTCCCGCATTACCTCATCTCTGTTTTTAAATTTTCCTCCAACGTTTGCCTTGGGATTATTAATAAACAGATTGTAGATAATCGCCGGATTACAGGTAAGGTTTCCGATTAAATTTTTAATCCCGTCGATTTCATAGGGATCTGCAGAATCTGCGCTGAAAAGTGTCTTGGTGGGCCGCTTTCTCCCGTTTTTATCATAAGAAATATCTCTTACTAAATCCGCGTAAACGGCTCCGTCTTTTTCCAGCTGATACTCAATCCGAAACCCGGCCGGCGTCTCTCCTTCCGGCACCTTAAAGTCCCCAATTACCTTCTTAAAATGTTCCGTTACCCCCAGGGCCATCCCTCTTTTGCGGATGCTGTCATATAGTTCCAGAGAAATTTCCTGATTTTCAATTCTTTTTACGTAATCTTCATCTTTTGAAATCACTTTCATCTGCCCTGTTTTATCTCCCAACAGACTACTCACTGTGCATTTTAGCAGCTCCATTCTTACAAGTCCTCCTTACCACCATTTAATCTGTTCTGTAATATGTTTTCTCATTTTTATAAAGTCGTCGCTGGTAATATCTCTTGGATAGGGAAGATCATTCTGAACAATTTCTTTAATGGAAGCCGGCTTATTGGTTAAAATTAAACAGCGTTCTGATAAGTATACCGCTTCCTCAATGTTATGGGTAATAAACACCACCGTTGTTCCAAACTCTCTCCACAGTCTTAATACTTCATCTTCCAGATAAAAGCGAAGTTTAATATCCATCTGGCCATAGGGTTCGTCCATCAGCAGCAAATCCGGCTGCATGGCAAAGGCGCGTCCGATAATAATCCGCTGTTCAGAACTTACCGAAAGCTGGCTGGGATAAGAATGACGAAACTGCTCCAGCCCCAGAATCTGTATGATTTTTTCCACTCGCTCTCTGATTTCTTTTTCCGGAATTTTTTTGATTTTCAGCCCGAATTTCAGGTTTTCTTCCACTGTAAGCCAGGGAAAGGATGACGGTTCCTGAAATACACAGGCCAGATTATGTTTCTTAGGATCTGCCAGCTCCCCGTCAATCCGAAGCTCTCCGCTGGTTGGCTCATAAATCTTGGTCAGCATATTTAAAAATGTTGTTTTTCCGCATCCGGTAGGGCCAACCACGCACATGAATTCTCCTTTTTTAATATCAAAGGAAACATCGTCCAACACATGCAGACTTCCAAAATACTTGGTCAAATGATTTACTTGCACTTTCACTTCACGCTTATCTTCTTTTGCCATTTTGTACTCCTTTCCATCTGCATCGTTTACAGTGCCAAATCTGTGTTATCTGAAATCCTTGTTCTCAGTTTCAGAAATTCCGGTGAAATCACATCCCGGGGTCTCGGAAGATCGTTTACATAGATTTCCTTCACTTTTGCCGGGCACTCACTGAATAAAACAATGCGATCCCCCAGATAACAGGCTTCTTCAATGTTATTGGTTACGAATATAATCGTTCTTTTCTCCTGCTCCCAGATTCTGGAAACCTCCTGTTCCATCACAAACCGGGTCTGGGCGTCCAGAGCGCCAAAGGGCTCATCCATCAGCAATATTTCCGGATCATTGGTGTAAGCCCTGGCAATTCCCACTCGTTGTTTCATTCCCCCTGACAGCTCTGAAGGATAGGATTTTTCAAATCCTTTCAGCCCTACCAGGTCAATATATTCCTGTGCTTTTTTTCTTCGTAGGGTTTTCTCCACTTTTCTGAATTTCGGTCCGATTTCCACATTCTGCATAACCGTCTTCCAGGGCATTAACGCTGTCTTCTGAAAGACCATTCCGATTCTGGGATCACTTCCATTAATGGCTTTTCCATCCAGCAAAATTACTCCTTCTGTCTGTTCTTCCAGCCCTGCAATCATGTTTAAAAGAACGGTTTTCCCACAGTGACCGGGACCCAAAAGCACTAAGAATTCATTGTCATAAACCTCTAAATCCACCTGTTCCACTGCCTGAAATTTCCCTTTGGCTGTATCGTAGGATTTTTTCAGATTCGTAAGTTTCAGTCTTATTTTTTTCTCTCCCATGGACAAAGCCCCCTTTCAATGCAGTTTGTAATAATGGATAATAACGCTCCCACGATTCCTATGGTAATCATGGCCACTAATACTAAAGGCATATCAAAACCATCCATACCTCTTACCACCAGGAATCCCACACCAGACTTTGCTCCCAGCATTTCTGCTGCCAGAACAACCATCCATGCCGTACTGGTGGAGGTTCTGATACCTGCAAAAATAGATGGCAGCGCCGATGGGATTGCAATTTCAAATAACATCTGTCTCTTATTGGCATTAAACGCCGTACCTACATTTAAATACAGATCTTCTACGCTGGAAAGCCCTGCATGGGTATTGATAACCACCGGCATAACGGCGCCAATGAATACGATTAGAATTTTAGGAAATTCATCAATTCCAAACCATATGGTAATCAATGGTATCCAGGCGATCGGCGGTATGGGGCGGATGAAAGAGAAAATCGTTCCGAAGAAAGCGTCCATTTTCTTATTCCATCCGATTAGGATACCGAAGGAAATGCCAATGGCCCAGGAAACAATCAAGGCGATACACACTCGCTTTAAACTTGCCAGAATATGTCCCCAATAGCTGACCCTCATAATCGGCTTGTCTAAAAGCCTCAGAAACCGTTCCCAGGTAGCTGTAATTGTAGGAAAAGATTCTGCCGTGTTTTTAGATGCTACTTCCCAACATACAATCAGCAAAGCAATGGAGAGAATAGGAAGGACAAAATAAAGAACATCGGATGCTGTCAGTTTTTTTGTTTCCCCTATAGATTCTGCTTTTTTCTTCATGATCATTTAACATTCCTCCACCCTATAATTCTTTTTTCTAAGAATCCAAGAACGCCTGTAAATACAGCTCCTATAGCACCGATGCAAACCATACCCAACATAATAATGTCTGGCCTTGCAAAACTTCTACCCATTAATATCATGTAACCTAAACCTGCATTAGCTGCCAACATTTCTGCCGCCACCAGAGTTGACCAGGCATTTCCCAAGGCTACACGAACTCCAGCAAATGTCATTGGCATAGCGGATGGAATTCCCACTTTCCAGAAAATAGTAAAATTAGAAGCTCCACAGGTTTTCGCCACATTGATTAGCACCTCTTTGGTAAGTTTAATCCCCGTATAAGAATTAATAACACAAGGAATAAACGCTGCAAAGAAAATAATAAATGCCTTAGCGCGAAGTCCAATTCCAAGCCATACAATCGTTAAGGGAATCCAAGAAATTGGTGGAATGGGACGAATTATTTCAAAAATAGGACGGAAAAATTTGTCAATACCTTTATACCATCCCATTAATAATCCCAATGGAATTCCTGTTACAATAGCTAATGTCAGACCTGTTACTGCAACTTGCAGACTGGCCAAAGTCGCCTCTGGAAGAGTTGCCCCATCCGGTGTGGAATCTGTCATTTTTTGAAAAAACAATGTAACGAGTTCTGTAGGTTTTGATACATAACGGTCTGAAATAATCCCCAACTCTAACACAATCTGCCAAACCAGTAAAAAACTGAGAATTCCAGCTACTGCCAGCATTGTATAAGTATATCTGCTGCACCCCAAGCCACGGCCTAAAGGATCTTTTCTTCTTTTCTTCTCCATATGTCATAACCCTTTCATTACTCCGTATCGGTGTCGGTTTCTCCATCTGTATTACTATTAAGAATCTTCTGAACTTCTTTCGCAACTTTATCAGTTACTTTATAGTTATCTATAAGGAAATTCCTATCCTTTTCTGTATAGGTATTAATATCCATAAAGAAGTCAAAAGTTTCCAGTACGTCTACCTCTCCGCCATTCAGCTTACGACTTGCCAATCCACGACTGTCATCCTGCTCGCTCAGCATCATTTCCTGCATTTCTTCCAAAGAGAAGGAGTTAAAACTTTCTGTTGCTTTTTCTGCAATTTCTTCCGTGCAGGCAACGCCCTCAATTTCACAGGTATCATAGAAATACTGTGCGAATTTATCCGGGTTTTTATAAAGCCATTCTACAGTTTTATAATAGAGTTCATAAATCTTGCAAACTGCGTCAAATTTATTTTCTAAGGCATCATCTGTTGCCATAATTGTTGTAGCAATAATGTCTCCATTAATGTCGGCTCCTCCGACCTTCTTAAACCCTTCCTCTTCTGCCGTTAAAGCCACACTCAGCCAACACCCCAATCCGTCGGCTTCTCCAGCCTTAAATGCAGACAATGCACTGGTATGATCCATATTAATAATTTCCACATCATCTGTTGTCAGGCCTAATTTATCCAGAGTTGATACAAACATTTTATGACAGGTAGTCCCTATAGGAAGCACCCATGTGGTTCCTTTCCAGTCTTCTGGGGTTCCATAGATTTCAGGATATTCTTCGATGTGTCCCTGTCCGGATTTATAGATAGGAGAATCCTCCCGCACATACAGATTCATAATGCTCTCGTGATCTCCAATTCCAATTACTGAAACATCATAGCCTAGCATTCCTGCAATTGCTCCCGGAGCCCCTGTAGAACATACATCCCAACTGGAATTTGCTTCCATCATAGCTGGTCCGTTAATAAATGACTGATATTCAAATTCCATATTTAATTCGTTAAGCCATCCCTCCTGTTCCATTACATAAAAAGGCGTTGAATGTAAAGAACCTGAAAAATATCCTAATTTTACAGTGGTCATCTCGTCCATAGGTTCTATATCAAATGCTGTTGTACCACCGCCGTTGTTTTCCCCGGCTCCTTCCTTATCCTTTGACGAACTGCACCCAACACATAACATTGCCATCATAGTAACAGTTACTATAAGCGCTATTAATTTTTTCATATGACTTTCCTACCTTTCTTTTACCATATAGTATAACCACCATCTATCATTAAATCGGTTCCAAGACAATAGGATGACATATCTGATGCCAAAAATACGATGCCGCCTACAATTTCATCCAATGTTCCAAATCTTTTTAACGGAACAGTTGACGCATTATATTCAATAATTTCCTGCTTTACGGTATTGTGAATTCCGGAAACAATATAGCCTGGACTAATACTATTAAACCGAATTCCGTAGTCTGCATAATTAATCGCCATTGCTTTAGTTAGATGTTTTACGCCAGCTTTGCTGGTTGTGTATCCAACCTGCGCATTTAAAGTCGGCCTCCGGTTAATAATGGTTCCGGACATAGACGCTGTGTTAATTATGCTACCTCCGTGACCATGCCGTTTCATCATCTCTGCTCCAGCTCTGTCTGTAAGTAATACGCCTGTTAAATTAATATCCATCATCTTTTCCCATGTTTCCAATGTAATGTCCACATGATCGTATCCAGTACAAGTGACGCCGGCATTGGCAAATACAATATCTACGGTACCTAATTCTTTCTCAATCGTTTCAAATGCCTGATTTACGGATTCCTCCTTTGATACATCTCCGCAAATAGCAATCGCTTTTACCCCAAATTTTTCTTCCAGATACCCGCAATTCTTCTTCATTTCTTCTTCCTGAGCCGCAATATCAACCAACGCAATATCAGCGCCTAATTCCGCAAAGGCTGCAGAACATGCGCGAGCGATTCCTCCGGCGCCTCCTGTAAGAACCGCCTTTTTTCCTTTTAATGAAATCATATCGAACATACTTCTTACGCCGTCAATCGTTTCAGGTCTATATTCCATTTCCATCCTCCTATTTTCTTTCCAATACCTTCTCTATCTTCTTCGCGATGTCTTCCGCCTTCAGTTCAAACCGTTCTTTCAGCCAGTCTGCCGGCCCTACTTCTCCGAAAGTATCTTTTACGCCGACCCTTTCCAGCGGTACCGGATAATTTTCGGCCAGCACTTCCGCCACAGCAGAGCCCAGTCCCCCTATGATGTTGTGGTTTTCTGCTGTAACAATGGCGCCTGTCTCTTCTGCCGCTTCCAAAACTGCCTCCTTATCCAGGGGCTTTATGGTAAACATATCGTAAACACGAACGGAAACTCCTTTTTCCTTCATTATTTCTGATGCTTTTATGGCCTCCGCCACTTCTGTTCCGGCAGCAATCACCGTAACGTCCGTTCCATCCTTCACCTTCACTGCCTTTCCAATCTGGAACTTCGTTCCTTCTTCGTAAATTTTCACTGCCTTAGAGCGGAATAACCGAATGTAAAACATTCCATAAGTTTTTGCTGCCAGATAAGTCAGTTCTTTTGTCATCACCGCATCGGTAGGTTCAATAATCGTCATACCGGGTATGGCTCTCATAATTGCAACATCTTCCAGCGCCTGGTGTGTCCCGCCGTTTAGTCCTGCCAGAACGCCCGGATCACTTCCCACAACTTTTACATTCTGTTTTGCGTAGGCGCCGCTCATAAACACCTGATCACAGCCTCTTCTGGAAGCAAACACCCCAAAGGTATGAGGAAACGGAATGAATCCTTCTGCCGAAAGCCCTGCTGCCACTCCGAACATATTAGCTTCCGCGATTCCGCAGTCTACAATATTGTCAGGATATTGATCCCGGTAAGGAAGAAGTCCGATTGCACGCATTAAATCCGCATCCATTGGCATTACCGGCATGTTCTGATCCATCATATCTCTCAGTGCCTCTCCATAAGCCTGCCTCATTTCTATTTCGTCCGGCTTATTTTCTTTTGCAAGTAAAACTTCCATCTGTCTTCTCCTTTCTCAGGCTAAATCCGCTTTCCGTTTTTCCAGTTCTTCAATAGCTTCTTTGGCTGTTTCTGCCGGCACCGGCATATTGTGATTCAAAGGATTTCCTTCTGAGAAAGCGCATCCCTTTCCTTTTACTGTCCGAAGTACAATCAGAGACGGTTTCTCTTCTACCCTTTTTGCCGCTTCTACCGCGCTGCAAATCTGTTCCACATCATTTCCGTCTGCCACGTCTACTGTATGCCATCCAAAGGTTTCAAACTTTTCACAAAGGTTCCCCAAATCCAGCACTTCATCAATAAATCCGTCCAGCTGCCGGTTATTAAAATCTACGAAAACAATCACACGGTTTAAGTGTTTTGCCGGAGCAAATAAAGCACATTCCCAGACCTGTCCTTCGTCACACTCCCCGTCGCCTAACAGGATATAAGTATAATTATCAAGTCCTTTTAACTGACATCCCATGGCAATTCCCAGTCCGGAGGAAAATCCCTGTCCCAGGGAACCAGTTGTCATATCCACCCCCGGCGTTCGGTTCATATCTGTATGACTCGGAAGATTAGTTCCCGGCTGATTCAGTGTAAGCAGCTCTTCTTCCGGGAAGTACCCCTTTAATGCCAGCGCCGCATACATAGCCGGTCCGGCATGGCCTTTTGACATAATGAAGCGATCTCTTTCCTCCCATCCGGGATTTTTCGGATCCACATTTAAAATTTCTCCGTACAGACACGCCATTAAATCACAGCAGGATAAGGAGCCTCCCACATGGCCTACACCCAGATGTCCAAACTGTTTCATGCACTGAATCCGGATATTAATTGCCAGTTCCTGCAGTTGTCTTTTCTTTTCGTTGCTAATCATGTTATCCTCCTTTGTTATTCTGCCTGTCTATTTCACATATGCCTCCACAATCCTTTTTAAGCTTTCCACATCAAATCCGATGGGCGGATCAAATTTGGTAAGCGCTACAAGACCTCCGTCAATGGATTCTACCGAAGCGATCTCTTCTGCATTTTCTTCTTTTAAACCACCTCCATAAACCACCGGAAACTCTTCTTTAAAGTATTCCCGGCACACCTCTTTAATATAATCGCTGACAAACCGGATATAGTCGGCATTCGGCGGTATCTTTCCCGGGCCGATGGCCCATATGGGTTCATAACCGATTACAATTTTTCTGTTCCCTTTAATCTTCTGTACGCCTTTCAGCCCTTCTGTAATCTGAGCTTTTAAAACTTCTTTTACTCTCGGTTCGTACTCCTTGGGGTTATCTCCTCCTTTCTGCTGTTCTGTTTCACCAATGCAAAATAAAACATTCATATCTCTTTCCAGTGCGCTTATGACTTCCTGATTCAGAAGTGTTTCTACTGTTTGCGCCGCATCCTTATACTGTTTCTCACAGATTGCTATTTCTTCATCATAACAGGATAAAATTTCCAGTTTATCTTTTCTTTCTTCACTGTGTCCAATCATAGTCCATTCATACCCCAGAGCTGCAATTGCAGCGGCCGGCCGGTTTGCAGTAAATGCTCCGAAGTTTCCTCCCTGTTTCACATCCTGGCGGAATACTCCCTGACATCCCAGTGCAAAGGCTCCCGCTTCCTCTTGGGAATATTGATCTTTCACTGTTTGCGCCGGAACCAGCAAAGCCTCCGGCAGAAAATAGGTAAGTGACAGGTCTTTCTTCTTTCCGATTCCCAGCTCTATGGTTTCTTTCACAATCTTCTGAATCCACTCAACCGGAGAATCACAAGGACAAATCCCTCCCATCATTTTGGGTACATCAAATCGTTTTAAATTCACAAATATTTCTTTCAATTTTCTCCTCCTTTTCTAAAATTCTACTATTTCGACATATTTAGCGCTAATAAAATAGTAAAAATCACTATAATCACTCTTTTTTCTAACTTTTTCTTTATTTATAATATACATGATTGAAATTTATTTTCTACAGCGAAAGAAACAATCGTTTGACTAGCAATTCTCTTATTTTTCGCAATTTCTTACCGCCTCTTTGAGGATAAGAAGGCAAAAAAAGAACGCCGCAGAAGTTCTTACTTCCACGACGCTCTTAGTTTTTGATGATGATCACATATCTGCTATAATTTTCATTCGTTCTCCTGCATGCCCCTACCAGGTGCACATTACTCTTTGTTCTGAAATATCAGAATAAAGACAGGCTTCTTCTCTTTCAATAACCGTCAGAATCTGTTCATACTCCAGGCTGTCAGAAATATATTCCTTAAGGCGGTTCTCCTCTTTTTTTATCTTTTCAGGCAGATACAGAGTCTCTTTCTTATCAGGGAACAGCGCCAGATAGAAAATCTCTGTTTCCACCATATCCTGAAAGAAATGGCTTCCATAGGAAACCTCCGGCATGATTCCCTTTTCTTTCACAGATACCTCGCACAAAGCTGACATGTGGCTAATCTCGCTGAAATGAACCGGAACTCCCAGGGATGAGGTGGTGGTACCGAATCTGCCGGGGCCGATTAAAAGAATTCTTTTCTCTTTCAGTTTTTCGTTTAATTTTCCGATCATTCTCGCTACTCCATGCCGTTTCTGTTCCGTGCAGGCCAGATAGGCCTCTGTATTTACATATATGATTATATCCAGAGGAATCTTGACATTTCCTCCCATAAAATCTCCCTCTGAATAAAATAAAAGCTGTTCTTTCTTTTTTTCCAAAGGCATTTCTACCTGATTTCCCATAGCAAAGGCCTGCAACGGGCGGCACTGCACCAGATTGATTCCGAATTCCTGTTCCGTCACAAAATTTGCTGTAAATTCGATATCCACCGGATTTTCATAGGCCTCTGAAAGACTTTTTAAAATTTCTTTCATAATTCCGGTAAAGGATGTTCCTTTCAGCAGTTTTTTAAAGTCCAGACGACGGGGAACTTCCAGATTTGTATAGCCCAGTTCCCTCAGTCTTGCCGCCTCTTTCATGTCCGGCGTCGCAAACAGTCCACTGGAAATATGAAGATCGGTTTTCCATATCGTTTCCGTCGGTACGCTCTCAAAACTGTTCTCCCCAATATCCAGCAAATCCACTTTCGCCTGCTGGTATCTTCGTTCTTCCCCGTATTCCACCGGAGGCTGCCGGCATGGATCATCCAGAGGAACAATCCGCACATAATCGTCATTGTTTCTGTCTACCGCCCTGGTTCCAAGTCCCAGTACCAGACGCAGCATCCCGGCCTCCGGATTCATATCTTTATTCCATACATACAGATTTTTGGAATAACCCACGCCTGCCACATGGGGAAAGAAATAATTCCCATAATAGTCTCCGGAAACTCTCTGCACCAGAATTGCCATCTGTTCATCTTTCTTAGATAATCCGCGAATTTTCCTGTAGTGAAGGGCGTCTTCGTTCATCGTGCTGGCATATACGGTACGAACCGCATCTTCAAAAGCTGCCAGACGATCCTGGGGGGTTCCCTGATTTGCACAAAATACACTTTCATACTTTCCGGCAAAGGCATTTCCAAAATTGTCTTCCAACAGTGAGCTGGAGCGTACAATAATGGGAGACTGCCCGAAATATTCCAGCATATGCATAAACTCTTCCTCTACAAATTCCGGGAAGGCTCCATTTAACAGGCGGTCATGAAATTCCTCAGCCAGTACCAGGTACCCCTCTTCTGTCTTCTGCCGGGTACGCAGATCCCACCAGCCGTTAAGAACGATATACGTATAGAAAACATCTGTCCCTATGAAAAAGGAATCGTCCGGCTCCAGATGCTCTTTTATTTCCTCTGAACCCATCGTCTTCACAATTTTCCTTGCCAGCAGCATTCCCACACTTTTACCGCCGATTAGTCCTGTACCGATTTCTCTGGAAGCAATATTCAGCAGATCTTCCAAAGTAAAATAATGTTCGCATAAGTTCCGGATTCGGCTTTCTCCTCCCATAAAGATTTTAATCAGGAGGGTTTTCATCCGGTTTCTCTCTTCTTCCGACTGATTTCTGGCCGCTTTTGCCTGATCCAGAAGGGCATTCCAGTAATCTACCCGTTTTTGATCCCACTGAAAATTAGAAAACAGGCGGGCCGTAAGATAGCTGGAAGTAATTTCTGTTGCTTCTTCTCCCTGAATCAGATGAGGAAAGAACATGGTGGGAGAATATCTCCCCATCATTTTCAGAGGATGGAGATAGAGTTTATTCTGAATCACATACAGATCCAACAGACATTGTGTGGTCTCCCTGATGCTGGCAATGGTATTAAAGGTATGGGCTCCTCTTTCAATGCAGAAATAGGCCACAGTATCCAGCTTATATAAATACGGACAGGTTACCTGAAAAAAATTTCCGATCATTAAATCCGAGTACCAGAACTCCAGCAAATCGGTGAGACAGTCAAACACATAGAAAGTCCGTCTGCCCTCTTTTGTTAAGATCTGTCTGACGCTGGAAGCGAAAGTCTCAAATCCCACACTGGCATTCAGACGGTAGGTCTTTATTTCATCTTCCTCCTGAAAAATTGGTTCATGCTTTCCGAAACGGATATATACGATGGATCTCCGATCCCTCTTTGCCTGTTCTACATATGGAAATACCACTCTCTTGTAATCTTCTGTATTGAGGATCTGCCAGACAACATTATCTCCCATCCGGAGACGGTCGATCACTTTGTCAAATCCCGGAATCCCTGTACTTACTTTCTCATGTATCCGCATAATTCCCTCCCTGAAAAATTTTCACCAAAACACACGTCTTCGTTCAGCGCCGCTAGGAAATTCGGCAAAATTTCCTATTACATAAAAAAAGAACAGGGAAATCCCTTTTGGAACTTCCTTGTTCTTTCTGCTTTTCTGCTATTTGTTTTATCTTATCACGGGAATCCTGCCCTGTCAATTTCTGTTCTGAACTTTTTCGATTTCCCGGGCCAGCCATGTTCTCTCTTTTCCTGTCAGTTCTGCCTTTTCCAGAAGATCCGGCCGCATTTTCCAGGTACGGAGAATGGACTGTTCTCTTCTCCACTTTTCCACGTTGGCATGATGTCCGGACAACAGTACTTCCGGAACCTTCCTTCCCCGCCACTCTTCCGGCCGGCTGTACTGCGGATATTCCAGAAGATTTCCGGCGAAAGTTTCGGTTTCTCCGGATTCCTGATTGCTGAGAACGCCGGGAACCATTCTGGAAATGGAATCTATCATCACCATTGCCGGGAGTTCGCCCCCGGTTAGAACATAGTCTCCAATGGATACATAATCGGTTACAATTTCTTCCAGAACCCTCTCGTCAATTCCCTCATAATGACCGCAAAGAAATACCAGGTCTTCCTCTTTTGCCATTTCTTTGGCCATTTCCTGATGAAAGACATTCCCCTGGGGAGTCAGATAAACAGTGCGGGGCTTTCTTCCAATTTTCGCTTTTACTGCTTCATAGGCCAGGAATACAGGCTCAGCCTGCATGACCATTCCTGCGCCCCCTCCGTATGGATAGTCGTCTACTTTCTGATGTTTATTAAAGGCATAATCCCGAATATTTACAGCTTCCAGACTTATAATTCCCTTTGCCATGGCTCTTCCGATAATACTGGTCTCCAGCCCCTGGCGGATCATTTCCGGAAATAAGGTCAATACGTGATAATTCATGGTTCTCTCCTGTTACAACAGACCGTCCATGATATGAACTGTCATCTTATTATTTTCTATATCCACATCCAGAATGCAGTCTTTGATCGCCGGGAGCAGCACTTCTTTCCCTTCCCGGGTGGTCACGATGTAAACGTCATTGGCTCCCGTTTCCATTACATCCTTTAGAGTTCCAAATAAAGTCTGATCTTCCAGATATACGTCCATGCCCAGTAAATCTGCAATATAATATTCCCCTTCTTCCAGAGGCTGTCCCTTTTCTCTTGGAATCCAAAGGCCGCATTTCCTGTATTTTTCTATATCATTAATGTTATCAATTCCCTGAAACTTCAGAATTACCAGTTGTTTAAAAAAACGAACCTTCTCAATTTCCAGCTCTATTTTATCTTTTCCTGTATCCAGCCAGACCGTATCCAGATCCAGGAAACGTTCCGGAAAGTCTGTGGTGGGATAAACTTTCACCTCTCCCCGGATTCCGTGTGTGGTGGTAATTACTCCCACCCGCAGCATTTTTTCCATATAAACTCCTCTTCTATTGCATCTGGCCGCATCCACAGCGGAGCGTTTTTTATGTAACAGGAAATCCGACGGAATTTCCTGTTACATAAAAAAACATGCCTGCTGCAGTACTCCCTGCGGCAGACATGCCCTCTTATTTCACTGCAGAATATCTACAACCACTTTTTTGGGGCTTTTTGATGAAGCAGCTTTTACCACCGTACGAATTGCTTTGGCGATTCTTCCCTGTCTTCCGATTACTTTACCCATATCAGAAGCGCCAACCTTTAATTCCACCAGAATAATGTCTTCTTTTTCTGTTTCGGTAACACTGACTTCATCCGGATTTTCTACAAGAGATTTTGCAATTACTTCCACTAATTCTTTCATTACAAGTCCTCCCTGTCTTTAGAAATGGAAAATCCAGAATTTATTTTTCGATACCGGCTAACTTGAAGATCTTGCTTACAACTTCTGTAGGCTGTGCGCCTGCTGCCAGCCATTTCTTAGCTGCTTCTTCATCTACTTTATATACGCTTGGATCTACGTTGGGATCGTAAGTTCCAATCTCTTCAATACATTTTCCATCTCTTTTGGATCTGGAATCTGCAACGATAATTCTGTAGAAAGGTGCTTTCTTCTGTCCCATTCTTCTTAATCTGATTTTTACTGCCATTTTTGTTTTCCTCCATATATTATTGGTTTTATTTGTTCTTATTTATGTTAAAAGGGAAGCTTAAAGCCGCCTCTTTTACCACCTTTTCTGCCCATACTGCCGGACATTTGTTTCATCATTTTCTTAGACTGTTCGAACTGTTTTACAAGCCGGTTCACTTCACTGATATTCACTCCGGCTCCTTTTGCAATCCGGTTCTTTCTGGATACATTTAAAATTGAGGGATTGGAACGTTCCTTCGGCGTCATGGACAAAATAATCGCTTTTGTTCTGTCCATAGCCGATTCGTCAATCATTCCTTCAATATCCTTTATTTTTCCGCCTCCGATTCCGGGAAGCATATTCAGGATACTGGACAGTCCGCCCATCTTGTTCATCTGTTCCATACTTTCCAGATAATCGTCAAATCCGAAGTCGCCTTTCATGGCGCGTTTGCCCATTTCTTCTGCTTTGTCCTGATCAAGAGCTGCTTCCGCTTTCTCAATCAGGCTCATCACATCGCCCATTCCCAGGATTCTGGATGCCATTCGATCCGGATAAAACTGTTCCAGATCGGATAACTTCTCACCCATACCCACATACAGAATCGGTTTTCCGCTTACTGCCTTAATGGAAAGAGCCGCGCCGCCTCGGGTATCGCCGTCCATCTTTGTAAGGATAACTCCGTCGATTCCTACTTTCTGACTGAAAGACTCCGCTACATTAACTGCATCCTGTCCTGTCATGGCGTCCACAACTAAAACTGTTGCATCCACCTGGATATTAGCCTTAATCTCTTCCAGTTCTCTCATCATGTCTTCATCTATGTGAAGACGGCCTGCCGTATCAATCAATACCACATTCTGCTGGTTTGACCTGGCATGCTCGATTGCTGCCTTTGCAATATCCACGGGTTTCTGTTTATCCCCCATGGAAAAGACCTCCACACCCTGCTTTTCTCCATTTACCTGCAGCTGGGTAATCGCAGCGGGACGGTATACATCACAGGCAACCAAAAGAGGATTCTTTCCTTTTGATTTCAGCTTCCCTGCCAGTTTCGCCGCAGTCGTTGTTTTTCCGGCGCCCTGAAGTCCTGCCATCATGATGACTGTCATTTCCTTCCCGGGTTTTATGGGAAGTTCTGTAGTCTCGCTTCCCATCAGGGAAACCAGTTCTTCATTTACAATTTTTATTACCATCTGTCCGGGATTCAGGCCGTTCATCACGTCCTGGCCAATGGCTCTCTCCTGTACAGACTTTATGAACTGCTTAACTACTTTAAAGTTTACGTCTGCCTCCAGCAGGGCCATCTTTACTTCTTTCAGAGCTGTTTTTACATCTGCTTCTGTGAGACGGCCTTTACTTCTGAGCTTTTTAAATACATTTTGTAATTTATCGGTTAAGCTTTCAAATGCCATGGATTATAACTCCTCTAAAATTTCGCTGGATATTGCCGCTATCTCTTCGGCATGATATTTTTTCGTCAGCTTGTGAATTTCATGCACTTTTTCACGGATATGGAGAAACTTCTCCACCAGATGAAGCTTTCCTTCGTAATCTTCCAGAATTTTATTGCATCGCCGAATCATATCGTGCACGCCCTGCCGGCTGATTCCCAGCTCCTGGGCTACCTCGCTTAAGGAATAATCTTCCAGGACAACACTTTCATAAACCTGACGCTGCTTACTGGTAAGTAGTTCTCCGTAAAAATCATACAGCAATGTCTGCTCCACAAATTTCTCCATCTGTTCATCACCTTGCCTATCATACTCCATCAAAGAAAGACTGTCAAGTATTTTTTCTTTACAAATATATGTTCGCTGTCTATTCAAAACCGCAACTACATATGATTTTAATATTTTCGTTTTCCGATTTCTTTTTCTGCCGTAGTCTGATCGTATACTTTTTCTTCTGTTATGATTCGAAGGGGCATTTCTTTCCCTGCCACCATATCTCTCACTGCTTTCATGAGCTGCGGCCCCAAAAGGGGATTACACTCCACCGCACAGTTTAGTTTTCCTTCTGTCATAGCCTCAAAGGCATCTCTTGTGGCATCCACGGAAACAATTGTCACATCCACACCGGGACGGATTCCGTGTTCCTCCAGAACCTCAATAGCGCCCAGCGCCATATCGTCATTGTGAGAATAAATAATGTCTATGTCCCATTCCTGACCTTTTAAATAGTCCTCAACAATCTTCTTTCCACCCTCGTAAGTAAAATCCCCGTAGGCGCTGTAAGCCATCTGATATCTGGGATATTTCTCCAGAATTTCCAGAAATCCTTTTCTTCTCTCCTCTGTAGGAGACGCTCCTTTGTTTCCCTGAAGCTCCAGAATCTTCTTCGTCCCATCTCCGGTTTCCACATTTTCCCGGATCCACCGCATGGCCCGTTTTCCCTCTTCCACAAAATCAGCTCCGATATAAGTATTTACCAGGTCTGAATCTGCCTCTATTTTTCTGTCTGACATTACCACGGGAATTCCTGCGGCCCTGGCTTCCTTTAAAACTTCTGTCCACCCCGTCTCCACAACGGGAGAAACCACTATCACATCCACCTTTTTCTTAATAAAACTTCGGATGGCCTCTATCTGCTTCTCCTGAGACTGATTAGCGTCTTCCATAAATAATTGAATGTGAAACTCTTCTGCTGCTTCTTTAATGGATCTGGTATTCGCCAGCCGCCACTGACTTTCTGTCCCCACCTGAGAATATCCTACAGTAATTTCCTCTCCGTTATCCTCATAGTCTTTTCTGATTCTTTCCAGATACTCCCGGGCATTCTTCTTCTGAATCGTATGACTTCTTAAAATCACCTGTTTGGGCACGCCACTGTCTTCTTCCAGAATGTTCAGGGCGTACTGGATAGCCTCTTTTCCTCCCGTAGGGCAGGATATGGTGGCTGCCAGTTTATTTTGCAGCACCAAATCCACCCCTTCATTTTCTCCTGTATAACCGTCACATCCCACAACAGGAATTTCTTTCTCCATTCCCAGATCCGTCAGAGCTTCATATGCTCCCAGGGCAACCGCATCATTGTTGGCAAAAATCACATCCACCTTTTCCAGCTCGTCTTTTTTTACATAGACCCTGTCATAGGCCGGATCCTTCATATCATTTTCCAGATTCCATGTTTCTTTGTGAATCCCCGGATACTGCCCGATAACTTCATCAAAACCTGCACTTCTCTCCTGACTCTGAATCGTTGCATAAGACGCACACAGTTCCAGAACCGTTCCTTCTTTCTCCCCCAGAAGCTCCAGAACACACTCTCCTCCCTGACTTCCAATCAACTGATTGTCCGGACCGATAAACAGAGAATAGTCAAAACCTTCTACGGCCCGATCCATAACAATCACGGGAATTCCTCTCTCATAAACTTCTTTTACCTTTTCTGTCATATGGCTGGAATCACAGGGTGAAATAATCAGCAAATCAATTCCATATTTCTGCAGTTTATCCACATCCTGCTTCTGCTTTTTCAGGCTGGAAGTGGCATCCATCGTGACAATCCGCACATTTTTATGCTTCCTTGCTTCTTCCTCAATCTCCTGAATCAGAGCCAGCCTCCAGCCTTCTCTCATATTTGCCTGAGAAACGCCGATCACATATTCAATTTCATCCTCGTGCTCTGACTGTATCATTTTGCTGCTGTACAGTTTCCATCCTGCAAAAACCAGAGACAGCGCAGCCAGCAATATTAAAATTTTATATTTTCTTTTCATCCTGACCGCCCTTTCCTTCCTCCTGATATTCTGCAGGTACGATAACTGAAACTTTCGTTCCTTTCTCCTTTTCACTGGCCACCGTTACCTGGAACTTCTCTCCGTACCGGATACGCAGACGTTCTTTTACATAAAACAGGCCAAAACTCTGATTCTGCTCTGACTCACTGGGCTTATTCAGTAAGTCCGTCAGCTGCCTCACCTTCTCTGCATCCATTCCCCGGCCGTCATCTTCCACTTCCATAAGGACATCCTCTCCCCGCCTCTGTACGGAAATTTTTAAATGGCCTTCCCCTCTTTTCATTTTGACTCCATGGTAAATAGCGTTTTCAACCAACGGCTGAAGTATCAGCTTGGGAACATAGACCTTCTTACTTTCTTCATCTGTCTGAACTTCATAGAGCACTTTAGAACCATAACGAATCTTCTGTATGTACAGATAATTGGAAATATACCGCAGTTCTTCCTCGATGGTAATATAGTCTTTACCGCGGCTTAAACTCACCCGGAAAACATTGGTCAGAGCATCTACAAGATGCACAATATCATATGCTTTATGTTCCCTTGCCATCCATCCGATGGTATCCAGGGTATTGTACAAAAAATGAGGTTTAAACTGCTCCTGCACCACTTTTAGCTGGGCTTTTCTCTTCTTTTCCTGCTCCTGATAAACCGCGTCCAGAAGTTTCTGAATCCGTTCCAGCATGTGGTTAAACTTTCTTCCCAGCTCGCTGACTTCGTCCTGATAGTCTCCCTGGAAACGTACTGACAAATCTCCTTTTTCTGTCTCTTTCATTAAATGCGCCAGTCCCACAATCGGCTGTGTAATGGTTTTTGACAACTGAAAAGCTACCAGAAGAACAATAAAAAGCGTTATGATTAAAACTGTACCGAAAATCACCAGCATTACATTTGTTCCATGCATAATCTCCTGAAAAGAAGCTACACTGACAAATTTCCAGCCGGTATATTCTGACTGCTGATAGCGAATCTGAAACTTCTCTCCATTGATTCTGGCTGTCACCGGGGTTTCTTCATCGGAAAGCCATTGAGGGTTGATTCTGTACACCACCTGGTTTGTGGGGGCATAGACCATATTCTCCTGACTGTCCAGGACAAACACAAATCTTTCATTTCCGGTACTTGCTCCCTGAATAGCAGAGGAAATAATGTCATGTTTAATATCCAGAAGAATCACCCCGATAATCTCTCCTGTCTTCGGGTCCGCCACTGCCTTTGCCACAGAAAATACATCATCAATGCTGTACGTGGCGTCCGTCATAATGTTTCTTCCTGTTGTATCACTGAGTATCTGCATTTCTTCCGGGCGGGCAGCCGCTTCCTGATACCAGCTTTCCAAAAGGAACGGATCTCTGGATACACGCGACATTCCAGTGCTGGCGTAAAACCCTTTTTCCGTAGCAAAGAAGACACCCGCAATCTCATCATGGGTATCCGACACTGTCTTCAGGCTCTGTTCCAGTTCTTTCTTATGCTTTTCCCACTGTTGCTCCGTTTGCAGTTCCTGACTGTTCAGCTCTTTATAATGAATGGTTTCAATCAGCATATTAACTGTCTTTTCAATACTGTTTACGTATATATCCACCGTCTGCTGCACCTGACTTACCATCTGAGCAGTATGCTGCATAACGTTTTTTTCTTCTTCCTTTGTAGAAATTAAGATTCCCACAGCTCCTACCAGAAAAAAGGGAATAAGTGCAATAAAAATATGAGAAAACAGCATTTTCCCCCTTATTCGCATATTTAAAAAATGTTTTCCAATACTTCGGATTGTCTCCACCTCCCCTTTCCTTTTTCTGCAGAAATGCAAATAGAGGGTGTCTTAAAACAAAAGAATTTGTTTTAAGACATCCTCGTTCATACAACTTCTATGGTTCTATACACACTTCATTTCTGAATCTGTATCCGGATTAATATGCACGTCCTGCAATTACATCTTCTGTAACCTCTGTAACCGGATATTCGGTTCCTTCTATGGTAACAGATTCTACATCTGTTCCGTGTGCGAAGATTTCACCGTCAACATAATTTTCTTTCTCAATTTCTTCTCCGGCTTCCAGCTTCTTAATCAGTTCTTCTGCACGCGGTCCGTGAAGCGGATTACACTCAACATCGCAGATAATCTTTCCGGATAATACGTCAGTTAAACCTGCGTTTGTGGAGTCAAAAGAGATTACCAGCATGTCGCCGTCCGGTCCCACTGTTTTTCCGGAAGCTTCAATGGCGTCAATGGCGCCAAATGCTTCGTTATCATTCTCACAGTATACCACATTAATGTTGTCATACTGTTTTAAAATGGATTCCATAACTTCCTGGCCTTTTGCCTGTGTAAATTCACCTGTCTGCTGTACAACGATATTCCAGCCATATTTCTCAGCAGCCTCTTCCAGTCCCTGTGTTCTTCCGATCTGTGCGGTAGAACCGATGGTTCCCTGAATGTCAGCAATGTTCAGCTCTTCAATATTATGAGCCTCTGCATAAGCCTTCAGCCATTCGCCGGCCTTACGTCCCTCTAACAGCGGGTTCGTTCCCACCCATGCTGTGTAAAGGCTGTCGTCAGATACATCTACCATACGGTCAACGATGATCACAGGAATTCCTGCATCTTTTGCTTCCTGAAGAACCGTATCCCATCCTGTTTCTGTAACCGGAGCTAACAGAATATAGTCCACATCCTGCTGAACAAAGTTACGGATTGCCGTAATCTGATTTTCCTGTTTCTGCTGCGCATCATCAAAAATGAATTTGTATCCGTTTTCTTCGCTGAAGGTATTCTTCATGGATTCGGAGTTTGCAGTACGCCAGTCAGACTCTGCGCCAACCTGTGAGAATCCCACGGTGATAACTCCGCCGTCGCTTTCTTCTGCCGCTGCGTCATCGCTGCTTTCTTCCTCTGCTGCATCGGTTGTATCCTCTGCTGCGCTTTCTTCTGCCGCCGTATCATCTGTGGATGCTTCGTTGCTGCTTCCGCCGCATCCTGCTGCTCCCATTGTAACAACCATTGCTGCACAAAGGAATGCTGCTAATAATTTTCTTTTCATCTTAAATTCCTCCTTTTATTGCCGTATCAATGATGATGTTATTATAGCCTTTCTTTTTCTGAAAGTCTTTGCAATAATCGGATGGAAAAATACAATATTTTAACTTTTTTTAAGTCCTTTCCGATATTCGGCCGGGCTAACTCCCAGACATTTCTTAAATACATTACTAAAATAATGCTGGGTTGTATATCCTACCTTTTCCGCGATTTCATAAATTTTCAATTCATCATTCTGAATCAGTTCAATAGATTTCCGAATCCGGACGCTGGTTAAGTAATCGCTGAACGTAATTCCCATTTCTTTTCGAAACAGCTTACTCAGATACTGAATAGAAAGATTCACCTGGCCGGCTGCGTCCTGAAGGGAAAAGGACTCCTGATGGTAATGGGTTTCCACGAATTTTTTCACTTCCCGGATAACAGCAGAAGCTTCCCTTGTCTTTTCCATTTCCAGGACAGCCTCATCATAGATTTCAGAAAGCATTTCCAGTCCTTTTCCCGTCTTCTGAATCACAGAACATCTTACAGGCGCGTGTTCCTCCATAATTTTACAATACGTTTCCCGCTGTTTCTGCGCTTCCTTTTCTTCCTGAATTTTTCCGGACAGCACCACCAGATTTCCATAATCATCCTGGCAGCTATTCAGATTCTGGTGAACGCTGAAAAGCTCATCTGCAATATTTTCTGCCACAAAATAAATCAAATCATCACTCCAGGCATCCTGCAGGTCTTCTTCCCTTCGATAAGAAAGCCGTACAAGGGACAAAGTAAATTCTTCCGGAATGACCATATCCAGATAGCTGCATCGTTCCTCTATCTCTTCTTTTGTAAATTTTCCGGCCAGAATCCCTTTTAAAAACTCAGAACTTAAATATTTTCTGTTCTTTTCCAGCATTTTCTTTGCCCATTTCAGATATTTATCCTCTGATTTATCTGCCAGAAGCTTGGCTTTTACCTTCTGTATCATTTCGTCAAAAGGTTCTTCCATAATGGGCTTCAGCAGATATTCAAAGGTTCCCAGACGCAAAGCTTCCCTTGCATATTCGAACCGATCGTACCCTGTAATTACCACCACCAGAGCTTTGGGGTGGATTTCTCTTAACTGTTCTATAAACTGAAGTCCGTTTACAAAAGGCATATTGATGTCCACCAGGTAAACATCTATCTCTTCCTGCCTTGCCAGCTCCAGCGCCATCTCTCCGTCTTCCGCTTCCGCTGTCACCTGAAACTCCTCATATTGCTCCAGAAATGACCGAATCCCCCGGCGGATAATATATTCATCATCTGCAATCAGTACTTTAAAACTCATGCTGCAGTTTCCTCCCCTTCGTTTTTCACACCTTCTATGCCTCATGCAAAAGCATCGCCCGAAGTACATTGGCGTGGGGATAGGTTCTCTTCCCGGTTCCAATGCCCACCTTTTCAATCTGAAAGGCTTCCGGAAGCCGTTCTCTGGTCCGCAGCGCTCCGGCAATGGCTGCGCCTGTAGGCGTTACCATTTCGCCTTTAACTTCAGTAATGTGTAAAGACATTCCTGTCTCTTTAACAATCTCCACAACGGCTGGCACCGGTACCGGAATCCGTCCGTGCTGGCACATAATCGTTCCCTGTCCTTCCCATAAATCAGAAACAACCACCTGTTTCACCTGAAGATCGTGGAGACAGAAAGCTGCGGATACAATATCCACAATGGAATCTACAGCTCCCACTTCATGGAAAGTCACTTCCTCCTCAGGAACACCGTGGGCTCTTGCTTCCGCCTTCGCCACCAGGGCGAAAATTTTTCCGGCAGTTTCCTTTACTGGCTCGTCCAGCGAAGACTCTTCCAGTATTCTGCAAATATCCCCATAGCTTCTGTGACCGTGATGATGTCCGTGACTGTGATGATGTTCCCTCTGCTTCTCGTCCAGAATCACGTCAAAGTCACAGCCCCTTAGCCCATGGACTCTCTTCTCTTCTATTTTAACAGAATATCCGTCTACAGGAAGCCCCTTAAGTGTTTCTAAAAGCTTCTCTTTATCTGCTCCCAAATCTAAAAGGGCCCCCACCGTCATATCTCCGCTGATTCCGGAATAACATTCTAAAAATAATATTTTATCTGCCATTTTTTGCCTCCTTCATAATGCCTCATGCAAACTTATAAATATTATAACAATTAATTGCCATAATAACTACCATTAAAATCAGAAACAGCCTGTCCACGGTTTTCGCATCCATCTTCTTATTCCACCAGTTCCCTGCCATCGCTCCCAGGATACCGCCTGATGCCAGTGCCAGAAAATATGGGGGAGAAATTTCCGGAATCGTATGGGTAACTGCTGCATAGAGCAGGTTCGCAGCCTGAGAAAACAAAATAACATACAGGGAATGAAGGGCTGCCTTCTTCGTCTCCATAGAGAAAAGCAGGCTTAAAACCATTAAATTGACAGGCCCTCCGCCAATCCCGAGAAATGCAGAAAAAATCCCGAGCAATAATCCCGTTATCATACAGATCCCCTCATTTTTTATATGGTATGTATGGATCTTTTCCTTTTTCAGGGTATAAAAAAAGGTAGTGGCTGTAATGAAAAGAAGTACGAATGACTGAACCATTCCCACTGTATTTTCATTACCCACTGCCTCTTTTATACTTTGAAATAATATTTTTCCAAGAACGCCTCCTGCCGCAGCTCCCACGGCCAGGAAAGTTCCTGTTATCCAATCAATTTTTTCGGAAGAATTTCGGAAAGATTTTCCCACAGATATAACTGTCATGGATAAAACAGTACATCCGGATAAAAAGCTGATACTGCTTACACTCATTACATGAACGGCATCCAGAACGGGTTTGATAATTACCCCTCCGCCAATCCCGCAAATAGAGCCCGCAGTCGATGCCAGGAAGCTGACAAGAAAAAATAAAAATGTCACTTCGTTCCCCCGTGCACGGCTATCCGGTTAATCTGAGCTGCCAGATAGCCGGCTCCGAACCCGTTATCAATATTTACTACTGCAAGTCCTTCTGCACAGGAATTCAGCATAGTCAGAAGGGCTGAAAGGCCGCCGAAATTGGCTCCGTATCCTACAGAGGTCGGAACAGCGATGACCGGCTTATCCACAAGTCCTGCCACTACGCCGCCCAGGGCGCCTTCCATTCCCGCCACTGCGACTACGCAGTTCGCCTTATGCAGCTCCTCCTGCTTGGATAACAGCCTGTGAATTCCGGCCACTCCCACATCATAAAGACGGATGACCTTACTTCCGAAAAATTCGGCCGTCTTTGCGGCTTCTTCTGCCACCCTGATATCAGAGGTTCCTCCTGTACAAACGGTGACATATCCGATGGGAGCCACTTCGTGATGCATCAGAATCAGTGTTCCGGCCATTTCGTCATAGGTAATTTCCGGAAGAAAACTCCTGGCGTACTCGTATTGTTCCGGCGTTGCCCTGGT
>ERZ1643250.1088-NODE-1088-length-25021-cov-5.139269_pt1 | contig 25021 bp, 27 predicted proteins | sample MGYA00579262_ERZ1643250 | MGnify/ENA primary metagenome ERZ1643250 (study PRJEB29033, sample SAMEA4952265) | chicken gut metagenome | biome: Broiler Chicken; feature: Gastrointestinal Tract; material: Caecum | place: Ireland | collected 2018 | study: Broiler... | reverse complement strand
CTTTCATAAAAGGTACAGATTTGGAGCACGATATAGCTGTGATTGGTGTAAGTCTTGCAGACTTGTCATCAGATACTGCTTCTCATATTTCACTCATCCAACCAGGTAGTTCTGCGGATCTTCAGATAGATGAACAGGTTGTGGCTGTCGGCAGTGAGCTCGGAAATGGACAGTTTATGACAACCGGAAAAATAAAAATGTTAAATTGTTCAATGCCTGTTGACGGCTCTCCTAATACACTGATCCAGACAGACGCAGCTGTTATTCCCGGAAACGCTGGAGGAGCTCTGTTAAATATGTCCGGCCAACTGACGGGTATCATTTCTGCCAGATATTCAGAGACAGCAGAAGATGGCACCAGCTGCGCGATACCAGTAGATGACTTATACAGCATCGTCAATAATTTACCTTGAATTAGAGAGAAGTTTTCATTTCCAAATCTGCCCTGATTATGCTATAATAAACCCAGTCTGAGGAACGTCTGCAGGAATTTTTCTGTAAATTTCTGCAGGATATTTTCTTTCAGAAATCTAAGAGAAAGGGAGAGACTTGAAATGGATAAACAGATTCTGGATTTTGTAACAGAAAAGACGAATGCCCTGATTGCGGCTCCCAGCTGCTGCAAAGAAGCGAAGGAAGCGGCGCAGAACTGGCTTGCGGCTGTCGGAACAGACAAAGAAAAAGAAGAAACAGAAAAATATCTTGCAGAGCTTGAGGAAGACCTGGTTTCCATCGATGCTCTGATCGGTCTTGCCGAATCTGAGATGGGTCAGAAAATCTTCGGTGACAACGCAAAGAACGTAGCGGAAGAGGGCCGGAAGGCAAAAGCAGCTGGAGCAAAGAACTGCTTCTGCGATGCCTGCAAAGCCGTGGAGGCGATCCTCTCCAAAAAAGAAGAGATGCTTGCATAAGCAAAGATAAGCATCGTAATTTACATAAAATAATTATGTTAACTATTTTGCCTGGTACAGGTCTTGAATTCAGAAGGAGGCTTTTTCATGGGTGAGACGCTGCAGACTATCAGAGAGAGAAGAAGTGTAAAAAGCTACAAGCCGGATATGATTCCGGAGGAGACGCTCCAAAAAATCGTGGAAGCCGGAACCTGGGCTCCCAGCGGAATGGGAAGACAGTCCGCAATCATTGTGGCAGTGACCAATAAGGAGCTGAGAGACAGGCTTTCCAGGATGAATGCCAAAATCATGGGGACGGACATGGACCCCTTTTATGGAGCTCCTGTGGTGCTGATCGTACTGGCAGATAAAACTGTGCCGACGCATGTGTATGACGGCGCTCTCGTGATGGAAAATCTGATGCTGGCGGCTCAGGATCTGGGCATCGGAAGCTGCTGGATTCACAGGGCAAAGGAAGAGTTCGAGAGTGAAGAAGGAAAGGAGATTCTGAAGTCCCTTGGTATAGAGGGAGACTATGAAGGAATCGGCCACTGTATTCTCGGATATCCTGCCAAAGAGCCGAAAAAAGCGGCAGACAGGAAGGCTTCTTACATATATTATGCCAGATAATTTACAGAAACAGTTCCTCTGTACGGAGAATTCGGGTGTTGTGACAGAATTGCTGCGATAATTTGCGAAGTTCCGGTTTTCTTTTGAATAGATATGTTGTATAATATACACAAGAAATACCGGAAAGGAGACGGAGGTATATGGCAAATAACACAATTATAACAATTGCCCGTCAGTACGGAAGCGGCGGACATGATATCGGAGAAAAGCTGGCGGAGGAGCTGAAGATTCCTTTCTACGACAAAGAGCTTCTGGAGCGCGCGGCGAAAGACAGCGGATTCTGCCAGGAAATCTTTGAAAACTACGATGAAAAGCCCACGAACAGTTTCCTGTATTCTCTTGTAATGGATACTTATTCCATGGGCCATTCCACAGCGGCTTTCGCGGAGATGCCTTTGAACCACAAGATCTTTCTGGCACAGTTTAACGCAATCAAGGATATCGCAAAAGAAGGGCCCTGCGTGATCGTAGGACGCTGCGCGGATTATGCGCTTGCTGATTTTCCGAACGTGGTGAACGTTTATCTCTATGCGGATATGCAGTCCAGGATCGCGAGGATTGCCCGCCGTCACGATGTGACGGATGCCAAGGCGAAGGATCTGATTCAGAAGACGGACAAGGGCCGCGCCAGCTACTATAATTATTATACGAATAAGAAATGGGGCGAGGCGACAGGTTATGATCTCTGCCTGAATACAGCAAGTCTGGGCATAGACGGCTCCATCCATATGATTCGGGAATTTGTGGCATATAAGGAAAGAGAGCATGAAAGGATCTGACAGGCAGCAGAGGAAGAGTAAATGAAGCTTGTAATACAGAGAGTTTCCCGCGCATCGGTGACGGTGCGCGGGAGTGTGATAGGCCAGATCGGCCAGGGCTATCTGGTCCTGGTGGGTGTAGGCCGGGAAGACACCAAAGAGGACGCAGACCGTCTGGTTCGGAAAATGATCGGCCTGCGCATTTTTTCGGATGAAAACGGAAAGATTAACAAATCGCTGAAGGACGTGGACGGGCAGCTGCTGCTGATTTCTCAGTTTACGCTGTACGCGGACTGCAGACACGGCAACCGGCCGGGCTTTACGGATGCGGGAGATCCGGAAAAGGCTAAAGAACTGTACGAATATATGATAGACTCCTGCCGCCGGGAGATTCCTGTGGTAGAACAGGGTGAATTTGGAGCGGATATGAAGGTAGAGCTGGTCAATGACGGCCCCTTTACCATATTATTGGATTCAGAAATATACAGGGAGAAGAAAAAATGAGTAAAAAACAGGACATCCACAAAGTACTGATTATCGGGTCAGGTCCCATTATCATCGGTCAGGCCTGCGAATTTGATTATTCCGGCACACAGGCCTGCAAGGCTTTAAAAAAGCTGGGTTATGAAATTGTACTTGTAAATTCCAATCCGGCCACGATCATGACCGATCCGGGAACAGCCGATGTGACTTACATTGAGCCGCTGAATCTGGAACGGTTGACGCAGATTATTGAGAAAGAAAGGCCAGACGCGCTTCTTCCGAATCTGGGAGGCCAGTCCGGTCTTAATCTCTGTTCAGAACTGGCGAAGGCCGGCGTTCTGGACAAATATGGCGTTCAGGTCATCGGCGTTCAGGTAGATGCCATCGAGCGCGGCGAGGACCGGATTGAGTTCAAGCACACAATGGACAGTCTGGGCATCGAGATGGCCCGCAGCGAGGTGGCCTACAGCGTGGACGAGGCTGTGGCAATCGCGGATAAACTCGGCTATCCGGTCGTTCTCCGCCCCGCCTATACCATGGGAGGCGCAGGCGGCGGCCTTGTCTATAATGTGGAAGAGCTGAAGACGGTTGTGGCAAGAGGACTGCAGGCAAGTATCGTAGGCCAGGTGCTTGTGGAGGAATCCATCCTGGGCTGGGAAGAGCTGGAGCTTGAGGTGGTCCGCGACAGCAAAAACAATATCATCACCGTATGTTTCATCGAAAATATCGATCCTCTGGGCGTGCATACCGGCGATTCTTTCTGTTCAGCGCCCATGCTTACGATTCCGGAAAAGGTGCAGAAGCGTCTGCAGGAGAAATCCTATAAAATCGTGGAGGCCATTCAGGTCATCGGCGGAACGAACGTGCAGTGGGCTCATGACCCGGTGACAGACCGGGATATTGTAATCGAGATCAATCCCCGTACCTCCCGTTCCTCGGCTCTGGCATCCAAGGCTACCGGTTTCCCCATCGCTCTGGTTTCCGCCATGCTGGCTTCCGGACTGACGCTGGATGAGATTCCCTGCGGAAAGTACGGCACACTGGATAAATACGTACCGGACGGAGACTATGTAGTAATCAAATTCGCCCGCTGGGCTTTTGAAAAATTCAAGGGCGTGGAGGATAAGCTGGGAACGCAGATGCGCGCCGTGGGCGAGGTCATGAGCATTGGCAAGACCTATAAAGAAGCTTTCCAGAAGGCTATCCGAAGCCTGGAGATTGGACGTTATGGTCTGGGGTTTGCCAAGGATTTCCACAGCAAGACGAAAAAAGAGCTTCTGAAGCTGCTTCATACTGCCACCAGCGAGCGCCAGTTTATCATGTATGAGGCGATCCGCAAGGGCGCTACGACAGAAGAGCTTTATGAGCTGACCCGGATTAAACCGTATTTCATCGAGCAGATGCGGGAGCTGGTAGAAGAAGAGGAAGAGCTTCTGAAAGGCAGAGGCAGTGTTCCGGCTCCGGAGGCTCTGCGGAAAGCAAAACAGGATGGCTTTTCCGACCGTTATCTGGGACAGATCCTTGAAGTATCCGAAGATGAGATTCGGAAGGCCAGAACAGCGATAGGAGTGACAGAGGCCTGGGAAGGCGTCCATGTAAGCGGAACCAAAGACAGTGCTTATTATTATTCCACTTACAATGCGCCGGATAAGAGCACAGTCAATACGGACCGTCCCAAGATTATGATTCTGGGAGGCGGACCCAACCGAATCGGCCAGGGAATCGAATTCGACTACTGCTGTGTTCATGCGGCCATTGCCCTGAAAAAGCTGGGCTTTGAGACTATCATCGTAAACTGCAATCCGGAGACGGTATCTACGGACTATGATACCTCTGACAAGCTGTATTTCGAGCCGCTGACTCTGGAGGATGTGCTGAGCATTCATGAAAAAGAGAAGCCGGTGGGAGTCATTGCGCAGTTTGGAGGCCAGACACCTCTGAATCTGGCGGCAGATCTGGAAAAGAACGGCGTTCGGATTCTGGGAACCAGTCCGGAGATCATCGATCTGGCCGAGGACCGCGACCGGTTCCGGGCGATTATGGAAAAACTGGAAATTCCCATGCCGGAAGCAGGTATGGCAGTGAACGTGGATGAAGCTCTGGAGATTGCTGAGAAGATCGGCTACCCCGTGATGGTGCGCCCATCCTATGTGCTGGGAGGCCGCGGCATGGAGGTTGTACATGATCCGGAAAGCATGAAAGAATACATGCAGGCTGCCGTAGGCGTGACTCCGGACCGTCCGATTCTGATTGACCGCTTCCTTCACCACGCTATGGAATGCGAGGCAGATGCCATCTGCGACGGAACCCATGCCTTTGTGCCGGCTGTCATGGAGCATATCGAGCTGGCAGGCGTTCATTCCGGAGATTCGGCCTGCATTCTTCCTTCTCTGAATATTTCAGAGGAGAATGTCAAGACCATCAAGGATTATACAAAGAAAATCGCAGAGGAGATGCATGTCTGCGGACTGATGAATATGCAGTATGCCATCGAGGACGGAAAAGTATTCGTTCTGGAAGCCAATCCCAGAGCGTCCCGCACCGTGCCTCTGGTATCTAAGGTCTGCAATATTCAGATGGTTCAGCTGGCGACTCAGGTAATCACAGAAGAGCTGACAGGAACTCCATCTCCCGTACCGCAGCTGAAGGAGAAAAAGTTCCACCATTACGGTGTAAAGGAAGCCGTCTTCCCCTTCAATATGTTCCAGGAAGTAGATCCTCTTCTGGGACCGGAGATGCGTTCCACAGGTGAAGTGCTCGGTCTGGCTTCCAACTTCGGAGAAGCATTCTACAAGGCCGAGGAAGCTACACAGACGCCGCTGCCGCTGGAAGGAACCGTCCTTATCAGCGTAAGTGACCGGGATAAGCCGGAGGTAGTTCAGGTGGCCCGCGGTTTCTACGAGGATGGCTTTAAGATCCTTGCGACCGGACGGACCTGCGACATGATCCGTGAGGCCGGCATTCCTGCTGAAAAGATCAAGAAACTGCAGGAGGGGCGTCCCAATGTATATGACGCCATTGCAAACGGACAGGTTCAGCTCATCGTCAATACGCCTTCCGGCAAGGAAAGCCGTTTCGACGACAGCTATATCCGCAAGGCTGCCGTAAAAGGAAAGATTCCCTATATGACCACCATGGCGGCCGCTATCGCCACCACAGAAGGCATCCGCAAAGTACGGGAAAAAGGCGGAAAACTGGAGGTAAAATCCCTGCAGGAATTTCACAGTGAGATAGAAGAGGGATAGTAAATAGAGGGGCAGAATAAGTTTCTGAAGCTGTAAAGCCGTAAAATAAAAATGGAAACCGGTCTATCAGTATGGAGCCGGTTTCCATTTTTATTTTGCACGCGTCTTTTGGCGTGTCCGCGGGTATTCCCGGATAGAATTTTTATGCTGTCTATGTCAGGTTCCGCAGATTCCGGACATATTCCAGGTCCTTGTAAGGGCTGTAGATTCCATCTGCGACAGCCCGGAACATCCGCTCTTTGGCGCCGGGATTTTCCTGGCAGAGCTGCTGAAGCAGCTGCTTGGCATATTCCCGTTTGGTATGCCCGTCGGCCGGGCAGGGGCTTTTACAGACCGGAAGCTGGTATTTGTTCCGAAAGCCGATGACATCCGCTTCATCTACATACATCAGCGGACGGATCACTGTCAGGTCCATGCGGTCCAGATATGTTACCGGAGCAAAAGAGTGAAAACGTCCCTCAAAAATCAGGGAGAGAAGCATGGTCTCCACCACGTCGTCTTTGTGGTGGGCGTAGGCTACTTTATTGCAGCCGGTTTCCTTGATTGCCTGGTTCAGAGCGCCTTTGCGCATCTTTGCGCACAGCGCGCAGGGATTGCTTTCTCTGCGGATTTCAAAAACCACCTCGTATATATCTGTTTTTACTATGGTATAATGTACGCCCATTTGTTCGCAGAGCGCCTTGATGGGGCTTAAATCAAAATCCGGAAATCCCAGATCTACAGTAATGGCCTCTATCTCAAAAGGGGCAGGATAAAAGCGGCGCAGTCCATGAAGCGCATAAAGCATGGTGAGGCTGTCTTTTCCACCTGAAATGCCTACCGCAATCCGATCTCCCGGTTCTATCATATGAAAATCATCCACGGCACGCCGTGTATAACTTAAAAGCTGCTGCAATTTCATTGATTTTTATTCCTTTCCTTTTTCTTAAGGTGCTTTATCCATTATAACTGTCCCTGCAGAGACTGGCAAGAAAAAGATGAAGGGCCGGTTTTTTTCTCTATAAGATGAAGCGTTGACTTTTTCTCCGGGCTGGTTTAAGATACCGGTAAACGGGAAAAGGAGGAATGAGATATATGGCACAGATTTATAATAATATTCTTCAACTCATCGGCAGGACGCCCCTGGTGGAGGCTGAAAATCTGGAAAAAGAGCTGGGGCTGCAGGCAAGAATTCTGGTGAAGCTGGAATACTTAAATCCTACCGGAAGCGTCAAAGACCGTGCAGCGAAATCCATGATTGAGGATGCGGAAAACAGAGGAATTCTAAAAGAAGGAGCTGTTATCATAGAGCCCACTTCCGGAAATACAGGCATCGGTCTGGCTGCGATCGCTGCTGTCAAAGGATACCGCATGATTCTGACTATGCCGGATACCATGAGCGTGGAACGCCGCAATATTCTGAAGGCCTACGGCGCCGAAATCGTACTTACGCCCGGCGCGGAAGGAATGAGCGGAGCAATCAAAAAAGCCAGGGAGCTGGCGTCTGAAATTCCGGACAGTTTTATCCCCGGACAGTTTGAAAACCCGGCCAACGCAGCCGCTCACAGAGTTTCCACCGGGCCTGAGATCTGGAAAGACACAGACGGTCAGGTAGACGTTTTTGTGGCAGGTGTAGGTACGGGAGGAACGCTGACAGGAGTGGGAGAGTACCTGAAAGAGCAGAAGCCTGAAGTAAAAATAGTGGCTGTGGAACCGGCAGATTCTCCAGTGCTGTCAAAGGGAACCAGTGGCCCGCATAAACTGCAGGGAATAGGCGCTGGCTTTGTACCTGAGGTTCTGAATACGGAAATATATGATGAGATTATTCCGGTAGAAAGCGATGACGCTTTTGCCGCAGGAAAACTTTTGGCCAAAAAAGAAGGAATTTTGACGGGAATCACTTCCGGAGCGGCGCTCTGGGCGGCTGTTGAACTGGCCAGAAGACCAGAGAACAGAGGAAAAACCATTGTCGCCCTGCTTCCTGATTCGGGAGACCGGTACTATTCGACACCTCTGTTTACAGAATAAAGCAAATCCGATAAGTCAAATCAAATAAAGCCTCACCCAAGACGGGGGACAGGAGAGAAACGGGGCACTGTGCGGCCTGTGGAAACGTTCCGGATAAAAATCCGGAACGTTTTTGTCCGCTATTTTCGAACATATTTTCCGAACATATGTATTGACAAACGAATGTTCGTGTTTTATAATACAAACATAAAGAACAACTGTTCGAAATGTCTGCTGCATGAATGGAGAGCATGTTTGGGGAGGCACATCTTATGTACGAAAGAAAGAGAACTTACACTGGAAAAAGAGTTTACAGAAGACATTACAAAAGACAAAGGAATATTATGCTTCTGATTTCATCCCTTTGCCTGGCTTTGGCGCTGGCGGTTATTTTTGGCAGTTTTCTGTCTGAAGCTGAGGCAAAGGAGCCTGAAATCACATATTATAAATATTACACCAATGTGGAGATTCAGCCAGGAGACACTATCTGGGATCTGGCCTCTGATTATATGGATGAGCATTATGAGTCCCGTGAGGATTATATCAGAGAAGTTCAGGAATTGAATTCTCTTGCCAGTATAGATGATATTGTATCAGGACAATATCTGATTCTTCCGTATTATTCTACAGAATATAAGCTGTGATGTAAAATCACGGCTTATTTTTTTTGTAAGAAATTTTCTTTAACTGGATTTTAACGTATTGGTTGACGAAAAATCAGTGATGTGTTACGATAGAGGGACAGGGAGATCTATGCGACAAATCCATGTTTTTCTCATAGATTGCCCCAGAAAAGCCGGAAACGCCGTTTAAAGCTCCAGTTATTTACAGCTTGCAGCACATACAAACCATGAGGCTGAGGCCATGCGTCTCTTTCCCTTTCCTGCAGCCGCTGATTCTTCTTTCTTTGTGTTAAAGACAGCTGCGCTTAAAATAATGCTATAAAAAACATCTGCCCGAACCGTTTCCTTGATAATTATCAGGAACTGGTCAGGCAGATGCAAAAGCAAACCGGAACTGTAACTGCAATATGGTAAATGATTTAAGCCGGGGATTCAGGCTCACATTTAGCTGCTGTTCTGGAATATTCACAGGATGTAACAGACCGAATGCCGTCACAGTCTGTCAGGCCCTGCTTTGCGGTCCAGATTTTGTCCCGGTATCTGTACGGTTCCACATTTTTACTGAGCATTCCATAAAATAAAATATGCCTGCTTCAGAGGAAAACAGACACAGCAAAAAGAAAACTTTTAGCATTTTCTTTTAACAGGAATATAACTTTCTTCGGAAGTCTCTCCTTAGATATCAAGCAGGTTTCCTGGCTTACAGATCATCACATTTCCCTTTCCTTCTCATACAGTCTGCTGTACAATGGATTGCGAAGGGAATGCTCCCTGATTACAGTGACCGGATCGCTCAGGATTTTCACCTGATTCCCTTTTCTGTCCGTATTATTCATATATTATCATTCTGGATACTATCCATACGAACGTATGAGCAAAAAACGGACAGCACTTTATATCTTTTATATATGGAATTGTACAGATCCATTATAGCATCTGATATGGACACCGTCAATTAAAATAAAACTACCAGGAGAAAACAGAAAGGATTACCTACTATGGAATACAGAAGTTATCACGAACAGACAGATATGACCAATATACAGAAGCTGCGGGATATCCTGAAAACCCTTCCTCCTTTTGCGAAAGATTATTTCAGAGCTGTGGAGCCCACCACATCCACACGCACGCGCATTTCCTATGCGTATGATATCCGGGTGTTTTTCCGCTTCCTGATTGAGGAAAATCCATATTATAAGAATTATCAAACCACCGATTTTAAAGCAGAGGATCTGGACAGATTGGAAGCGGTGGATATCGAAGAATATCAGGAGTATTTGAAGCTGTATCAGAAGGATGAGGAAGATGGTTCTACGGCCTCTGTGACAAATGGAGAACGGGGGCTGAAGAGAAAGATGTCGGCCCTGAGAAGTTTTTATGCTTACTACTATAAGCGCCAGATGATTCGCACGAATCCAACTGTCTTTGTGGATATGCCGAAACTTCATGATAAAGCCATCATCCGGCTGGACGCGGATGAGACGGCCAGGCTTCTGGACTTTATTGAGCATGGAGGCGATCAGCTGACAGGACAGAAAAAGGTCTATTATGAAAAAACAAAGGAACGGGACCTGGCCATCGTTACGCTTCTGCTTGGAACGGGTATTCGTGTGTCGGAATGTGTGGGACTTGACATTACAGATGTGGATTTTAATAATAATGGAATCAAAGTGACCCGGAAAGGCGGCTCTGAGATGATCGTATATTTTGGAGAAGAGGTGGAAAAAGCGCTCAGGGACTACATCGAAGGCAGCCGGAAACATGTAATTCCTCAGGAAGGCCACGAGCGCGCTCTCTTCTACTCCACCCAGAACCGCCGAATCAGTGTAAGCGCGGTGGAAAATCTGGTGAAGAAATATTCCCTTCAGGTGACACCCCTGAAGAAAATTACGCCTCACAAGCTCCGCAGTACTTACGGAACCACTCTGTATCAGGAAACGGGCGATATCTACCTGGTAGCCGATGTGCTGGGACATAAGGACGTAAATACCACCCGGAAGCATTATGCGGCTCAGGATGAAAACCGGCGCCGCAGAGCGGCCAAAGCCGTAAGACTCCGCGAGGACTAAGATATCGATAAAAAACGCGGCAGCCGAAACATCGTTTTCTTTCGGCTGCCGCAGTCCATTAGTCCATTTTGCTTTGTCTGTATTCTGTCCGGTTACTGGACTACCAGCTCATCCCATACTTCATCCGCCACAAAAGCGATATAGGTCTTTCCGGTATTGATTGTAATTTCATCCCCTGTCATGTCGTAGTAGATGGTGCGGTCTGTATCTGAGATCTTGCTCCAGGTAATGGGAATTGCCTGCCCGTTCGTAATGTAGTAGCCTTCCATGCCGGTCGCCAGACAGTTCCATACCATATATCCGTGATTGTCCAGCTGATTGTAGCTCATTTTCTGAAGAATCACATTCTTGAACGCAAGCTGCTGGTTATTGTTGCCCGGATCTACATGAGCGGAACCGTACTCGGAATACAGATAGGTCCCTGAGGCTTCATCATAATTGAGCTCTGATCCGTTATGCGGGAACGGGAGATCGACAAGCGTACACGCCGTGCTGCCTGCTTCTCCGGAAAGATCCACCGGATTGCTCTCAGAAGCAAATTCAAAATGCGGTTCTGTGGGGGCGTATTCATTATAATTGCGGTCTACGCTGGAATTGCTGAAATTGTCTTCCATATCTCCCGGAAGTATGTACTCTGTAAACTCGCGGGGTTTGCCATTGTCTACGCGGGAAAAGGTTCCGCTGAAATGATCAACATAATCATTGGCAAGGAAGGTGTTAATATAGAAAGGTCCTCCATCATGGCAGACAATCGCATTCCATTCCGGAGCAATCATAAGATTAGTAGGACGCACGCTGCGGACGCTTCCAATCTGGCTGACGCTGTCGTAATCTTTGAACAGTACCATGAAACGTGTGATCTGTCCGTTCTGTGTGCTGTTCATCATCTCATAGACAATATCTGCCTGTGAAAGCCCATAATGGGGAAGGGCTGTCTTCTCGTTGTCAACCATGACCGCAATCGGACGCTGATCCTTCAAATCCTCGCTGATCCACTCATTTGTCAATTCACTGCGGTACATTCCTTCGGGGGCGACTTCTTCTACCTCCTCCTCTTCCGGCTCTTCTGCTTCCACTTCCTCCGGAATCACTTCCTCCTCTGTGGAGAAGCTGTCCGCCGTAACTTCTTCGCTGCTTCCACAGCCGGCTGTGCCTGCAAGACAGGCAAAGCTCAAGGCCAGCAGAAGCCATTTCACATGTCTTTTCATCTTCTGGTTCCTTCCTGTGTGGTCTTCCCCCAGCAAATAAAAACACCATAAGCGGGACGCTGAGGGTGTAATAATTTAGTAATAATTATAGCATAAAATGTAACCGTATACCAGAAAAAAATAAATGTTCATTTAAAGTTCATGGAACGTTTACATTTGCAGCGTAGCAGTTCCTGTTTCCTGCGGTCACAGGGAACCAGAACAAATTTTCTAAACATTTGTTTGCATCCGGTGCAGACATATGCTATACTTGAATAAATAAACGAATGTATTTCAGTGGTACACCGAGGACGCAGAAGGAGGAAGCGCAAGCATGGCTTATGGAAAGATTTCAAAAAAACAATCCGAAATTCTTGAATATATAAAATCTCAGATTATCAACAAAGGGTATCCCCCCTCGGTGCGTGATATCTGCGAAGCTGTGGATCTTAAATCCACCTCTTCCGTTCACTCCCATCTGGAGACTCTGGAAAAGAACGGTTATATCCGCCGAGATCCTACCAAACCCCGGGCTATCGAGATTATTGACGATAATTTCAATCTGGCCCGCAGAGAGGTGGTCAATGTTCCGATTGTAGGAAAGGTGGCTGCCGGAGAGCCGATTCTGGCTGTGGAAAATATAGAATCCTATTTCCCGGTTCCCATGGAGTTCATGCCGAACGAACAGTGTTTTATGCTGAAAGTCCAAGGGGATTCCATGATCAACGCAGGAATTTTTGATGGAGATACCATCATTGTAGAGCAGAGCCAGACCGCCCGGAACGGCGATATGGTGGTAGCTCTTGTAGACGATTCGGCGACTGTCAAGACCTTTTATCGCGAGGCCGATCACATCCGTCTGCAGCCGGAAAATGACGCGATGTCCCCGATCATTGTACCGGACTGCCAGATTCTCGGAAAAGTATTCGGAGTCTTCCGCTTTTTCCGATGAATGTATTGACGTCATAAAGATTTTGAAAACATTTAAAAAATATTTAAAAATATAAGAACGCCGGTGTAAAAAGAGTTATCCCTCTACGCCGGCGTTAGCGTCGGTGTAAAGAGAGTTATCCCTCTACACCGACGCTACCATATTCTCTGAGATATGGACAGGTAAGGCTCATGGTTCTGTGCCTGTCTCTTTCGCGCGGCCTGCTGGCGGCAGTAATCGAGAAGTTCTCTTGCGTCAGCCCAGAAAGCCTGAGTCTCCGGATCAGAATCAATCAGTGTAAAGATACGCTCGAAATAAGGCACGGCCTCCTCCTCTCTGTCCAGCCAGTAGAGCGCGAAGCCCATACGGAAATTCCAGTTGGGGTCCTCTTCTTCTACCGCGCTTTTTAAAAGCTCTATTGCGTGAAGATGATACTCCGGATGCTCCGTGCCGCCTGCAGCGTTTTCATATGCCCGTGCCAGAAGTCCTGTCAGTTTATGACTGCGTTCCGTATCTGGAATTTTTTCCAGCTCTTCAATGATTTTTTCGTATTCATCGTTTTGATGCCAGAATTCCAGCTGTTCCTCCAGGGTCATATTTTCACCTCCAGAAACGAAAACGGGTTTTCGGGGTCTGCATGCAGAAAATGCATCATCATATAAGCGCACATCAGAGAGACGTTTTCTTCCCTTAGAATTCTCCGGATCTCCGTCCGATCCGCAAGTACCACTTCAATCTCCTCGCTGTCTTCCAGCTCCTCGCCGGAGATGATTCCATCAGCTGTTCCATATACGGCCGCGCAGGATTCGTCGGTCATCCCGATGGTGGTAAAATAGGGCTTTGAATATATGTCATCCACTTCTATGGGATGAAAGGTCAGCCCTGTTTCTTCCCTGAGTTCGCGGACGCCGGCGGCGTGGAAATCCTCTCCCTCATCCACCAGCCCTGCAGGAAATTCATAAATATAACCGGCAATGCTGTAACGGTACTGCCGAATCAGCACAACTCTGTCTCTTTTTTCCCCATAAAGCGCGTAAATAATGACCCCGTCTGCTTTGTTTGTTCTGGTAGACAGCTTCAGCTCTTCGATGCTGCGGGCACGGGAAGCGATGTGATAGAGTCCAGGCTTTCCCGAACGATGTATGACATCCAGATCAAACATATTGAGAAAACGATTATCTGTAACCTGTGTGATCTTCCGGATACTGCTCATAGCTTTTCTTCCTTTCCGGGAAACCCATACCGGAATCCCATTGAATTTCTCAGCTTTCCATAATCATCCGCTTCTTCATTTTTTACATGAACCGGCACAGCAGGATGGGCAGGAAAACAGCCGGTATGGAATTCATAACGAGTATTTTGTTTTTAAACATCATGTTAATGCTGATCCCGATAATCAGCAGAGAGCCCACACAGGTCATCTCATTGATGACAGAGGTGGTAAGATATGGTCCGATAAACCTGGCGCATACGGTGATGGTTCCTTCATAGAGCAGGCAGAGAAAGGCAGAGAACATAACTCCGATTCCCAGGCTGGACGCAAGTACGACGGCTGCGATACCGTCAATCAGAGCTTTTGCGGTAAGAGTGCTGTGATCCAGCGACAGGCCGCTCTGAAGGGAGCCTACAATCGCCATGGCTCCGATACAGAAAAGGAGGCTTGCGCTGACAAACCCTTCCGCCACGGACACGCCGTTTGGAGAGGGACGGCATTTTGACTGAATCAGAGCGCCCAGCTTTTCCAGACGCTCCTGAAGAGAAAGGGCCTCTCCGATCACGGTTCCCAGTGCCATGGAAATAATGGCGATCAGCACATTTTCACCGTCCAGAGAACCGCTGATCCCGATATAAAGGACACAGAGAGCCATGGCCTTCATAACAGAATCTCCCATGCTGTCCGGAATTCCTTTTTTGAGCAGAAGTCCGGCAGCGCTGCCGATAATGATTGCCGCGACATTGATGATGACTCCTGTCAGTATCATTGATGTTATGCCTCCTTTAAGGCTTCCGGAGAAATGACGGAACCATCTCTCCAGATACGTTCCAGATCATAGAAAAGACGGTTTTCCTCATCAAAAATATGAATAATAATATCGCCGTAATCCAGAAGAATCCAGCTGGCTGTCTGATATCCCTCTATCTGTCTGGGCGCAAAGCCGGCTTTGTGAAGCTCTTCCTGCACATTGTCTACCATAGCCTGCACCTGATTTTTATTGGAGCCGCTGGCAATGAGAAAATAATCGGCCAGAACCGAGATTTCAGAAATATCCAGGATACGGATATCCCGCGCCTTTTTATCTTCCAGGGCTTCATAGGCCAGTCTGGCCATCTGCTTTGACTGTGTCTGTGTCATAGATTTTCCTCCTTCTCGTCCGGTCCGGCGGCCGCAGCCTGCCGTTCTGCCTTATAGTATTCGTAGGCCTTCATTGTCATCTCGTCAATTTCTCCGGAGCCTTCGTCCAGATAATCCAGAGTATCGGAAAGTATCTTGTAGAGAGCTGCGTCCAAATCCAGAAATGCCAGCTTCCGCACTTCCGGCAGATTGGGCGCCTTATTGCGCCGGGGCTCAATATAATCTGCCACATATACAATTTTATCCAGCAGAGACATATTGGGCTTTCCGGTGGTATGGTTTAAGATGGCGCTGACAATCTCCTTATCATTGACGCCGTATTCATGCATCGCCAGGAACGCGCCCAGTTTTGCGTGGAGCAGAAAAGGATTGCGGCGTTCCACTTCTGTGATCTGAATGTTATGCTTCTCACAGAGTTTCAGCTTTTTTCCATTTGGAATACATTTGGCGCAGTCATGAAGGAGGCCGGCCAGCTGAGCCTTCTGAATGTCGTATTCGCATCGCATGGCAAGAGCGGCACAGGTATACATGACGCCCAGCGTATGCTGGTAACGCCCGTCGTCCATCTCATGCTTGATTTTTTTCTGATAGGATTTCATATCATAATTTTTCATTCACGTCCCGTCTCCTTCCCCGGCTGATACAGCCCTTCTGTGTAAATGTAGGCTTCCACCGGAGCCGGGACATAATACCGGATACTACGGCGGTTCTGTACCTTTTCCCGAATCATATTCGAGGAGATATCAATATTTGTAGTGGAAAGCGGATAGATCCGGGCTCCGAAGCGCTTATTTAAAGCTTCTATCCAGCTTTCCAGCTCCAGCGGCCGCATTCCATCCCGCACCGCGGCCAGAATAACGCACCGATCGCAGATCCGCTGAGGCTCTTTCCAGGTATGGAAAAGCATCAGGGAGTCTGCGCCGAGAATAAAATAATAATCTGTATCCGGATTCTTTTCTGTCAGAAATTCCAGCGTCTCATAGGTATAGTGATAATCCTGCGGCGTCCGCTCAAAATCAGAGACGCGTAAATGAGGATTGTCTGCCACTGCCAGCTCAGCCATTCTGGTGCGTTGCGCCATGCTGGCATGCACCTGTCCTGCCTTGTGAGGCGGATTTCCGTTGGGCATAATCAGCACATAGTCCAGGGAAAAGGCCTCGCAGGCCTCTTCAGCCAGGATCAGATGTCCTGTATGAATGGGATCAAAGGTCCCTCCCAGAATTCCTACCTTCTTTCGTTTTACGGTATCCATAAGTCCTGCCTGTCCTTCTCCTGCTTATACCCCGCCGGTCTTCTCTCCGGCTTCGGAAAGAAAATACAGCTACATCGGAAGCTGTATTTTCTTCTTCTCATTCTTTTCATCCTTGTTTTCCCGGTAAAGAACGATCTTTTTGCCGATGACCTGAACGACCTGGGAACGGGTTCTGTCTGCAATCATCTCTGCAATCTCCCGGGGCTCGTCCGCGCAGTTCTGCAGCACGCTGAGCTTAATCAGTTCTCTGGCCGCGAGAGCCTCTTCCAGAGCGCCGATGAGCTCCGGCGTAACAGAAGCTTTCCCCACCTGAAAAATGGGGTCCATGGTCATGGCAAGGCTTTTTAAATAGGCCCGTTGTTTGCTTGTCATAATTCTATTTTCTCCTTTACTTCTGCGGCAGCCAGGCCGGCGCAGAAAGGCATTCTATTTCTGTATATCGATAATTATCAAAGCGGTCTATCTGTAGTAATCAAAGGCCAGGCCATACATCCGCACGGTATCACCCTCCTGGATTCCGGCCTTTTCCAGCTCATCCAGAATTCCCGTATCCTTCAGGAACTTCTGGAAGAACGCAAAGCCCTTTTCCGAATCCAGATTGGTATAACCAAGCATTTTTTCAATACGCGGGCCTTCCACAATGTAGACGCCCTCTTCCTCTTCTGATTTGACCACTGTATACGGAAGATTTACATACACCAGCTCCTCGCCCGGGAAATACTCCGGTTCAAAGACAATGGCTTCCTGGGGCGCAGCGTCCAGAAGTTCCTTCACATAGTAAAGAAGCTCCTTTAAGCCCTGTCCCGCCACTGCGGATATGGGGAACACGCGGATTCCCTGGGGCTCAAATTCCTTTTTCAGCCTCTCTATGGGCTCGGTATCTTCTCCCAGCACATCCACCTTGTTGGCCGCGATGACCTGGGGACGGCCTGCGATCTCTTCATTATAGGCCTTTAATTCTTTGTTGATTGCGTAAATATCTTCGATCGGGTCACGGCCTTCCGTGGAAGCCGCGTCCACCATATGAATCAGTACACGGGTACGCTCAATATGGCGCAGGAATTCGTGTCCCAGGCCCACTCCTTCGGAAGCGCCCTCGATCAGTCCCGGAATATCCGCGATGACGAAACCTCCGCCGCCTTCCAGATCCACCACGCCCAGGTTGGGTGTCAGAGTGGTGAAATGATAGTTGGCAATCTTGGGCTGCGCGTTCGTCACCCGGGAAAGAAGCGTGGATTTTCCCACATTCGGGAAGCCTACCAGTCCCACATCCGCGATGACTTTCAGCTCCAGCAGCACCTCAAGCTCCTGAGCCGGCTGTCCCGGCTGGGCATACTTGGGCACCTGCATGGTAGAGGTGGCAAAATGCTGATTGCCAGCGCCGCCCCGTCCGCCTTTTAAGATGGTCTGGCGCCGGTTTTCACCTGACATATCTGCGATCACCTTGCCGCTCTCCGCTTCTCTTATAATAGTTCCTTCCGGAACCTTTAATATGATATCGCTGCCGTCTTTTCCGTGGCAGCGGCGTTTTCCGCCTTCTTCTCCGTCTTCCGCCTTGAATTTTCTTCTGTGGCGGTAATCATAGAGGGTATTTAACCCCTCATCCACTTCAAAAATCACGTCGCCGCCCCGGCCGCCGTCGCCGCCGTCCGGGCCGCCGTTGGGCACATACAGCTCCCTGCGGAAGCTTACATGTCCGTCGCCGCCCTTGCCGGAACGGATATATATTTTCGCTCTGTCTGCAAACATTATCAATCTCCTGCAAAAAGCTGTCTGATGGTAAAAGAGGCTTCAAATCTGACGACTTGAAGCCTCAAAGTAACTTATTCTGCTGCTACCGGAACGATAGAAACCTGCTTCTTATCTCTTCCCTTTCTCTCGAATCTTACGATTCCGTCAGTCAGAGCGAACAGGGTATCATCTCCGCCGCGTCCTACGTTCACACCCGGGTGAATCTTGGTTCCGCGCTGTCTGTAAAGAATGTTTCCAGCCTTTACAAACTGTCCGTCAGCTCTCTTGGCTCCCAGTCTCTTGGACTCGGAATCACGGCCGTTCTTTGTGGAACCAACTCCCTTTTTATGAGCGAACAACTGAAGGTTCATCTGTAACATGATCTTACACCTCCTTGAATGCAATCCTGATGTATGATTTTCCATAACTTCGTTCGATGTCTGTCAGTCCAAGTACCATGGAATCCATCAGCAGTACGGCTTTCTCAGACAATGGCTCCGGGAAGCTGCAGCTCAAATAGCCGTCTTTCTGTTCCCCCGAAAAACTGTCTTCTGTGAAGGCTTCTATGGAATTCAGCGTATTCAGTGACAGCACACTGACCGCCGCGCACACAATATCCTCGCCTTCCTCGCCGTATCCGGCATGTCCTTCTATGGAAAAGCCGGTATACTGTCCGGATCTTTTATATATGGTAACGGCTGTCATGACGATTACTGAACAGAGATCTTCTCGATCTTAACTGCCGTGTACTGCTGTCTGTGGCCGTTTTTCTTGTGATATCCAGATTTTCTCTTGTACTTGTAAACGATGACTTTCTTTGCCTTGCCGTCACCGATTACAGATGCAGTTACCGTAGCGCCGGCTACTGTCGGGGTTCCTACGGTCAGAGTGTCTCCGCCGACTGCCAGAACCTGGTCAAAGTTATAAGTCTCGCCTGCCTCTACGCCAAGCTTCTCAACTTTGATTACATCGCCTTCGGATACTTTGTACTGTTTACCACCTGTTGCAATGATTGCGTACATTCTGTGGCACCTCCTGATTATTTACTCGCCAATTTTGGTGACGCGTCTTTTCCTTCTGCCCATTTCCCTTCTCTTCCTCTGCCTGAAAAAGCGGCCGGATGAGACTGGAACGGATAAAAAAGCGCATACTTATACCTCGTTGTGCGGCATCCGTAATATAATAGCACAGGCATACCGGGCTGTCAAGAGGGGGTTCAGAAATTTTTGCTTTGTGCCTGGGATGATGTGCTGTATTGGACAGAGATACGTGGTGCCCGCCTGCCGGCTGAGTATTCCCTCCAGAACTCGCTTCCGCTCCTGTCGAGCGTAACGGTACTAAGGCCTGCCGGACCAAAAACCGGCCCGGCAAGCCAAGTGCCGACGCTCTCCAAGGGTTCTTCCGGGAATATCTCAGCCGGCAGGCGCTTCCGCTTCATGCTCTGTCCGATATAGCCCGTCAGAAAGACACAAATAAAAATGTCTTCACTGTGCGTAAAACAGCACGGGCAGGGTATTGGAAAAGCCAATGGAAATCACGAGCTGCTTATCTGGCGCAGTGAATTTCAATGGCTCTTTTTACAAACTCGGCTGTTCCTTCGCCGCCGGCTTTGTCGATATTGCGCTTAAAGCGCTCGTCGTCCACATACATTTTTCCCAGCTCACCAAGAATTTTGTCAGTACAGGTATAGTAATTATCTGTAATAATTTTTTGCAGAGCAATGATTTTTTCCTGTACTGCTCTGTCGGATGGCGGAAGCTGCCTCAGCGCTCCAAGCTCAGCAAATATATTCATCATCCGCCGTCCTGCTTCAGCGGAATCACCGGCTTTTTCCTGTTTCTGCTCATATTCCTGATATTCTCTGGTGCCGCCCCATCTTTCCTTTACTTCTGACTTATAGTCTTCCATCCTTTTCGTGTCAAAAACCTGAAAATCCATGTTTCTTACTCCTTTTTTCTGGATTTCACGGGCAAAAGAGATAAGCTCCCCGATATGCTGATACTGCAGTTCCAGCAGTTTGATCTGCTGTGCCAGAGCTTCCGATGGATCAAAATCCCGGCTGTCGAGAATTGCTTTGATCTCCTTCAGTGGAAACTGCAGTTCCCGAAACAGTAAAATATTCTGCAGACGGCCAAGTGCCGTATCGTCATACAGCCGATAACCCGCTTCCGTTACTTCTGCAGGTTTCAGAAGACCGATTGCATCGTAATAATGCAGGGTGCGCACACTTACCCCTGTGAGCCTGCTTACTTCTTTTACTGTCCGCATAACTATCCCTCCCGTGTAAGGCCATTGTAAGCTATAACGCAGCGTCAGGGTCAAGGGTTTTCAGAAATTTTATGTCAGAGCACCTGGATAAGGACTTTCTCCTGTTATAGCTGCCGAAGATTTTTTAACAGCTTTTTCAAACCTGCCTCATTCTGCTCGTCGGTGAGCGTAGGGTCTTTCGTGAAGCGCTCGCAGGGAAGTTCCATGCAGTCTGCACAGGTACGCTGTCCTTTGTCTTTTACGCAGCAGTCATATACTGCGCAGCGTTCCCGGTTCAGATATTTTGTCCAGAAGACCTTTCCCTCGATCTTGCGGCAGCCAGCACACTCCGATGGGAAGCGCGCACATTCTGTACAGACAGCGCCGCAGGGGGCGGGCAGATAAAAATCGTCTTTCCAGAACCACCATTTACATTTCTGCGGATCTGGATTTTCCGTATTCAGATAGTACTCCAACGCGCGATAAATATAGAGCTGGCAGCGGTCGAGCTCGAATCCTCTTAGACGGCATTCCTCTGCGTAGAGTTCCTCGGCCCGTTTGCCGCGCAGGGACTCAATGCTTCGGTAACCCATGGCAATCAGATCCTGCTCCGTCTGCTTTCCTACATTTGGGATTTTTCTGAGTTCACTCATAAGCGCACCTCCTCTCTCTGGCTGGGTACCGGCATCATAAATGCCTGGAAATGTGAGGGGAAATTCCCCTTAGTATGCCGACGCTAATTTAGGTATTTATATAAAGACATATTTCTTCAGGCGGTCGAAGGCTTCTACGACAAGACTGTGGGGCAGCGCCAGATTCATGCGGATGTGGCAGTCCCCGTGGAAAGGCCGCCCATCCTGCCAGATCACGCCCACTTCGATGCCTGCTTTCTGCAGCTCGTCAATCGTTGTATGGTGTTCCCGGCACCAGTCTGTGCAGTCCAGAAACAGCATGTAGGTACCCTGGGGCATGGTCGTCCGGATTCCTGCAAAGTTGTCATGGATAAAAGAAACCGCATACTCCAGATTGTCTTTCAGGACCTGGCGAAGCTCGTCCAGCCACTCCTGTCCCTCTTTGCTGTAAGCGGCAGTTAGAGCGTGCATGGAGAGTACATTCATGGAATTGTAATGGGTGGCGGCTCCCGCTTTTGTGATTCGATCTCTCAGCAGAGGATTGTAAATCACATGATAAGAGCCCACAAGACCGGCCAGATTAAAGGTCTTTGACGGGGCGTACAGAGCAATTGTGCGCGTCCGGGCATCGTCAGAAATCATCTGTGTGGGAATATGGCGGTATCCGGGCATAGTCAGATCCGCCCAGATCTCATCCGAGATGACATATACGTCGTATTTCTGGTAAAGATCCATCAGTTTCCGGATTTCCCACTCCTCCCATACACGGCCGGCAGGATTGTGCGGCGAACAGAAAATGGCGGCGTGGATACCGCTTCCGGACAGCTTCTGCTCCAAATCCCTGTAGTCGATCCGCCACGTTCCCTGCTCATCCTGTATGAGCGGATTCAGAACCAGATTCCAGCCATTGTCCTCTGCGCAGTGCGTAAAACCGATATAGGTGGGAGACTGGGTGATAATGGAATCCCCGGGCTGACAGAGAATCTTCAAGGCGCTCACCACTCCGCCCAGCACACCGTTCTCATATCCGATACATTCCTTCGTAAGACCTGTGGTGCCAAAACGCTCCTCATGCCACCGGATGATGCTGTCAAAATACGTTTCTGTGGGCTGAAAATACCCGTAAGCCGGATGTGCAGCACGCTCAGAGATTGCTTTGGGAATCTCCGGGAAAGCGGGAAAATTCATGTCCGCCACCCACATGGGGATCACAGAAAAGCCGTCCTTTATTTTCGCGTCTGCGAAAAAGCCATTTCCGCCGCCGGAACTTGGAATATCCACCGCTATGGCGTCCTTTCCAAGCCGGTCCATAATTGTCGTAAAGTCGTACTTCATACACTGCCTTCCTTTCTCTCCTGTCAATGCTGTCCACTTTTAAACGGCATGCCTAGATCCTGGCCCTTTTGCCGGCACGGCTTTTTCCGGAGGTGTGCAGGGCCTGTCACGAACAGCCCCGCCGCCCCGGTTTCCTGAAAGAACCCTTGGAGAGCGTCGGCACTTGGTTTCCCGGGCCAAAAAGCGGCCCGGGAAACCTTAGTACCGTTACGCTTGACAGGAGCGCAAGCGAGTTCCGAAGGGAATCCGGGGCGGCGGGGCGTCCGTGTTCAGTCACTGTATACCTGCTCAAAAAGCGACTTCTGTGTTTTTTTGCGCGTAATTTCCACCAGCCCCAGCGCCGTCATATCCACCAGCGTCGTCTTTACCGGATCGTGTTTCAGCTCAGAGGCCAGATAATCCATAAGCACCTTCTGGTCTTCCTGCGCTTCCATATCGATAAAATCCGCGATGATGATGCCGGACAGGTTCCGCAGACGGAGCTGCCTGGCGATCTCGACAGCTGCCTCTTTGTTGATCTTAAGGAACGTATCCTGCTGCTTTTTTCGTCCCTGATATTTCCCGGTATTCACGTCGATCACCGTGAGGGCCTCCGTAGGCTGAATCACCAGATAGCCGCCGGATTTCAGCCATACCCGCTCCCGCAGAGCGTTTTCCAGCGCCCCTGCAATCCCGTAAAGGCTGTTCAGAGAAGGGGCTTCCTGATCATAAAACTGCAGTTTATTCAAATCTTCCGGCTGATATTCCGAAAGATAACTGAAAAGCTCCTCATACAGAATGCGGTCATCAGTCACAATTTTACCAAGCCGGTTCTGGGGCAGGCTCCGGATTCTGGCCGCGTAGACGGGAGGTTCCCGATACACAAGGGAAAAGCATGTCTGGTTCCGTCCGGTTTCCAGTGTCCGCCGTACAAGGGCAGTCAGACGGGTCAGTTCTTCTCTCAGCTCTTCTTCCCCGGCTCCCGCCGCATTGGTGCGGACGATGATGCCAAAGTCTTCCTGAAGAAAAGGCTCCGCAATCTGGCGCAGCCGCTGCCGTTCCATCTGTTCCAGCTTAGAAGAAATGCCAAGATTCTTTTTCCCGGTGGTGAGCACCAGATATTTCCCGGCAAAGTTCAGATTGCAGGTGACAGTCGGAGCCTTTGTCTTGACGGCTTCCCGGCTTACCTGCACGAGAAGCTCATCGCCGGGGACGAGCTTCTCCTTCTTTTTAGGTGAAGTGTACAGGGGCGTGTCGTTTTCCGCGAGAGAATAATAACAGAGCACGCCGTCTGCGATCTCTATGAACGCTGCGTTGATGTTTGAAAGGATGTTTTTCACCTTTCCCACATAGATATTTCCAAGAAGTGAGTCTGTGCCGGAAGACATACAGGAAAGCTCCGCAGCACGGCCGCTTTCATAAAACGCGCTGACAATCTTTTCTTTTCCGTGGACAGAAAGCCGGGTCACGAGAAAATTTCCCTGTTCCTCCATCCCTAAAACTCCTCTCCCAGATCTTCCAGGCTTACGAAGCGCCCTGCTCCCTCCAGGCCCGTATCGGCATAAAGCTCTTTTCTGTGAATCAGAAGGGCAAACTCCGGAATCGAAAAGCCTGCGTAAGCCGCAAAAGCTTCCATCACAAGCTCCGGCTTAATATTGTCGGCGCTGCCCGCTGACAGGCGCAGGAAGATACAGCTTCCATCAGAAGACGGACGGCATTCCGCCTGATAGATCAGAGGCTTTAAGTCCAGCTCACGCTCTCCCTTTTTCGTCTTTTTGACGATGGGAATGGCGCTCTGATGATAAAAGGCAGTCCAAGCTTCCGCTAAATTGTCAGGAAGAAATTTTTCGTCCCGGAAACGTACTTCGTAATCGGCAGCAGCCACAAGAGACATGGCGTTTGACGCCTTTTCCTCCGGAATTCTGCGGAAGGATAAGACCTCGATCCCTTCTGCCATCACGGCATTCAGGCGCTTTACCGCAGACGCGGAGGACTGCTCGTTTCCGATTTCTATATCCAGATATTCGCCGTCGCTGGTCAGTCCCACGCCCAGCGGGGATGCAAAGGACATAATCATATGGGGACTGAAACCGCTGGAATAACAGATGTCGATATCAGCCCTGCGCATGGCCTTCTGGAAATAGCGCATGATATCCAGATGACCGATAAATTTCATGATACCGTATTTACGGAATTTGATGCGGATTTTCATGCCTGATTTCCTCCTTTCTGGGTTTCCTGTGCGGTTTCAGAAGAAGCCGGGGCGCTGTCTGCCGGAACCTTCTGTGCCGTGCCGCCCGCGGACGCGCCGGGGCATACGCCGGTGTGGTAACGGCCTGCGCCGCAGCCCTGGCACTGCATCAGGCAGTTGGGTGTAACGCTTTCCTCGTAAGCTCTCTCCCACTCCCGCAGCAGGAACTTCTTCGTCACACCGATGTCGATGAAATCCCAGGGGAACAGCTCATCCGTTTTTCTCTGTCGCGTCGTGTAGAAAGAGATGTCGATGCCCGCTTCCTCAAAGGCTTCCAGCCAGAGTTCATTATGGAAATGCTCAGACCAGGAATCGAAAAGACAGCCCTTCTCGTAAGCCAGACGGAGCGCCTTTGATACTTTCCGGTCTCCGCGGGCGAAGATTCCCTCCAGCACTGTGACATCCGCTTCGTGCCAGTTGTATTTGATGCTCTTGTGGT
>ERZ1643250.1085-NODE-1085-length-25057-cov-39.165067_pt1 | contig 25057 bp, 28 predicted proteins | sample MGYA00579262_ERZ1643250 | MGnify/ENA primary metagenome ERZ1643250 (study PRJEB29033, sample SAMEA4952265) | chicken gut metagenome | biome: Broiler Chicken; feature: Gastrointestinal Tract; material: Caecum | place: Ireland | collected 2018 | study: Broiler... | reverse complement strand
CTATGATACCACGCCTTCCTTGAGATGGGCTTGAGATTTCGCGCTCAGGCCCGCCGGCTCTTTCCGGCGGCGTCCTGCGCCAGTTCCAGAAGCACCAAGGCCGCCCCGTACAGGATGCCCGCCACCGGCCAGACCAGCCAGGAATAGGCCCAGTTTCCGGTCGGGATGCTGTAGGTCAGGTATCCGGCCACCACGACCAGCCAATAGATCAGGCTGACCGCCTCCACCACCTGTTTGCGGGCCTTGTTGCGGCGGGTGTAATCCCCTTCTTCCAGCAGGCACTGCATGGCTTCCCAGCGGGTCCCGCCATACACCAGCGCGAACGCCCCCAGCCCAACCAAAGCCAGCAGGGCGCAGACGGATGCCGGGAACCAGGGGCTGTATTCCTCCTGTCCGGCAGGCGAAACGGCCAGCACCATAAACAGGGGCACCGCCGCCAAAATACACAGGCAGACACCAACTGTATTCAGCCGGGTATAATGCCGGCGGAAGTCCTGTTGGCGCTGGCGCACCATCCCGGCCACGCCGTACTCGGTCTCAAAGGGTTCCTTTTCCAAAAAGTGAAAAGGTTCCATTTTTGCGTCGCAAGCAATGAAGATTGCCACCGCCGCGGCCACCATCAGCAGCAGGATCACGATCCCGATGCCGCCGGCGGCGTTCTCGGTCAGGTGTGCGCCGGGCGCTCCGCTCAGGCCGCCCAGCATCAACAGAACAATGGGTGAAAAGATGCACAGCGCCACCCCCAAAGCCAGCCACGGCGCATTGCGCCAGCTCAAGTCCAGATAGGCGGCGGCTTCTTCCATCGTCACCCGGCGCAGGGGGCTGTCCCCGCTGTCGGGCAGGAGGGCAGTGTCCGGGGCTTCCAGCTCGTCTTTCAAAAGATAGTCGGTGCTCACGCCAAACAGGTGGCTCATCTGAAGGATGCGCTCCAGGTCGGGCACCGACTGCGCGCCCTCCCACTTGCTGACTGACTGGCGGCTGACGTTCAGCTGCTGGGCCAGCTCCTCCTGGGACCAGCCCGCCTTCTTGCGCAGGGCAATGATCTTATCTGCCAAAATCATGGTTCGTTCCTCCTTTGTCCGTGCAACAGCGTGCCGGTTTATGTTCTGTCTATATTGTACACAAACGCACGGTTTCAGGGAAGAAAGAGGGCTTGGCAATCTGTCAACCGGCGGTTGCGGGCCGCCGGAACCGGCTTACCATCCCCGGGCGGCGGGGTCCAGCTGGCCGGCGGCGGTGTAGAGCAGGGCGTTGCAGATGGCGGCGGCCACGCTGCTGCCCCCCTTGCGGCCCATGGCCGCGATGGCCGGGACGCCGAGACGCTGGCAGACCTCCATCAGGCGCTCCTTGCTCTCCACCACGTTGACGAAGCCCACCGGCACCCCGATGACCAGGGCGGGGCGGAAGTCTCCCTGCTCCATGGCGTCGCAGAGGGCAAAGAGGGCGGTGGGGGCGTTGCCCACCGCAAAGACCGCCCCCGGGTGGGCCGCGGCGGCATGGCCCATGGCGGCCACCGCCCGGGTGGTGCCGGCGGCTTTGGCGGCTGCCGCCACCGCCGGGTCCGCCATATAGCAGAAGGCCGCGCCCCCCAGCCGGGCCAGGGCGGGCTTGCTCACCCCGGCCAGGGCCATATTGGTGTCGGTGACGATGGTCCCGCCGGCCGCCAGGGCGGCCGCCCCTCGGGCCGCGGCGCCGGGGGTGAAGCGGAGGCTGGCCGCGTAGTCGAAATCGGCGGTGGCATGGATGACCCGGTGGACCACCGCCTGGTGTTCGGGAGGGATCTCGATCCCGCGGGCGGCCAGCTCCCGGGCGATGATGGCCAGGCTGGTCCGCTCGATGTCGCCGGGCAGGCTGTGCTTCACGCTCAAAACTCCACCCCCTTCCGGGCTGCGACGCCCTTTTCATAGGGATGGCGGTGGCAGCGCATCTCGGTGGAATAGTCGGCCAGCTCCTCCATCCAGGGGGCGGGGGTCCGGCCGGTCAGCACCACTTCCTGCCCGGCGGGGCGGCCGCGCACCGCCCGCTCCAGCAGCTGCCGGTCCACCATGTCCAGCTGCCAGGCGGCGCAGGCCTCGTCCAGTACCAACAGGTCCGCCGGGCGGGCCAGGGCGGCGGCCAGGTTCTGGTCCTGCAGGCGGCGGGTGGCGGCCTTTTCCGCCTCGTCCATCTGAAAGACGAATTTCTGCCCCGCCTTGCCCCGGTAGATCTCGGCCCCCAGCTGCCGCAGCAGGGGCACCTCGCCGGTGTCCGCCCCTTTCAAAAACTGGACGATCACCACCCGGGCCCCCTGGCCCAGCGCCCGCAGCGCCAGGCCCATGGCGGCCGTGGTCTTGCCCTTGCCCTCGCCCCAGTAGAGGTGTACCAGTCCAAGCTCCATCTCAATCCTCCATCATGCGGTAAATGGCTTCCATATCCAGCGCGCCCCGCACCGCGGCGGCCAGACGGTCGAACTCCCGCTCCTGAAAAGCGGCGTGGGACAGGGGGACGGCCTCCGGCCCCGCCGGGCGGATCCCCTTGCGCCGGCACAGGGCGTCCGCCAGCCGGGCGGTGGCCTCGCCGGTGTCGAACAGGCCGTGCAGGTAGGTGCCGTACACGCTGCCCGCCGCGCAGCCGTCGGTCCGGCCATCTTCCAGGCGGCAGAAGGGTTCCCCGCCGTCCGTCTCGGTCCGGCCCATGTGGATCTCGTAGCCTTCCAGCGCAGCCCCCGCAAAGGGGCCGGCCAGCGCCCTCCCCTTGACGCGGGTGCGGGTCTTTTCGGGGCGGAACAGAGTGTCCGCCGGCAGCAGGCCCAGCCCCCGCAGCACCGCCCCGGCCTTCCCTTCGGCGCCGTCGGGGTCCGCAATGGTGCGGCCCAGCATCTGGTACCCGCCGCAGATGCCCAGCACCGGCGTGCCGGCGGCGGCCAGCTTGAGCAGGGCGGCCTCCAGCCCGCTCTGGCGCAGCCACAGCAGGTCGGACAGGGTGCTCTTGGTCCCGGGCAGGATCACCGCGTCCGGGGTCCCCAGGGCCTGCGCCCCCGTCACATACCGCACCCCCACCAGGGGATGCTGCTCCAGAGGGGCAAAGTCGGTGAAGTTGGAGATGCGGGGCAGCCGGATGACCGCCACGTCCAGAGGCTTGTGGACCCGGGTCTGGTCCAGGCCGGGGGCCAGGGAATCCTCGTCGTCGATCTCCACCCGGACGTAGGGCACCACCCCCACCACCGGGATGCCGGTCTTTTGTTCCAGCGGGGCCAGGCCGGGGCGGAGGATCTCTCCATCGCCCCGGAACTTGTTGATGACCAGCCCCTTGATGCGGGCCCGCTCTTCGGGCTCCAGCAGGGCGACGGTGCCGTACAGCTGGGCGAACACCCCGCCCCGGTCGATGTCCCCCGCCAGCAGGACGGGGGCGTCCACCCGTTTGGCCAGGCCCATGTTGACGATGTCGTCCGCCTTGAGGTTGATCTCGGCAGGGCTGCCCGCCCCCTCGATGACGATGACGTCGTACTCCGCCGCAAGGCTCTCGTAGGCCGCCAGGATCTCGGGGAGCAGCTGCTTTTTGTACCGGAAATACTCCCGCGCGGGCATCTGGCCCCGCACCTGTCCCATCACGATCACCTGGCTGCCCACGTCGCTGGAGGGCTTGAGCAGGACGGGGTTCATCCGCACATCCGGCTCCACCCCGGCGGCGGCGGCCTGCACCGCCTGGGCCCGGCCCATCTCCAGCCCGTCCCGGGTGACGGCGCTGTTCAGGGCCATGTTCTGGCTCTTGAAAGGGGCGCAGCGCAGCCCGTCCTGCCGGAAGATGCGGCACAGCGCCGCGCACAGCAGGCTTTTGCCAGCCCCGGACATGGTGCCCTGCACCATGATGCAGCGGGCCCGGCGGCCTTTTTCCGCGGGGGCCGTTCGCGCCCCGGCGGGATCGTTCCGTTCCTTCATCTCAGCACCTCCCTGAGGGCCGCCAGCAGGCGGCGGTTTTCGGGCCCGGTGCGGACGGCGGCGCGGTACCAGTCCGGGCCCAGGCCATGGTAATTGGCGCAGCTGCGCAGCAGGATGCCCCGCCGGCGCAGCGGCTCTGCCAGCGGCGTGCCGCACCGGAACAGCAGGTAGTTTGCCTCCCCCGGCAGGACCTGGCAGCCCAGCGCCGCCAGCCCCGCGGCCAGCCGGGGCCGCTGGTCCGCGATCAGGTCCCGGACGGCCTGCACATACCCGGTCTCTTTCAGGGCGGCCAGCCCCGCGGCCTGGGCCGGGGTGGAGACCGCCCAGGGCTGCCCCGCCGCCCGCAGCTTTGCCAGCAGGGCGGAGTCGGCGCACAGGCCGTAGCCCAGCCGCACCCCCGCCATCCCGTACAGTTTGGTGAAGGCTTTCAGCAGCAGCAGGCCGCCCCCTTCCAGCGCCCCTTTCAGGGTGTGGGCGGCCGGGTCGGCCAGAAAATCCCCAAAGCACTCGTCCACCACCAGCAGCGCCCCTGCCTGCCGGCAGCGCTCCAGCACCCGCAGCAGCAGGGGCCGGGGGCTGGTCAGGCCGGTGGGGTTGTTGGGCTCGCAGAGAAAGACCATCCCCACCCCCGGCCGGATGGCCTCCAGAAAGCCTTCGTCCAGCCGGAAGCCGTCTGCTTCCCGCAGGGCGTACCGCTCCACCGTGCAGCCCACGGCGTCCAGCGCGGCTTCGTACTCGGCAAAGGCCGGGGCCGTGACCAGCGCACGGCCCGGCCGCAGGGCCAGCGCCGCCCGCCAGATCAAATCGGCCGCGCCGTTGCCGCAGAGGACCCATTCCGCCGGCACCCCTTCGGCCTGCCCAATGGCCTCCGACAGGGCCCGGCAGAGGGGGTCGGGGTAGCGGTCGCAGCCGGGGGCGCAGGCAGCCAGCGCCGCCGCCACCCCCGCCGGCATCCCCAGCGGGCTGACGTTGGCCGAAAAATCCAGCAGCGGGGCTTTTGCGCCGTATTCGGCGGCAAAGCCGGCCCAGTCCCCGCCGTGGGTCAGGACGGTTTGGTTCATTTTTCCGGTCATATCCACCTCAAAAGGGCCAGGACGCCCAGGCGCAGCGCCAGCCCCAGCCCCAAAGCCAGAAAGCCCGCCAGGTACAGCATCCGGTTTGCCCGCAGGATGTCCGCGGGTTCCACCGGGCGGCTGCCGTCGCCGATGGTGGGCTTATCGTAGTATTCTCCAAAATAGAAAGCCGGCCCGGCCAGCTGGACCCCCAGCGCCCCGGCGCAGGCAGATTCGGTCTGGGCCGAGTTGGGGCTGGCATGGCAAAAGCGGTCCCGCCGCCAGATGCGCCAGGCGTTTTTCGCGTCGAAGCCCGCCAGGCCCGCCGCCGCGATCCACAGCAGGGCCGCCAGCCGGGCGGGCAGAAAGTTGGCCGCGTCGTCCAGATGGGCCGCCGCCCGGCCAAAGTCGATGTAGCGCTTGTTTTTGTAGCCCACCATGCTGTCCATGGTGTTCACCGCCTTATAGGCCAGGCCCAGGGGCGCGCCCCCGATCAGCAGGTACAGCAGCGGAGCCGCCACCCCGTCCGAGAAGTTTTCGGCCACCGTTTCCACGGCGGCTTTGGTCACCCCTGCGGCGGTGAGGGAGCCGGTATCCCGCCCCACGATCCGGCCGACGGCCCGGCGAGCGGCGGGCAGATCGCCCTTTGCCAGCTGGGCGTAGACCTTGCCGCTCTCGTCGGCCAGGCCCCGCAGGGCCAGCGCCTGCCAGCACCAGAGCGTCTCCAGGGCAAACCCTGCCGCCGGGTGCAGCCGGTAGGCCAGGGCCAGCGCCCCCGCCGCCAGGGCAAAGGTCCCCAGAGGCAGCGCCGCGGCCAGCACCCGGCCGGCCGCCCGCTCCCCCGCCGGTGTGGCGGGGAACAGCCGGCGCAGCCGCTTTTCCAGCGCGGCAATGGCCCGGCCCATCCCCACCACCGGGTGGGGCATCCAGGCGGGGTCGGCCAGCAGCAGGTCCAGCCCAAAGCCCCCCAGCACCGCCAGGGCGGTCAGCATCCAGCCTCCCCGGCCCGGCGGGCGTCTTTGGTATACTGGACCTGGGCCAGGCACTGCAGGGTGTGTTCCCTGGCCCAGACCGCGGGGTCTGCCTCCAGGATGTAGCCCCCGGCGTTGGGGCCCAGCCATGCGTGGTATTCTTTGCGGGGCAGGGCAAACCGCTCCATCACCGACATCTGGGTGCCGCCGTGGGCCAGGATCACCAGCTGGTCCCGCCCGGCCGCAAAGGCGTCGTCCACCAGTTTGGCGAACACCGCGCAGGACCGGCGGCAGAAGTCCTCCTTCCGCTCGCCGTCGGGGCAGGCGCTCTCGCAGTTGGATTCCACCCAGGCGCGGTAGTCGGGGTCGTTTTCCATCTCGATGTAGTTGCGGCCCTCAAAGGTGCCGAAGTCCATCTCCCGCAGCCCCGGCACCACGATCTGTTTTGCCCCGGGGAACAGGATATGGGCAGTCTGCCGCGCCCGGGTCATGGGGCTGACGTAGACCACGTCGGGGCAGAAATCCGCCTGGCACAGCGCCTCCCACCCTTTGGTGGAAAGCGGGATGTCCCGCTGGCCCTGGTAGCGCTTTTCGGTGTTGTAATCGGTGGTACCGTGCCGGAGAAGATAAATGTTCATAGCTTGCACTCCCCTTTCAAAACAAGCGGCAGGCCGCAGAAGACCCGCACCACACAGCCGGCCCGCTCTGCCAGCAGGCAGGCCAGACGCCCGGCGGCCTCCCGGGCCGCCCGCTGGGCCGGGTCGGCGGGGACGACGCCCCCGCCCTCCTCGGTCAGGATCACGGCCTCATGGGCGGCCAGCCGGTCGGCCAGCGCCTCCAGGTCCCGGCAGCCGGCGGCCAGCGCCTGCACGTCCCAGACGGCCCGGGCGGCCAATTCCTCCCGGGTGCAGCCCAGCAGGCGGCAGGCAAACTCACGTTTCCCGCTCCACAGCGGGCCGGTGATGAATGTCATAACAAATGCGCCTCCAACAGCTGGCCGGCCACCAGGGCCCCCAGCATCCACAGTTCACACCGCTGCAGAAACCACCCGGCCAGGTCCCCGGTGATGCCCCCGAAGTCCCGCCGGGAGACGGCGGCGTACCGCCACAGCGCGGCCAGGGCCGCGGCCAGCATGGCCCAGCCCGACACCCCGCCGAAGCCCACCAGCAGCATCGAGACGGCCAGGATGACCCCGGTCAGGATCAGCTTGACCCGCTGCCGGGCCGCCGCGGTGGAAAAAGTATGGGCAAGGCCAGTGTTTTTGGCCAGAGGCAGAGCGGCCACCGCCCAGCCCGAAATGGCCCGTTCCAGCACAAAGCCCAGCTGCATACAGCCCACCGCACGGGTGGTCAGGGGCAGGGCGGCGCACAGGCCCAGATCGGCCGCGAACCAGCTGCACAGCCGGATCACCGCAAAGGCCCCGCAGTGGGGGTCCTTGAGGATGGCGAGGCGCTTTTCCTGCCCGCCGTAGCTGGCCAGGGCGTCGCAGGTGTCGGCGTAGCCGTCCAGGTGGATGCCCCCGGTGATCCAGACCGGCAGCAGGCAGAAGCCCGCCGCCCGCAGCAGCACCGGCAGGTCCAGCGCCGCCGCCGCCCAGCCCCAGCACCCAAAGGCCAGGGCGATCACCACGCCCACCAGCGGGAAGGCGCAGAGAGCGTACTTCATGTTCTTTTCGTTCCAGGCGGGCTGGGGCGCCGGCACCGCCGAAAACATCCCGAAGGCCACCGCCGCCGTCTGGCCCGCGGTGGACAGCCAGCCCGGCAGACGAATCTTTTTGGCCCGGCCGGCCGCCCCGGCCTTTGCCTGTGCGGCCCGGGCTTTGATCTGCCGGGCCCGGCCCTTCCAACGTTCCCAATTCATGGTCTTTCTCCCTTATAGTAGATGGGCAGCCCGCAGGCCACCTCGCAGACGTTGTCTGCCAGGGCCGCGAGCGCCCGGTGCGCGTCCGCCAGCAGGTGCAGATACCCGTCGGTGCCCGGGGCATAGTCCCGCCCGCCGGCAAAGATCTCGTTGGAGACCACCACCAGCCCGCGGCACTCCGCCCGCAGATGCCGGACCCCTTCCACCACCGCTTCCAGCGCGCCGTCCGGGCCCGCCCCCGCGGGGCTGTACAGCTCGTTGGCGGCCAGGTTGCCCAGGTCCTCCAGCAAGACGTCCCCCCGCGCGGGCAAAGTCAGCCCCCGCAGGTCCACCGCCCGCTCGATGGTGGCAAAGCCTTTGCCGGCCCGCAGGGCGCGGTGCCGCTCGATGCGGGCGCGGCACTCGCCGTCCGCCGCCGGCTCCATCGTGGCCAGGTAATAGCGGGGGCCGGGGCGGCCCAGCAGCAGGCTCTCGGCATATTCGCTCTTGCCCGAGGCCGCCCCGCCGATGACCAGTGTGAACATATCATCCTCCCTGCGGCTGGTAGGCTTCCACGCCGCACTGTGCAAAACTGTAGCTCTCGGCATACACCGCCCGGGCCATATCCCACAGGGGGATGGAGGCCACCGCGCCGGTGCCCTCGCCCAGGCGCATCCCCGCCGTGATGAGGGGCTTTTTGCCCAGCGCATCCAGGACGGCGCGGCCTGCCGGCTCGGCCGAGACGTGGCTGGCAAAGACGGCTTTGGCCGCGCCGGGGCAGAGCCGGACCGCGCACAGCGCCGCCACCGTGCTGATGAGCCCGTCGGCCAGCACCGGCACCCGGCAGGCCGCCCCGCCCAAAAACACCCCGCACAGCCCCGCCAGGTCGAAGCCGCCCACCTTGGCCAGGACGTCCAGGGGGTCGGCGGGGTCGGGGCGGTTGAGGGCCAGGGCCTTCCGGATGGCGGCCACCTTGCGGGCCAGCCCCGCGTCGGACAGGCCCGCCCCCCGGCCGGTGAAGTCTTCTGCCGGACGGCCCAGCAGGGCGCAGGCCACCGCCGCCGAGGTCGTGGTGTTGCCGATGCCCATCTCCCCGGTGGCCAGCAGCGTGGTCCCCGCACCGGCCTGCCGGGCCGCCAGGGCCGCCCCGGTCAGGACAGCCTGTTCCGCCTGGGCGCGGCTCATGGCAGGGCCGGCGGTGATGTCGCCGGTGCCGTTGCCCACCCGGCAGGACAGCACCCCCTCCGTCGGGGCAAAGTCCAAAATGCCCATGTCCACCGGCACCACCCGGCACCGGGCGGCCTGGGCCATCCGGCAGACGGGGCTCCGGCCCGCCGCCAGCCCCCGGGCCACCGCCGCCGTGGCCTCGGGGCCGGTCTGGGTCACCCCCTGGGCCACCACCCCGTTGTCGGCGCAGAGGACCAGCACCGCCCGGCGGCTAAAATCCAGCTCTGCGCTGCCGGTGAGGGCGGCGGCGTCCTCCAGCATGGTCTCCAGCAGGCCCAGGCTGCCCAGGGGGTGGGCCAGCGAGGCCCAGCGGCGGTGGGCCGCCTCCCGTGCGGCCTGGTCCGCCGGAACGGATGCCGCCCGGCACAGGGCGGCGATGGAATCAAATGTCTGCATGATGGTGTTCCTTTCGATACGCTGCGGCGGCCCGGACAAACCGGGCGGCCAGCTCCGGCCTGCCCGCCCAGTACAGATGGGGGAAGGCCGCGTACAGCCCCGGGGATGCAAAACCGCACCGCCAGGCCCGGCCGTCGGGCTTGCAGGCAGCCAGGGCCGTCCCGGGGCAGGTGGTGTCCCAGTGGTGGAACTCATGGGCGGGGACGGCCTCCCCTTTGCGGAAGAGCAGGCTGTCCTGCTCCGCCGTCAGGGCGGTATAGCCGAAGCGGACCAGCCCCCGGGCCGCAAAGCCCTGCCCCGGCAAAACGCCGGCCATCGGCCAGCTTTGGCCCTCCTCATCCGCCAGGGCACGCCCCAGATAGAGGAAGCCCCCGCACTCGGCCACCGTGGGCATCCCCGCCTCCACCGCCGCGCGCACCGCGTCCCGCATGGGCCGGTTGCGGCTCAGGGCTTCGGCGTGCAGCTCCGGGTAGCCCCCCGGCAGGTAGAGGCCGTCCGCCGGGGGCAGGCCGCCGTCTGCCAGCGGGCTGAAAAAGACGCATTCCGCCCCGGCCTCCCGCAAAGCCTGCAGGCTTTCGGGGTAGCAAAAGCAGAAGGCCGCATCCTGCGCCACGGCGATCCGGGCCCGGACCGGCGGCAGGGGCGTCCGTTCCGCCTCCGGGGCCGGGCACAGGCACAGCTCCAGCAGCCGGTCCAGATCGGCGTTCGCCTCCAGGGCGTCCGCCAGAGTTTCCAGCCGCCCGGCCAGGTCCGCGACCTCGGCGGCGGTGTACAGCCCCAGGTGGCGGCTGGGCAGCCGGGCGGCCTCCAGCCGGGGCAGGCAGCCCACCACCGGCAGGCCGGTCTCCCGCTCCAGGAGGGGGGCCAGCCGGGCCGCGTAGCCCGGCGAACAATCGTTGAGGATCACAGCCTTCAGGCGGCTGTCGGGGCGGAACGCCAGCATCCCCCGGATCTGGGCCGCCAGGGTCAGGCTGGCCCCGCCGGGCCGCACCGCCAGCAGCACCGGCAGGCCCAGCGTATCCGCCGTCTGCCAGGCGCTGGCCCTGTCGGTGAGGGCCGCCCCGTCGTAATAGCCCATGGCCCCTTCGGCCACCGCCGCCCCGTGCCCCGCCAGATGCCGGGCGTAGAGCTGCCGCAGCCGGGCGGGCCGGGTCAGGAACAGGTCCAGGTTGCAGCTGTCTACCCCCAGGGCGGCCCGGTGGAACATGGGGTCGATGTAGTCCGGCCCGCATTTGAAGGCGCAGGGGTCCAGCCCCCGGCGGCGCAGGGCCGTCAGCAGGGCGCAGGTGACGGCGGTCTTGCCGCTGCCCGAGGCAGGGGCCGCCACCAGGATCTGTGGGATGCAGGTGGAGTTCATACCTTCTCCTTTGCTGCTGTGAGGATAAAGACCGGGTTTTCGGCCCGCAGCAGGTGGAGCCTGCCCGGCCCCCCGGCATGGGCGGCGGCGATCTGGGTCACTTCCGGCTCCATCCCCCGGGCGCCGAACGCCGCCAGGGCGGCGGCCAGGGTCTCCAGAGCGATGGCGGTCAGACAGACCCGGGCCGCCGGGTTGGCCGCCAGGACCGCGTCCAGAATGGGCTCCAGCCGGCCCCGGGTGCCGCCGATCAGGACGGCGTCGGGGGCGGGCAGGCCCTGCAGGGCTTCCGGCGCGGTTCCCGCCGTCACCCGGATGTTCCAGCCGCCCAGACGGCGGCGGTTTTCTTCCAGGACGGCGCAGGCGGCGGGCAGGCGCTCCACCGCCCAGACCGGGGCCCCGCCGTTGGCGTAGGCCATTTCCAGGCTGACGCTGCCCGTCCCGGCCCCCACGTCCCAGACGGTCTCGCCGGGGCAAAGGGCCAGCTGGGCCAGCACCTGGGCCCGGATGGCCTGCTTGGTCATGGGGACGCCCTCCGCCCGGACGAAGGTATCGTCGGGCCAGCCGGGGGTCCGCAGAGGCAGCCGGAAGGCCGGCTCCGCCAGAAGGACCGCCAGCGGCCCAAACTGCGCCCCGGCCGCCTGGGCGGCGGAGCCTGAAAATATCTTCTGGGAGGCAAGGCCGAGGTCCTCCCCCACTGCGACGGACAGCCCGCCGAGGCCGGCGTCCGTCAGCTTTTGGCAGAGGGCCGCGGGGCCGCTCTCCCCCACGCCGGTGAGGAAAAAGGCCGGTTTGCCCCCGCAGACGGCGGCCACCGGGTCGCAGGGGCGGCCGTGGGCCGAGACCAGCTTCCAGTCCTGCCACGGGCGGCCAAGGCGGGCCGCCAGCAGCTGGACGCTGGACAGGCCCGGCTGCAGCTCCACCTGCACCTGCCGGCCCCGGAGCCGTTCCAGCAGGGCCGGCGCGCCCGAGTAAAAGCCGGTGTCCCCGCTGTAGAGGACCGCGGCCGAAGAAGCGCCTTCCAGGGCAGACAGGATCTCTTCCGGTTTGACCGCCGGGATGCGTTCCGCCGTGACCTCTGCAGGCAGGGCCTCCAGCAGGCGGCGGGCTCCCGCCACCCGTTCGGCCCGGCGCAGGGCGTCCCAGCCTTCGGCGGTCAGGGTGGCCGCCGAGGCCCCCATCCCGATCAGTGTGATGTCCCGCATGGGTCCACCGCCTTTCTGCAGGCCGCCAGGGCCTGCTCATAGGATACGCCGCACGCCTCCTCCGCGGGGCGGCGGATGACCACCAGCCTGGCCCCGGCGGCCCGGGCAGCGGCGGCCTTTTCGGCAAAGCCGCCGGGGGCCCCGCCGTCCTTGGTGACGAACCAGCGGGCCCCGTACTGCTTCAGCAGCGCCTCGTTCAGCGCCTGGGTGAAGGGCCCCTGCATGGCGATGATGTTCCGGGCCGGGATGCCCGCCGCCGCGCAGGCGTCCAGGGCCTCGTGGGTGGGCAGCACCCGGGGGTACAGCCGCGCCCCGCCCAGCCCCGCAAAGGCGGGCAGCTCTTTGGTGCCGGTGGCCAGCAGGATGCCCCCCTCGGTCCCCTCCAGCAGCCGGGCCGCCGCCGGGGCGTCGGGGGCGGCCAGGGCGCCGGGAGGCAGGGGGCTGGCCGGGCGCAGCAGCCGCAGGCAGGGGACGCCCGCCTGCCGGCAGGCGGCCCGGATGTTCTCGCTGGCCTGCCGGGCATAGGGATGGGTGGCGTCCACGCACAGGGCCGCCCCTGCCAGCAGAGCCGCCATCTCCCCGGCCTCCATCCGCCCGGTGTGGACGGTCAGGCCGGGGGCCGCGCCCTGCTCCGCCGCGCCGTACCCGGTGGCCACGCAGACGGTGACGGCCGCCCCCTCCGCCGCCAGCCGGCTGGACAGCCGCCGGCCCTCGGTGGTGCCGCTGAACACGACGATCACGTCCGGTACCCCCGGGGCGTGATAAGGCGGCCCCCCTCCGCCCGGGTGGAGGATGCGCCCACAAAAACGGTGGTGAACATATCCACTTCTTCCTCCTGCAGGGCGGCCAAGGTCAGCAGGCGGCTGGTCTGGCCGCCCCGGCCGATGTTCCGCACCCAGCCGCAGGGGGTGCCGGGGGCGCGGCCGGCCTCCAGCAGGACGCCGCAGGCACGGCGCAGGGTATCCCGCCGCCGGTGGGAGGCAGGGTTGTACAGGCAGAGCACAAAATCCCCTGCCACCGCGGCCCGCAGCCGCTTTTCAATGACCTGCCAGGGGGTCAGCAGGTCGGACAGGGACACGGTGCAGAAATCGTGCCCCAGGGGCGCCCCCAGCACCGCCGCCCCTGCCAGGGCCGCCGTCACGCCGGGAATCACTTCCACCTCCACCGCGGGGTAGGCGGCGGCCAGCTCCAGCAGGGGCGAGGCCATCCCGTAGACCCCCGCGTCCCCGCTGCATACCAGGGCGGTGGTCCGGCCCTCGCCGGCCAGCTCCAGGGCCATGGCGCAGCGGTCCAGCTCCCGGGTCATGGGGGTGGAGCGCAGCTCCTTGCCCGGGGCCAGGGGCGCGATGAGGTCCAGATAGACCGTGTAGCCGCAGATGACCTCCGCTTCTTCCAGGGCGGCGCGGGCCGCGGCGGTCATCCCATAGGCCCCGCCGGGGCCGATGCCGATCACATATACTTTGTTCATTCCGTCCACTTCCAATCCGGCCTGAAGGCCCTTGCGGCCAGGGCCAGCGTGACGCCCGCCCCGGCCTGTTTCCGCACGGCCAGCGCGCCCCCCTCCGTGCCGAGGACGGCGGCCCGCTCGCATACATTGTCCACCCCCACCGTCTGCGCCACAAAGGCCGAGGAGGCAAAATCCCCCTGCGCCGCCTGCAGCCGGGCCGGGGTGTAGGTCTCCAGCGGCCAGCCATGGGCCGCGCAGAAGGCCAGCAGCCCCGGCTCGTCCCCTTTCCGGTCGATGGTGCAGACTTTGCCGATGCTTTTGACGCAGAGCTTTTCCCGCTCCAGCAGGGCGGCCAGGGCTTCTTCGAGGGCGGCGGCAGGGGTCCCCCGCCGGCAGCCCACCCCCAGCGCCAACACCCGGGGCGCCAGCCAGAGGGCCGGGCCGGGGTCGGTCAGGGTCAGGGCCGCGTCGCAGTCCGCCTTTGTGCCGGCCAGCGCGACCCCGGCGGGGGGCGTGCCCTCGATGGGCCAGTCGCTGTACAGCCGCAGAGTCCGGCCTGCCAGCAGGGCCGCCGAGACGTCCCGGATCTTGTGGACGTCGGCCACGGCGCAGCCCTGGCGGCGGGCCCAGTCGTCAATGGGGAACAGCCCGCCTGCGTCGGTGGCGGTGGTCAGCACCGGCTGCGCCCCGCACACCCGGCCGATGGCCCGGGCCAGGGCGTTGGCCCCGCCCAGGTGCCCCGACAGGAGGGGGACGGCCCAGGTCCCCTGCTCGTCCACCGCCACCACGGCGGGGTCGGTCTCCTTGCTGCAAAGGCAGGGGCCCATCGCCCGCACCGCGATGCCGCAGGCCCCCACATAGACAAGGCCCGCGCCGGTGCGGAAATGTTCGTCGGTCCAGCCGCGCAGGGTGACGGGGCCGCCGCAGCGGACTGCCTCACCCCCGAGGACCCCGGCCAGCTTTTGGGCCAGGGCCAGCCCCCGGGCGCTGAAGGCCAGATAATACAGTTTCACGCCCGGCCCTCCCGGTATCCGGTGGTAAAGGCGGGGTCGTAGAGCTTGCTGCGCTCGTAGCCGCCCCGGCCCAGAAAATCCCCCACCAGCACGAGGGCGGTCTTGCGGATGCCGGCGGCGGCCCCGCGCGCGGCCAGGTCCGCCACCGTACAGCGGACCAGCTTTTCCTCCGGCCAGGTGGCCTTGTACACCAGAGCCGCGGGGGTCTCGGGCGGGTAGCCGCCGGCCAGCAGCTGGGCCTGGACCTGTTCCAGCATCCCCGCCGACAGGAAGATGACCATCGAGGCCCGGTGAGCGGCCAGCGCGGCCAGACTCTCCCGCTGCGGCACCGGGGTGCGCCCGGCCAGCCGGGTGATGATGACGCTCTGGCTGACGCCGGGCAGGGTGTATTCCGCCCCGAGGGCCGCAGCCGCCCCGCAGAAGCTGGACACGCCGGGGGTGTCGTCCCAGGGGATGCCCAGCGCGTCCAGCGCGTCCATCTGCTCTTTGACGGCCCCGTAGACACAGGGGTCCCCGGTGTGCAGCCGGACGGTGTCCACCCCGGCGACCTCCGCTTTCTGGACGGCTTCCAGCACCTGCTCCAACGTCATTTCGGCGCTGTTGTAGATGGCGCAGCCGTCCTTTGCCCGGGCCAGCAGGGCCGGGTTGACCAGGCTACCGGCGTAGATGATGCAGCCAGCCTGTTCCAGCAGGGCCGCGCCCCGCAGCGTCAGCAGGTCGGGCGCGCCGGGGCCCGCTCCCACAAAATGTACCATCCTCAGCCCTCCTTCACGATCACGGTGACGAAATAGCCCGCGTCCAGCGCCGCGCCGGCGTCGGGGCCGTCCAGGCTGGGCAGGGCCAGCTCGCCGGGCAGGCCGCAGTTGGCCACCAGCGCGCTGCGCCCGGCCAGCCCCTCAGCCCGCAATACCTTGAGCACGGCGGGCAGGCGGCGGGCGCTCTTCATCAAGATTTTGGTCCCCGGCTGGCCGAGGGCGGCGGAAAGGTCCTCCTCCTCGGCGGCGGGGTAGATGTGCAGCGGGGTGTCGATGCCGGTCAGGCTGGTGTTCAGCCGGGCCGCCGCCGCGCAGAAGCTGGGCACCCCCGCCACCCGGGCGGTGGCAAAGCCCTCGGCCGCCAGCTGTTCCAGCAGATAGGAACAGGTGGCGTAGATGGACACGTCCCCGATGTTCACCATGGCCACGTCGAGGCCCGCTTCCAGCTTTTGGCGTACCAGCGCCGCGGCCGCCTGCTGGGCCGCTGCCCGTTTGGCCGGGTCGGGGGACATCGAAAAGTCGAGCGGCAGGATCTCCTTGCCCGCGAGGTCCACCGCCTGCCGGGTGATGTCCAGGGCCACCATCCTGCCGCCGGCGGTGCGGGGCGCGGCCACCACCGGGCACGCCCCGATGACCCGCGCCGCCTTCAGGGTCAGCAGCTCGGGGTCCCCCGGGCCGACGCCCACTGCGTAAAACGTACCACTCATTGCCTGTCGTTCCTCCATTGTCCGATCAGTTCCAGGGCGGCGGGGCTGGCGCCCAGCGGCCCGTATTCGTTGGAAAACAGTTCCACCCCCACCCGGTAAGCCCCTGCGGCCCGCCGCTCGAGGTGGCGCTGGGCCGCCGCCGTCAGGCTGTCGAGGACGGCCGCCCGCAGCCCCGCGGTATCCAGCAGGGCGATGCAGGCGTCGGTGGTGGGGGCGTCCAGCAAAGCCCGGCACAGCGCGGTGGACGCCCCGGCCGCGGCGGCGTGGGCGCAGAACAGTTCGGTGCGGCAGTCGGCGCTGCGGGAGTGGGTGTTCATGATCCCGCCCGCCAGCTTGACCAGCTTGCCGATGTGCCCCACCAAAAGCACCGCGCTGAACCCCTCGGCGGCCGCCATGTCCAGCGCTTCCCCGATGAAGTTGGAGCACCGGACCACCGGCACGCCCAGCGCGTCGAGGCCGTTTGCGGCCAGAAAATCCGCCCCGTAGTTGCCGGGGGTCAAGATCAGGCGGCCCTGGGGGCAGGCGCAGAAAGCCTGCCGCAGCTCCACCCCGATGGTGTCCACGATGGCCTGTTCGCTCATGGGTTCCACCACCCCCGAGGTGCCCAGGACGGACAGCCCGCCCTCGATGCCAAGCAGGGGGTTGAAGGTGCGGCGGGCCCGCTCGGCCCCGCCGGGGATGGAGACGACCACCTCGGCCCCGCCGGCCGCCCCGGCGGCGTCCAGCTCGGCCTGCACCGCCCCGGCGATCATCCGGCGGGGCACCCGGTTAATGGCCGCGGCCCCCACCGGCTGATCCAGGCCGGGCCGGGTCACGCGGCCCACCCCTTCGCCGCCGTCGATGCGGATCTCCGGCGCTTCGATCCGGCGGACCGCCGCCCAGACCAGCATCCCGTCGGTGACGTCGGCGTCGTCCCCGGCGTCCTTGCGGACGGCGCAGCGGGCCAGGCCCGGCGCACGCTCCAGGGCGGCGGGCTCCACCTCCACCAGCCAGCCCTTGGGGGTGCGCAGGCACAGCAAAGCAGGCCGCTGCCCTGTCAGCAGCAGCCTGGCTGCCCCCGCCGCGGCCAGGGCCGCGCAGGTGCCGGTGGTGTAGCCGCAGCGCAGCATCTTCTGCCCGCTGCGGATATAATGTTCAAATGCCATTCAACCCATCAAATCGCTGCGCAGGCGGGCCGCATACAGCTGCTGCACGGCCGGCTGGGCCGCCAGGCCCTGCAGGACGCAGTCCACCTGGTACCCGTCTGCGGTGAGGATATTTTTCCAGCTGCCGGGGTCCTGCCCGGCCATATCGTTTTGGACGTGGTCCCCGGCCACCAGCATCAGGGGAGCCAGCCGCACCCGGCGGACGCCGGGCATGGCCCGCAGCCCGGACCGGACCTCTTCCAGGGTGGGCCAGCCTTCCACCGTGCCCACCCGGACGTCGGGCCGGCCGGCCAGGGCGAACGCCGCCTGCAGGGCCGGATACACCAGGTTGGCAAAGGCGGCGGTGCCGTGGCCCATCAGGACCAGGGCCTGCCCCGCCTGCGCCGGATACAGGCCGGCCAGCAGGGCGGCCATCTCCCGCACCGCTTGGGTGTCGTCCAGCAGGGGCCGCCCCACCCGCAGCCGGGCAAAGCCGCCGGCGGCGGCCAGGGCCTCGGCTTTCAGCTTGTCGTACTCGATGCCGCGGAGGAAGTGGGTGGGCTGGACAAACACCTCCCCGGCCCCGCCGGCCTGCAGTTTGGCCAGGGCCTCGGCCGGGCTGTCCACCGGGCGGCCCTGCCGGGCCAGAACCCGGCGGACCATCCCGCTGGTATAGGCGCGGACGGCCGTCCAGCCCGGGGCAGCGGCGGCCAGGGCCCTTTCCAGGGCGGCGGCCTCCTGTTCCGCCTGGGGCACGGTGGTGCCAAAACTGGCGATGAGAAGGGCTTGTTTCATGCTGCGGTTCCTTTCCGTCAAAAACGCCCCTACTCTTCCCGGACGAAGGGCAGGGGTGGTCTTGAACATTCAGTCAGAGAGTTTGCGCTGTGCGGTGAACACCGTGTCGATCAGGCTGTCCAAATCGGACAGATAGGTCAGGCTGCAGGCCGCACGGCGGAGGGCGGCGGCGCCTTTCAGGCCCTTCATGTAATGAATGGCCTGGGCGCGCGCCTGGGGCATGGCGGTGTACTCCCCTTTCAGCTCCACCATCTCCTCCACCTGGCGGCGCAGGGCGTTCATCCGCGCCTGCAGGTTGGGGGCGGGTGGCTCGGGCAGGCCCTCGATGGCGGCGTTGACCCGCTCGAACAGCCACGGGTCGCCCAGGGCGCCCCGGGCGATCATCACGCCGTCGCAGCCGGTCTGCTCCAGCATGGCCAGCGCGTCGGCGGGGGTCTGGATGTCGCCGTTGCCGATGACCGGGATGTCCACCGCCTGCTTGACCGCCCGGATGATGGCAAGGTCGATGCCGGGGATGTACATCTGGGCCCGGGTGCGGGCGTGGACGGTGATCAGGGATGCGCCGGCCTGCTGGCAGGCCACGGCGCAGGCCACGGCGGTGACGTGCTCGTCATCCCAGCCCTTGCGCATCTTGACGGTGACGGGCCGGGAGGTGTGGGCCTTGACCTGAGCGACGATCTCGCCGCACAGCTCGGGGTGGAGCATCAGCTTGCTGCCCGCCCCGCCTGAGACGATCTTGGGCGCGGGGCAGCCCATGTTGATGTCCAGAAAATCAAAGTCCTCCCCTTCGATGCAGGCGGCGGCCTGGCCCATGATCTCGGGCACCTCGCCGAACAGCTGCACCCCGTAGGGCGCGCCCTTTGTGGCGGGGCGCAGCAGGCTGAGGGTCTTGTGGTCGCCGTAGGTCAGGGCGCGGCTGGACACCATCTCGCTGACGGTAAAGCCCGCCCCGTGGGCGGCCATCAGGCGGCGGCAGGGCGCGTCGGTAAAGCCCGCCATCGGCCCGAACACGGCCCGGTGGGGCAGGGTGATGTCCCCGATGCGGATCTCCATGGGTCCTCCTGTCATTCTTTTTTGTCCGCCTTTTCCGCGGCGGCAGGCGCCGGCTCGCCCAAATGGATGCGGGCCAGGGTCTGTTCGGCCTTGTCCCGGGCCAGCTCCAGGTGATGGGTCAGGGCCGCGGCGGCCCCGTCCCAGTCCCCTTCCAGCGCCGGCTGAAGGATGGCCAGGTGCTCCTCGCAGGTGGCGGTGCGGCTGATCATGCCCACCTTGCCCGTCATGATGCGGAAGCGGGTGTTCTGCCCTGTGATCGAGTCGTGGGCCGAGCGCAGGTACTTGTTGGGCAGCGTGCTGATGAGCAGATCGTGGAACGCATCGTCCGCGGCGTAAAAATCCGGGATGGCGTCAGGGTTCTGCATCAGGTAGACGAACTTTTCCAGTTCCTCCCGGGGCAGCAGGCTGCCGTAGACCCGCAGGGCGTAGGGCTCGACCAGGAGCCGCACCTCGTAGATGCTGTGGACGTCCTCGTCGGTGATGGGCGAGACCATCAGCCCCTTTTTGGGCAGGATGGCGATCAGCCCCTCCTGTTCCAGCCGGCCCAGGGCGTCCCGCATGGGGGTGCGGCTGATGTTGCCCATCTCCGCGCAGAGCTTTTGCTCGTTCAAAAACTGGCTGGGGGCATACTCGCAGCTCAAGATCCTGCTTTTTAAGTAGTGGTAAGCCTGCAGCTTCAAGCTGGGCTTTGCGGTGGTGTCTGTCTCTTTCATTTCCTTTTCTCTGCCTTCCATATCCGCGGGCCGCTCACACAGTGGCCCGCACTGGCCGGCCCTGCCGCCGGCACGGGAAGCCGCAGGCCCTCTGCGGTCGTCCCGTCTGGCCGGCAGGCTTCTTCGGGTTTATTATTTCACAATTTTGACGAAATTACAAGGTTTCGGGCAAGGTTTCTCTTTCCTTCCACATTTTACACAAAAATCAGCCGTTCTTTTTCAGCTTTTGCGCAATTTTTGCGCACCCTGTTCCGGCCATCGCGCCCTGCGCGCCGCTTGCACTTTTGCACAGCCATGCTATACTAAGAGAAAGCACAGCAACAGCAAAGGAAGTGTACCCGCCCCATGGCACGCAGCACCAGCTACAACACCCGCACCCGGCAGCTCATCCTGGACTACCTGACCGCCAACCGCCGCCACGCCGTCAGCGCCGCCGACATCGTCGCCCATCTGGAGGCCGAGGGCGAACGCACCAACCCCACCACCGTCTACCGCTATCTGGACAAGTTGGCCGGTGAGCACCGGGTGATGAAGTACGTTGCCGGCAAGGGCGAGCGGGCCGTCTACCAGTACGCCGACGAGGCCCACCACTGCCACGAGCACATCCACCTCAAGTGCACCCGCTGCGGCGAGATCTTCCACATGGACTGCCATTTTATGGACGAAGTGCGCCAGCACCTGCAGGCCGAGCACGGCTTTACCCTGCAGTGCGAGGGCAGCATCCTGTACGGGGTCTGCCGCCGGTGCGCGCAGCAGCAGGAGCCAAACGCCCCTGCCGGCAAACCGTAACAAAAACCGCCCGCAGGGACCCTCCCCGCGGGCGGCTGTTGTTTGGTTTGGTCAGGCGGTGAAATCGACGTCGATATTGCCGTACTCTGTATTAAGTACCAGACGATGGATGCCGTCCCCAATCTGAGCGCGCAGGTTGGAGTTGCCATAGCTGGCTGCCGCTGCAATGGTATAGCTGCTCTGGCTGCCCGCAATCATGCCAGTGATATTGCCATATTCAGCCGTACCTTCACACTGGACTACAGCCGCCTGGTCAAACTTGATGTTGCCATATCTGCTTACCACTTTGGCGGTCTGGCTCTGGATCTCCCGCAGCTGTATACTGCCGCTCACGGTTTCTACCTGGATGCTGTCGTACATTTTGTTCGGCAGGGTAATGGTGACGGTATTTCGATAAAAGGGACTCATGTAGCTGCTGAGGACACGGAAGGGCCCGATTTGGGTATATTCCCTGTATTCTTTTGGCTCAACTCCATCCACATCCACCGTCAGCACACCATCTGCCACCGTGCAGTCGTAACTGAATGTACCCCAGGCATCTGCGGCGGATTCCACCGTGATGCGGTCGGTCTGCCCCGGCTGGATGACCACGTCGGCGTATTCCGTATCCACCACCACTGAGCTGACCGGCTGGGCCGTCTCATACTGGAGGACGCGGGCTTCTTCCTCTGCTTCGGCGGCGGACGCCGGCAGGATGCACCCGCAGACAAGCCCCGCCGCCAGAACGGCGGAACCGATACGTTTGGCTAACTTTGTCATGATTGAAACCTCCCCTCAGGCGGTGAAGTAAACGCCGACATTTCCGTGCTCTATATTGAAAATCAGCGCATGAACGCCGTCGCCGATCTGGGTGCGCAGGTTGTTGATGCTATGCGCATTGGCTACCGAGGTCGTATAACTGCTCTTGCTGCCTGCAATGGTGCCGTGAATATTTCCATGCGATGTTTTACCCTCACACCGTATCACCGCCGCGTGGTCAAACACAATATCGCCGTGATCGTTCTCTACATCGAGTACCTGCGGCTGTGCGCCAGACAGTACGATGTCTCCGTGCTCAGTCGTCAGCTGGGCGGTCTGGCTCTGGATATCCCGCATCCGAATGTCGTCGTGGTCGGCTTTGACCTGGATGCTGTCGTACATTTTATTCGGCAGGGTGACGGTGATCGTATTATCCAAAGTGATCGCGTACTGGTTCAGGAACCGGAAGGGGCCGATCTGGATGTAGCCTCTGGATTCCTCCCCCTCGATGCCCTCCACATTCACCGTCAGCACGCCGTCCGCCACCGTGCAGTCGTAGCTGTACTCACCCTTGGCGTCTGCGGCGGACTCCACGGTGATTTTATCTGTCTGGCCCGGCTGGATGACTACCTCTGTCCATCTTGTATCTACCACTACTGAACTGACCGGTTCGGCCGTCTCATACTGGAGGACGCGGGCTTCTTCCTCCGTTTCGGCGGCGGACGCCGGCAGGATGCACCCGCACAGCAGGCAGGCCGCGGCGGCGGCAGATAAAAAACGTTTAGCAAACTTTGTCATCTTCAAAACCTCCTGTTCGTTTTTGACGGCCGGCGGAGCGGGCGCCCCGCTTTCTTCTATAAAGCAGTATAACGCTACCCCCCCCGGTGTCAAGAGGCAGTTTAGCGTTCTGCGCTTTTTGCTTTCTTTTGGAAAGCCGGCCTTTTTTCAGTATAGCACAAACGGGGCTGTTTGTGGGCGTTTTGCGGTGAACAGAGGCTTTTTTGCAGTGAAAACAGGGTTCACCGCACGATCTCGTAGATGTCCGCGCCGGCCCAGCGCTCGAACCAGCCCCGCAGCTCGAAATTTTTGTCCCACTTGTCCTGCGGGTAATCGCCGTAGCGGCGGCGGACATCCTCCATCCGGGCGGCCATGTCCACCGGGCCGTCGGCGCCGGCCAGGGTGTCGCAGAGCTGGATCAGCCGGTCGTAGTCGTCGTAGACGGCGGCGGAGAGGGCGGCGTCCAGCTCGGCCACCGCCTCGGGCGGGATGTCGAACTTGCCGATGTACGCCCCCAGCCGCTGCACCTGGAAGGAATGGGTCAGGCAGATGCGGGCCGCATCGTCGTAGCCCAGTTCGGTCATATACTTCCAGCCATAATAGACGTGGCAGAGGTGGCCGTCGCCGTACCAGCGGCCGATGTCGTGCAGCAGCCCCAGCACATAGGCTTTGTCCGGGTCCAGGCCGGGGCACCGGGCCGCGATCTTTTCGGCGCAGCGGGCCGCCGTGCGGCAGTGGTCATCCCAGCGGCCATGGATGCGGCTCACCTTGTCATAGCGGGCTTTGGCGTCCAGCAGGATGCGCTCGGCCTCCTCGCGGGTGGGATACATGGGCAGGTCTCCTTTCCGGGATCTTTTTGTACATTCGGGCAGGTTTGTTTATAGACAGGGCCGGGCGGCTCGGGTACAATAAAGATGAGCGGGCATCATTTCTCGTACAGCACCCCCGCCTCCGCCAGGGCCGCCTGGATGCGGCGGAAGGCCGCCTCGTCGGTGCAGCGGATGGTGTGCAGGTGGACCCCGCCGGTCATGCGGGACAGCAGACTGGCGGGCGAGCCCTCGGCCTGGCGGACGAAGGCGTCCGCATCGTACCGGCTGGCCACGTTCAGGTTGGCGCGTATCTCGCCGTAGAGGGCGTTTTCCACAATGACGTCCACCACCACGCCCCCCTGGTCCACCACGGCGTACAGCTCGCGGCGCATCCCCTCGGTGGTGCTGTGGCAGCAGGCAGCCAGGCCGGTATAACCGGCGGCCGCCGCCCGCAGCAGATAGCCCCGCGGGGTGGCGTCGATCTGGGCGCCGGCGGCCCGCAGCAGGGCCACATCCCCCACCACGATCTGCCTTGACACCCCCAGCTGCCCCGCCAGCGTCGAAGCGCTGACCGGCCCGCTGCTCTGGCCCAGTTTTTGCAGGATGGCTTCCCGCCGGGCAGATGCGTTCATGCAGGCACCTCCCTTCACTGGCTCAGGCCCAGGACGGTGCCGTAGTTGCCGGGCAGCTCCACGATCAGGCGGCCGTTTTCAACGCGGGCCGCCACGTCCTGGCTGCCGGCGCAGTCCGCCAGCAGGTCCTCCGCGTCTTCGGCGGGCACCGGCAGCGGCAGTTCCAGCCGGGCCGGGGCGTCGGCGTTGTTCAGGACGGTGACGAGGGCGCGGCCGTCCAGCACCCGGGCAAAGGCATAGCGCTCGGTGGTCAGCAGCAGCTCCTGCGGCTTGCCGTAGGTCAGGGCCGGCTCAGCGGCTTTCAGCCTGCCCAGCGCCGCGTATACGCTGGTGATGGGGTTCGCCTCGAGGGCGCCCTCATAGTCTGCCAGGTCCAGGCAGGGGCGCAGGGGCCAGTCGCTGCCCCACTCCTTCTTGCCCTCGATGCCAAATTCCGAACCGTAATAAATGGACGGGATGCCCCACAGCGTATACACCAAAATGGCGATGTGCCGGATATGGGCGCGGTTGCGCAGCTTGTTGGGCAGGCGCTCCACGTCGTGGTTGTCCGAGAAGGTGTACAGCCGGGTGTCCCCGCACAGCCCCTGCAGGCGGCGCATGGTGTGGGCGATCTCGAAATAGTTGTGGTCGTTGTGGCCGCTCCACAGCCCCTTGTGCAGCTCGTAGTTGGTCACCGAATGGAGCATCGCGGGGTTGGCCCACCGGCTGTAATCCCCGTGGATCACCTCGCCCATCAGCCAGAAATCGGGCTTGAGCCCCTCGGTGAAGCGGCGCAGGTTCTGCATAAAGCCAAAGTCCAGCACGTCGGCGGCGTCCAGCCGGATGCCGTCGATGTCGAACTGTTCCACCCAGAACCGGACGGTGTCGAAGTGGTACTGCTGCACTGCGGGGTTGCGCTGGTTCAGCTTGACCAGCAGGTTGTGGCCGCCCCAGTTGGCGTAGGAAAAGCCGTCGTTGTACTCGTTGTTGCCCCAGAAGTTGACGTCGCAGAACCAGTCCCGGTAGGCCGAGCCCTCCCGGTGCTGCTTCAGGTCCTGAAAGGCGAAGAACCCCCGGCCCACGTGGTTGAACACCCCGTCCACGATCACCTTCTGGCCCCGGGCATGGCAGGAGCGCACCCACGCGGCAAACTCCTCGTTGGAGCCCAGGCGGCGGTCCACCCGGCGGTAATCCACCGTGTCGTAGCCGTGGCTGCCGCTCTCGAACAGGGGGCCGATGTAGATCGCGTTGCACCCCAGCTGCCAGGCGTGGGCGGCCCAGGCGTCCAGTTTCCGGAAGGCTCCGGGCACGGCGCGGCCGTCGTTCTCGTGGGCGCAGCCGCACAGCCCCAGAGGGTAAATATGATAAAAAACAGCGCTGTCATACCAAGACATAAAAACGTTACACTCCTGTACATACAGTTTCAGGCCGCCGGCCGGCGGCCCGTGGAAACAGTATAACACAATTTTGGACGATATGCACTAGTTCTTCCACATTTCGTCAGAAAAATACTGCTTATTTAACAATTTTTATCTAAATCCTATTGCAGGTAAGGAGAATCCGCGTATGTATCAATTCACGATCCCTCAGGCATTCTGGGACGGCGAGTGCTTCGACGCCTACCGCTGGATGGGGGCCCATCCGTCGGCCGGGCCCCATGGGGAGGCGGGCTGGCAGTTCACCCTGTTCGCCCCCGCCGCGCAGGCGGTGTCGGTCTGCGGCAGCTGGCCCGGCGGCGAGGACGTCCCCATGGAGAAAAACGAGG
>ERZ1643250.1081-NODE-1081-length-25129-cov-10.323762_pt1 | contig 25129 bp, 20 predicted proteins | sample MGYA00579262_ERZ1643250 | MGnify/ENA primary metagenome ERZ1643250 (study PRJEB29033, sample SAMEA4952265) | chicken gut metagenome | biome: Broiler Chicken; feature: Gastrointestinal Tract; material: Caecum | place: Ireland | collected 2018 | study: Broiler... | reverse complement strand
TAGCCATCTTTTTCTCTTTTAATGGATAATTTCAGGGGCCGGAGTAACTCAAACGGGCTACTCCGGCCCCTATCTGGAACTATCTATTTCCCGACAGCCCCCTGACCCTCCAGACCAAAGAGGAAAGGAGGGCGATGCCAATGTATGTTACATATCAGGACTTAGTTCAGATTGGAATGTTCATTGTAGCCCTTGTAGGATTGTGTTATACAATCTTTCGAGGAAAGAAATAGCCGCCACTACTCCCAATAGTGACGGCCGACCTCATATGAGGTAAAGTTTTCTATTGTCGGGTAGGCCGTGTGTCTCCGGCTTTCCTTTTTCTATTATCAATATAGTACATTCGGCGGAGGGATTCAAGAGCCGGACTCCATTATTTTGTGAGCCATTATTTTGTGAGGCGGCAATTCCTACAAAATTGCAGGCTGCATGTCATCCGGCAGTAGGGAAAAAGTGTTACTCTTTCCATATCGAAAGCAGAAAGAGGTGTAAAAAGTGGAACTGTTGGAAGTTAAGAATGTTTCTAAAACATACGGAAAAGGGGAAGCGGCAGTGCGGGCGCTGAAAAAGGTCTCATTTTCTGTCCCCAAGGGTGAATTTGTGGCAGTGGTGGGAGAGTCCGGCTCCGGAAAAAGTACGTTATTAAATATGATCGGAGCGCTGGACACGCCTACTTCAGGGAAGGTATTTATCGACGGCAAAGATATTTTTTCCATGAAAGAACGCAATCTGACCGTATTCCGCCGCAGGAATATCGGTTTTATCTTCCAGAGCTTTAATCTGATTCCGGAATTGACGGTAGAACAGAACATGATATTTCCGGTACTGCTGGATTATCAGAAACCAAATAGAAAGTATCTGGAAGAATTGCTGACGGTTCTGAACCTGAAAGAGCGCCGCCATCATCTGCCCGGCCAGCTGTCCGGAGGACAGCAGCAGCGGGTGGCCATCGGGCGCGCGCTGATCACCCGCCCGGCGCTGATTCTGGCGGATGAACCGACCGGCAATCTGGACACGCAGAATACCAGCGAGGTGATCGCTCTGTTGAAAGAAGCGTCCAGAAAATATGAGCAGACAATCGTGATGATTACGCACAGCCGGAGTATAGCCCAGACGGCGGACCGGATTCTGAGAGTATCGGACGGCGTGCTGACGGATTTCGGGAGGTGCCGCGAATGAAAAGCTATCTTGATCTGATCCCCATATCGGCAAGAGTACACAGGCGTCAGAACCGTATGACACTTCTGTGTATTATCTTTGCCGTATTTATGGTGACGGCTGTATTCAGCATGGCGGATATGGGCGTGAGAATGGAGCAGTCACGGCTGGCAGACAAGCATAATGCCCTGACTCTTCAGGAAATCGGCAGTACCGCCATGGGTCAGACACTATTTGTCACTGCGGCAGTTCTGTTCGTACTTGTACTGGCTGCGGGAGTGCTGATGATTTCCAGCAGCATCAACAGCAGTGTGGCCCAGCGGACGAGATTTTTCGGGATGATGCGCTGCATCGGGATGAGCAGGCGGCAGATTATCCGTTTCGTAAGGCTGGAAGCCCTGAACTGGTGCAGGACGGCGATCCCCATAGGTCTTATCCTGGGAGTCGCGGCTTCATGGGTGCTGTGTGCGGCGCTCCGTTTCCTGGTGGGAGAGGAATTTTCCAGAATTCCTCTTTTTGAATTCAGCGCCATCGGAATCATCAGCGGGATTGCCGTAGGCATCATCTCGGTGCTGCTGGCCGCCGGAGCTCCTGCCAGACGGGCCGCGAAAGTGCCCCCTGCCGCAGCGGTATCGGGCAATTCAGAAAATGGAAACGCAGGCCGGCGTCCGATCCATGCGCGTTTTGTGAAGATCGAAACCGCGATTGGAATCCATCACGCTGTTTCCACCGGGAAAAATCTGGTTCTTATGACGGGATCTTTCGCGCTCAGCATTATACTGTTCTTAAGTTTTTCTGTTCTGATCGATTTTGTCGGATACCTTATGCCCCAGTCGGCAGCGGCTTCAGATATAGATATTTTCAGTGAGGACGGCGGAAATACGGCAGATGCCGGACTGTTGGAGACAATCGGCGGTATGAACGGCGTAAAAAGAGTATATGGCCGCCGAAGCAGTTTTGATATTTCTGTGGGCCTGAAAGGGAATACGGAACTTTCCCATCAGGCAGATATGGTTTCCTTTGACGATTTCGATCTGAAGAGCCTGAAAAAGGATGGAATGTTAAAGAAGGGCAGCGACTTGTCAAAGGTATACGGGGACAGCCGGTATGTCCTGGCCACATGGGATCAGGACTGCGGCTGGGAAATCGGTGATACGGTTCTGGTCGGAGATGAGGAACTGGAAATCGCGGGTCTTCTGAAATACGATCCGTTCAGCAGCGACGGGCTGACAGGAGGAAAGATTACGCTGATCACTTCAGGAGAAACTTTTGTCCGCCTGACCGGGATAGAAGATTATTCCCTTATTATGGTACAGACAAAAGAAAATGTAACGGAAGAAGAAGTGGAAGCGCTCCGCAGCGCGGCAGGCGGTGAATATATATTTAACGACAGACGGGAACAAAGTACCGCCGGTACTTATCTGGCCTTTGTAACGGGCGTTTATAGTTTCCTGGCGATTATCGCACTGGTCACCGTGCTGAATATTGTCAATAGTATCTCCATGAGCGTATCCGCGAGGATAAAACAGTACGGTGCCATGCGGGCGGTGGGAATGGATGAACGCCAGGTGAGGAAAATGATCGCGGCCGAAGCATTTACTTATGCTTTCTGGGGCTGCGCGGTCGGCTGCGGGGCCGGGCTGCCGTTTGCCAGGCTGCTGTATGGTTTTCTGATCACCAGCCATTTCAGCTACGCGGTCTGGAGGGCGCCGGTTGGTTCCCTGGGGATCATACTGCTGCTTGTAATACTGTCTGTGTCGGCGGCAGTTTACGGGCCTGCAAAAAGGATACGGAATATGTCTGTGACGGAAACAATCAGTGAATTGTAGTGAATTGTAGGCCGGATTGCAGGCTGGAAATTCCTTCGAAAAAGTAGTATAGTATCCTGTTGTGAGTTGATTTTGATCTATTATATTTGGAGGGAGCGATATGTGGATTGCAGACAAATATATAGACTACGTAAGAGAACAGACCATAGAAAATCCCGGCCAGAGCTGGGGCAAGATGCTGATGGGATTTCAGGCAAACAAGCTCCGGACAAAACTGCTTCCGAAAAAGGAGATAACAAAAGGTTACCAGAAACTGGAATCTATGATGATGTCTTTTGTGGCGGATTCACTCTGCCGGCCGGACAGCTATGTGTGGGGAAATATCTTTTCGCCCTGTGAGATTATGCAGTGTTTCGGTCTCGGCACTTTATCTATTGAATGCCTGTCCTGTTATCTGAGCGGGTACCGTCTGGAAGACTATTTTATTGATTATGCGCAGAATACGGGTATCGCGCCCACACTGTGTTCCTACCATAAGACGTTCGTGGGAGCCATTGACAGCGGCGCCGTGCCGGTGCCCCAGTACGCGGTGACGACTTCTCTTTCCTGCGACGGGAATTTGAACACTTTCCGTTATCTGGAAAAGAAAAAAGGAGTACCGTTTACGTTTCTGGATGTGCCGTACGGGGATGATGACGCTTCGGTAGAATATCTGGCAGGACAGCTCCGGGATTTTGCAGGAGAGCTGGAACGGCGTTTTGGGAAGACATTTGACGAGGAGAAACTGAGAGAAAACATACGTATCGAGAATGAGACAAGAAAAGAGCTGATGCGTTTCTTTCAGCTTCAAAGCGAGTATTATTATCCGGGAGAGTTGATCAGCCATCTGTATATGATGATGGGGATGCATCTGCTGATCGGTACGCAGGAATTTCTGGATCTGGTGCGTTTTATGATCAAAGAAATCCAGACTTATCCGAAATTTGAAGGGAAAAAGATTTTGTGGGTACATCTTCTTCCTTTCTATCAGGAGAGTCTGCAGCATTATTTTAATGCAAATCAGAAATACCAGATCATCGCCAGCGATATTATCCTGGATTCTGTAGAAGAGATGTACACGGAGAGACCGTTCCATGCACTGGCGCGCAAGATTATCCATAATGCTTATAACGGTTCTTATTCTCACAGGGCGGAGCTGGTCCGCGGGCTGGCCGATACGCTGCATCCGGACGCGGTGATCCAGTTCTGCCACTGGGGCTGCAAGCAGTCCTCCGGCGGAAGTATCCTTCTGAAGGAGAAGATGCAGGAACTGGATATCCCCATGCTGATACTGGACGGCGACGGCATTGATAAAAGAAACAGCCATGACGGGCAGATCAAGACCCGTCTGGAAGCATTTCTGGAGATGCTGGACTCAGAAGAAAAGGAACGGAGAGAAGTATGTTAGGTTATATATGTAAATATGCTCCGGTGGAGATCTTCGAGTCCATGGGAACAAAGATGAGGCGGATCGAGCCGGATGTGACGAATTTTAACCAGGCGGAGATCAGGATGCATCCCAACATCTGCAGTTTCGCCAAGGGCGTGCTGGAGGAAGTGATGAGCAGCGACTATGAGGGCGTTATTCTAACCACCTGCTGCGACAGTATCCGCCGTCTCTATGATGTGCTCAGAGAAGAATATCCGGAGAAATTCATCTATATGCTGGATACTCCCAGGATCACGAAAGACGCCGGAATCAGTCTCTATGAGCAGCGGATCCGGGCCATGATCCATGCATACGAAGAATTTTCCGGAAAGACCTTTGATGAAGAGGTTTTCCGTGAGTATATAAAAGGGAAAAATGAGGAACAGCAGATCGCTGTACGCGCAGGCGCGCTTAATATCGGCATCCTGGGAGCCAGGGCAAATAAAAATATTGCGGAGATTCTGAAAACAAAGGGCGCCAATGTGGCGTTTGATCTGACCTGTACCGGTCTTGGGCGCAAGGTGGTCTATGAAGAACAGGATCCGATGACCGGATATGTAGGCGGTCTTCTGAGTCAATTTCCCTGTATGCGGATGGAGCAGGCGTCCAACCGGGACGAACTGATCCGGCGCTATGCGGACAGTGTGGACGGTGTAATCTATCATACGGTCCAGTTCTGCGACAATTATGCCTATGAGTATGCATGGCTGAAAAGCTGGCTGAAAAAGCCGCTATTGCTTCTGGAGACGGATTACACCAGACAGAGTTACGGGCAGATTCTGACCCGTATCGAGGCGTTTCTGGAGTCACTTAAGCCGGATGTACAGAGAATTCAAAGACAGACGAAGGGAGAGAACGCCATGTATGTGCTGGGAATAGACAGCGGTTCCACATCCACCAACGCGGTGATCATGGACCGGGACAGAAAGATCAAAGCATTTTCTGTAGTGCGCACCGGGGCAAAATCCGGAGTCAGCGCGCAGAAAGCGCTGGATGAAGTGCTGCAGCGGGCAGGGCTGACGAGGGAGGATATATCCTGGATCGTGTCCACCGGGTATGGCCGGGTCAGCATTGAGTTTGCGGACGAGAATGTGACGGAGATCAGCTGTCACGGGAAAGGAGCCCATTATTTCAATCCGAAGATCCGTACTATCCTGGATATCGGAGGACAGGACAGCAAAGCGATCCATCTGAACGAGAACGGGGAAGTGAAGGACTTCGTCATGAATGATAAATGCGCTGCCGGAACCGGACGCTTTCTGGAGATGATCGCCCGCACGTTGGAAGTCAGTCTGGACGAGCTGGGAGCCATCGCGCTGACGTCGACGGAGAAGATCGAGATCACCAGTATGTGCTCTGTTTTCGCGGAGTCGGAGGTTATCTCGCTGATCGCCAACAATAAGGAAAAAGCGGATATCGCTGATGGAGTCTGTCACGCCATTGCCAACAAGGCGTCCGGACTTCTGCGCCGTGTGGGGATGGAACCGGATTTCATGATGACCGGAGGTGTGGCAAAGAATCCGGGCGTTGTCCGCGCGGTGGAAGAGAAGATCGGCGCGAAGCTGTATATCTGCGAGGAGCCGGAGATCGTAGGGGCCACGGGAGCAGCGTTGTACGCGCTGGAGCGTATCTCTGAGAAATAAAATATGTGAACGCACAAGGGACGCTGCAGACTGGAGCAGCGTCCCTTTTTCGCTCATTTACGGCGAAACGGAGATCTTCTTATCTTCCACAGTCTTTAATGCCAGAGCAAGGCACGCGGTCAGGACCTGTGACAGTACCACGCTCCACCATACGCCTGTCTGCCCCAGGGCAAGAGGAAGGAGAAACAGCAGGATCAGCAGCAGGACCGGTTCCGCGTAGACACAGAGATAGGAATAGAGATTTTTCTCTGTGGCATAGAATCCGGAGGTGGTGATCCTGGAAAATGCGTAGAAAACAAGTCCGAATAAAAAGATCGGAAGGACCCGGACCACCAGCGCGCTGACGTCGTCTGAGGAACCGAACAACACTCCCAGTCCGGACCGGGCGGCGAACAGCAGGGCATTGCTGAGCAGAGCCAGGCCGATGGCGCAGATGTAAGCTGTCCTGCGCATTTTGCGGACCAGATCTGTCTTTCCTTCTCCATAATACTGGCTCAGGAGCGGCTGTACACCGTCCCCCACGCCCTGCATCAGCATCTGGACGATGGTGAGGGCATAGGCAATGCAGGCGTAACACGCCACAGCCCTGGCGCCGCCGTTGGACATGGAAAAACGGTTGATCAGCATAAGAGAGATCATGGGAGAGAGCGTCAGGCCAAAGGGAGCGACGCCGATCTTCCAGATATTCCCGGCCATCTTGCCGAAACCGGCCAGAGATCCGGTGACGGGCAGACGGCTGTAAAGCAGATATGCAAACGCCAGCACGGTTGTGACAGCCTGTCCCAGGATGGTGGCGAGGGCAGCTCCGGCGGTCCCCATATCCCATACCCATACGAACAGATAATCCAGCAGGATGTTGGACAGGAAACCGGACATCATGGTGACCAGCGCGAAGAAGGAACTGCTGTTATTCCGTATAAAGGGAACGATGCCGGTGGCCAGGATCTGAAAGACGGCGCCCAGCACGATCACATCCAGATAGTCTTTGCCCAGTGTCAGAATATCGCCTTTCGCTCCGAACAGCCGCAGGACCGGTTCGGTCAGAAAGAAAAAGAAGGCTGTGGTGAGCACGCTCGAGATGAGAAGGAGCAGCAGGGTGGCGCGGATATATTTTCCGGCCAGATCCGGATCTTCCGTCTCTTTCCGGACCGCCCACAGTACCGCGCCGCCCATGCCGATGCCTGTGCCGACAGACTGCATAAGAGATACGACGGGAAACGCGATATTGATGGCGGACAGGCCGGTATCGCCCATGCTGTGGCCTACGAAAAAACCGTCCACGATGGCGTAGACTCCGGACAGGGCGAAAGCCAGCACGGAGGGCGCGACATATTTCAGGAATATTCTGTATTGGTTCATTTGGACTCCTCCAGAAATTTTTTCATTGTGCTGTTAAAAAGATCGATGGTCTTCAGCATCTGCGGGATGCAGAGACTATTATATAGATAAGATACTATTTGTCAACGAAAAAAGTGTAGATATTTCTGCAGAGAGGACTTATGATATGATAAAGGAGCAATGCCGACAGAATTTGTAAAAAACGGCGGCAGTTCTGTGGTGATTACAGGAGAAACGAAAAGAAGTACAGAAAAAGGAGAACGGATATGAGAATCGGAACCATCGGCACCGGCGTGATCGTCCGGCACATATTGAAAGGGGTAGAACGCACGGAAGGGATATGCTGCGAAGCGGTGTATTCCAGAAAAGAAGAGACAGGAAGAAAGCTGGCAGATGAATTCGGCGTGAAAAAGGTGTATACAGACCTGGACGCCATGTGCCAGGACGAGGCAATCGATTTTATCTATGTGGCATCGCCCAACAGCCTCCATTATGAGCAGGCGAAGAAGGCGCTGGGCTATGGGAAGAACGTCATCTGTGAAAAGCCTTTTACGCCCACGGCTGTGGAAGCGGAGGAACTGATCCGTATGGCGAAGGATCGGCATCTGTTCCTGTTTGAAGCGGTCACGACGCTGTACCATCCGCATTATTCATGGATCCGCAGCCATATGGCGGATGTGGGGGATCTGAAAATGATTTCCTGTACTTTCTGCCAGTATTCCAGCCGTTATGATCAGCTGAAAGCCGGAGAAGTCACGAATATTTTCGACCCGGAATTTGCCGGCGGCAGTTTAATGGATATTAATGTGTATAATATTCATTTTATTGTGGGTCTTCTGGGACGGCCGGATCAGGTGGAATATCTCGCAGGACACCACGGGAACGGCGTCGATATCCATGGAATCCTCGTGATGCGTTATGGGGATGTGATCTGTCAGTGCACCGGCGCGAAAGATACCTGGTGCGAGAACAGCGCGCAGATTATGGGAGACCAGGGATATATCCGGGTGACTCCCTGCAGCAACAATCTTCAGGAAGCGCGTTTAGTACGAAAAGGGACCGAGGATCTGACGGTGAAAGTGGACGGCGACCAGTGGTTCTATGAAGTGCAGGAACTGGCGCGCCTGGTGGAGCAGAAAGATTATGAGACTTGTTACAGGAACCTGGACAATACTCTGGAAGTGGTCAGGATTCTGGAGAAATGCAGAGGGAACTGAATCGACCCCTCTGTATTCCTCTATATTCCTTTTGGAAAGTTTTCGGTTTGCCCATAAACTTTCAAGTTCAAAGCTTCATTCTTTTTTCCGTGTTAAGAAAATCCCAATGACTGCAATAATAAAGATAATCGGCGCTGTCCTGACAAAGAGCCATTCAAACGAGTGAAAAGCCACTCCGAGAACGGCGGTTTCAGGGTCGCTGTAATTCCAACCCAGATAAGGACTATTCAATATTGCCAGAGCCGCAAAAACCATTACTATAATTACACATAATGAAGTAAGCAGCCAACGAATCATTTTCCTTCTTGTGGTTTTTCTCTGTGCCAGCTGCAGATTTATCACCTCTAGTTTTTCGGAAATGGCTTTTAAGTTATCAGCCTCCGCTTGAATAACCGTTTCTCCCAGCAGCGTGCTTACAGGTGTTTCAAGCACTTCCGATATGGAGATTAACATATCAGAGTCGGGAACCGACAAACCTTGCTCCCATTTGGAAATGGTTTGCCGCACGACGTTCAGTTTGACGGCAAGCTCCTGCTGCGAAAGTCCTTTTGATTTTCTGATTGCTTTAATATTTTCATTGAGCATCAGGGACAGTCTCCTTTCTTTCCATCGTTACCGTTATTGTAGTCTGAATCGCCCGTTGCCGCAAGCAACGCATCTTAACATCTACGTTTTGCAGGATATTTTATGGCACAAGAGCATTTACCCAGACCAATTAAGGCTGCCCCGGAAAGAGCCATGAGGATGCGCAGAGGGATATGATCCGCCAGTGGGCCGAAGACTGCCATGCCAAGAGGCAGGAAGCCGGAATACATGGAACTGAAAAGCCCGAAAATGCGCCCCTGCATGAAAGGCTCTGTTTTTTCCTGCAGGAGAGTGGTCAGAGCGGTCTGCACGCTGGTCAGCGCGACGCCGTAGACTGCCATCAGAATCAGATAAGGAAGAAACCGGCAGGAAACCGCCATCAGGATGGCCATGGCTCCGAAGATAGTCAGACTGTTCCGGAGAGTGCGCGTCTTTTTCCGGGACTGTCCTCTGAATGCGGCCAGGAGCCCGCCTGCGGTCATGCCTGCGAATCCGGCCAGTTCCACAGCGGTCAGGTATCCGTAGGATTCGCCGTAGACTCTGCTGACAAAGAGACCGGACAGATATCCGGCGGGAACGCAGAGAAATACAAAGCCTCCATAAATCAGCAAAAGCATGCCCGCATCCAGGTTGGAAACGGCATAAGAGATTCCGCTTTTCAATTCCTGAAAGGCGGATGTTTTTTTCTCCGGAAGTCTCCGGAAAGGGAGCGGAACCATGCACAGCAGGCCGATCCCCAGCGCCGCGGTCAGAACATCAATGAGAAGCGTACTGCGAAGGGAAGAGGAGACTAATACAACTCCGGCCGCCGCAGGCGCCGCAAACTGTACCAGGGACTGTAAAGCCGCGTTGATACCGTTTGCACGCATCAGCTGTTCTTCCGGGACCAGCCGGGGCAGAGCGGCATGGACTGCCGGAGTCTGAATTCCCGCCCCCAGAGAGCGGACTGCCGACATGAGAAGCAGTAAGAAAAGCAGGACGGTCTGGTCCTGAATATGGGGGATCGCCGCCGCCATGGCCAGCGTGACCGCGGCGATGGCAGCATCCGCCCCCGCGATCAGCCATTTCCTGGGGAAACGGTCTGCCCAGACGCCGCCCCAGAAAGAGACGAGAAACTGGGGAAAGTAGGAGCAGACGCTGAAAGCGGCGACCCAGACGCCGGATGAAGTCAGCAAAGTAGCGTACCAGACGACTGCCATCTGGACCAGTGTGGAGCCGAAGAGTGTGACGCTCTGGCTGATCAGAAATAAAATGACTTTCTTGCGCATGTGAATTCCTCCTGAGGTGATATAGGAAGGAGGAAACGCTGGGTGGGATAACCGTATTCCGTGAGCAGGCGGTCGGGAAGAAATCCCAGGCGGAGCAGATCCCGGCGGTATCCCGGATCGGCTTTGTCCTGATCCCGGTAGGTCGTGATCTGGAACCGGCGGCAGGACGGATATTCCATGCGTAGCCGGTTCAGGAAGGCAGAAAAGATATTCTGCTTTCGGTACTGCGGATGGATGCCGATAAAGTCGATGGCAGCGGATTCCGGGGAAAAGATCAGGATCCCTGCCGCCTGTCCAGCGTCTTCCCACAGGAAAGCGCGCTGTTCGGCGATGCTTTTCTGCAGATCCGGCAGATATCCCTGCTCGGTAAGATATGGATATCCGCCGACAGTCTGCCAGACCAGATCCATCCAGGCCGGGATGTCTTCCGGATCTGCCGGACGGATCTTATCCGGGGAGCATACATTTCCTGAGATCTCACAGCGGAGCAAAAAAGGCATCTGCAGAGGATAAAAATTCCCCCGTCTGCGGTATTCTGCCGGAGAAAGCTTGTACATTTCCCGGAAAGCAGTGGTAAACGCCCGCTGGCTTTCGTAACCGCAGTCAAGCGCGATATCCAGGATCGGCGCGCAAGCGCCGGTGAGCTTTCCGGCAGCTTCTGTGAGCCGCCGTCTCCGCACATATTCGTGCACAGAGATGCCGACAACTTCAGAAAAAATCCGGTGCAGATGGTATTTAGAATAGTGCGCAGCGGCCGCCACCTGGTCCAGGTCCAGCCGGGATTCCAGGTGGGATTCTATATATTCGACTGCGGCGCCGATGCCCGCAAACATCTGATCCGTCATGGCGGCCTCCTTCCTTCAGAAAGTATAGCGGAAACAGAAAGGGATTGCTTCATGAATCTTGCGCAATCCGGCGGGGTTTGTCATAAGATCGGAATATTTGACAAAAGTATTTGAACGGCTGCCGCGACGGCGAACGCACCAATGACGCATATAATGATCCTGACAGGTCCGGGCATGCAGTCAAATCTTTTGCTCTTTTTTCTCTGTTCAAATTTCCCCAGCAGTCCGGTCGTATATAAGGGAATCAAAAGGGTTGTAACATAGATCAGCGTCTGACAGTACACGTATATACTTTCCAATATGGCATTCTGCAGGGCAGCGCCTGTTATGTCAAGAAGAAAATATACTGCAAGCGCGCAGACTCCCATGAGGCTAAGATTTCGTATGTTTTTGATAAGGGTCTCTTTTTCGGTTCCTGCATAGTCCGACATTTTTTCAGCAACTTCTTTTACTTCTCTTTCCATAGTCTCGCTTTTCCTTTCTCCATCGATGATTTCAGGAATACTTACATTATAAAACTCTGCCAGTTCGACCAGCAGGCTGATGTCCGGCATGTTGTTTCCGGTTTCCCAACGTGAGACGGTTCGTCCGGATATATTCAGCCTTTCTGCAAGTTGTTCCTGAGTAAGATTTTTTGCCTTCCGAAGTTCTTTCAGAAAACGTCCTGTTTTTTGCTGGTCCATTTTTTAACCTCCTTTACTCACAGGATAAAGCGTAATGTCTGGTTTTTACACGACACAAAGCGAGAAAATGCTGCTTTGGATGCCGGACAGCATTGTCGGATGAGAAAATTGTCACGTACTATTATACAGTACAGGTGTTTCAAAAGTATATAAAGATGAGTATAATGAAAACAGACAGGAGGTGACAGACATGATCCGTATCGCGGTCTGCGACGATGAGGAAAATACGGCGCGTCTCCATCAGGACAAGATCCGTGAAATCTTAAGTGAAAACCGGACGGTCTATGAGACGGCGCTTTATACGCGCAGCGACAATCTGCTCTCCGACATCATGGAGGACGGTTTCTTTTATGATATTCTGCTGTTGGATATCGAGATGCCGGGGACCGACGGGATGGAGATCGCGGAAAAGATCCGTCCGTATCTGCCGGATGTGAAGATCATATTTATCACATCTCATATAGAGTATGCCATCGATGCTTATGAACTGTCCGTTTTCCGCTATGTTCCGAAGAATGATCTGGACCGGAGGCTTCCCGCTGCCATTCTGGATGCGGTGAAGCTGCTGGAACTGGAGGCGGACCGGGTCTATACGATCCGGACGAACAGCCGTCTGGAGCGTATCCCTTATAAATCCATTTATTATATTGAAAGGGATGGCAAGAACGCGGCCATTGTCACCGCCGCAGGCGTGTCGAAAGTGCGCCGGACCCTGGCGCAGATTCATGAGGAACTGGACGCGGAGGAATTTATCTATATTGACCGGGGATGCATCGTCAATCTGATCCATATTGCGCAGGTGAAGGGGAGTACGGCAGTCCTGAAAGACGGATCGGTCCTGCCGGTTAGCCGCTCCCATCTGCAGTCTGTGAAGGAGGAGATCAACCGGTATTGGGGGAGTCACATATGATCCATGAGTTTTTTCTGATATCGGAGATCCTGACCGGGACCGTGCGTATGGCGGCGGCAGTCTGGCTGTACAGAAAACATAAGACCCTGATGGTGTGCTGGGGAGCTTTCCAGATAATGGGGATCTTTTGCCTGGAGACGGGTTTTTTACGGTGTCTGCTGGCAGGAAACTTGGTGCTGGTTTTATTATTATTGGCAAAAGCGGATGCTTATGAATTGCGCCTGTATGAGGAAAAGGGAAAGGCCCGGAGAACGGGATCTGGGAAATATGCGGTATTTCGTTATTTTGTCCGTTATCTGACCGCGCATAAAAATTATCTGGTCAATACGGGAATGCTGGCGGTGGTGGCTGCCGCTTTGCCGCTCTTTTTTCAGGGGATGGACAGACAGTTCGTTCTGCCCATCGGTTTCGCGATCCTTTCCCTGAATACGCCGTTGGGCGTTCTGTTATCCTGCGATCCTTCCCTGGAACGGGCCGTCCGTTCACTGCCGGGGAAGATCCGGGGATTTTTTGCGCCGTACGGCGTGTTCGTATTTCTCTGTAATGGCGCGTTGGATCTGGTTTTTCTGGGGAGCTGGCAGATCTGCGGAAACCGGACCTTGCCTGCGGATTATGGCATGGCGGTATTATTCTGTGCCCTGGGGGCGGCGGGAACTGTTTTCATGGAATATTTTTTCCCGATCAGAGGGTGGAAGACGGAAAACGATCTGTGGAGGCATCCGAGGAAATATATGGTTCCGGCGGCGCTTCTGCTGGCGGCGGGCATCGTCTGCGAAGTTTTGGTATTGTAAGCTTTAAATTTAACCATTCACCTTGCAATCCCCTGTTCGCCGGTCTATACTACGTTTATGGACTCAGGCTGGAGGAACGCAGAAGATGCAGGTTACAGAAAAACTTACAAGACCGCTGACAGAGGCGAAGTATTTGAATGCGGATAATGCCGACCGGTATCGGAGCATTATGCGCATTTTTTATGAGAATTATGAAAAACTCAGGTACTGGATGTATCAGGAGGAAGTGTACGACGAGATGACGGCGGATCCGTACTTCGCGGATTACCGGATGGAGCAGTGCCAGCAGGATCTCGCCATGCTGACGGAGTGGAAGAACTTAAACACGATCCAGGATACGCGCAGGGTGTCTTCGATCGAAGAATTTAAGAACAAGAAGTTCCGCTACCAGATGTCGGAGTACAGCGTGGAGATCGAGCGTCTGGTGATCCGGCTTGAGAATCTGTTTGTAGAGGGGGCGTCCCTGGAGCCCACGCTGCTGGAGCGGATCCGGCTGAATGTGGAACGCTTCCCGAAGATGTCCGGAGAGGAACCGAACACCGTCTATGCGTGGTGGAATGACCTGAACAATGATTTTATCCGGCTGAATCAGAATTATCAGGACTATATCCGCGACCTGAACAGCGTGAAAGCGGAGGAAATGATGCGGACAAAGGAGTTCCTGGTATTTAAGGACAAGCTGGTGGAATATCTGCGGAACTTCATCAAGGGACTTCAGAAAAATGTGGGAGTCATCGAGGAAACGCTGCGTCTCCTCGAACCGGAGCTTCTTAGGGATGTGCTTGATAAGGTGAATGACTATGAGATGTCGATCCCGAGAATGGATGTGGAAGTTTCCAGAGAAATGATTGAAGAGAAGACGGAAGGGAGGTTTGAAAGTATCCGGAACTGGTTCGTGGCAGGGGAAGGGCATGAGAATGAAGCCGGAAGACTTTTCGATGCGACAAATGAGATCATACGCAGGATCACCCGTTACGCCGCACAGCTCAGCGAGAAGAACGCGCTCGGGGCAAACCGGCGGGAAGAGTACAGAAAAGTGGCGGAGATTTTCCTGCGGTGTAAGGACATGGACGAGGCACATCGTATGTCAGCCATGGTATTCGGGCTGGAGCGCCCTTTCCATCTGAGAGCAGAAGCGGACCGCGGGACGGACAGTATGAATCAGGGCGTTTATGAGGAGCCGGCTGCGGAGCTGGTGCTCAAGCCCAGAGTCAGGACATACCGGGAGAAGTCCGGGCGTACATCGATCCGGGATACTGCACAGGAGAAAGCGCAGGCGAGAAAACAGGCAGTGGAGCAGATGAAACAGGACTGGAAAAAGATCGGTGAATTGGAACGGGACGGCAGGATCGATTTCGCCGAACTTCCTGTGATCGAGCCGAGAGTCAGGGAGATCCTTCTGAAATGGCTCTCCGATGCGCTGGAGGACGGGGGTTATGCAGCCCGGACAGAGGACGGCAGAGATTTTTCATTGGATATGACGCATGCGGATGAGCGGTGCGTTGTCCGGTGTGAGGACGGAAATTTCACGATGCCGAAGCTTGGCATTGTATTTCAGGAAAAAACATCCAGAGAGGAGCAGTATGATCAATGAAAGAACTGGAGACGCTTCTGAACCGGCGGTGGGTCCTGAAATCTGAAGACCGGGAGCTGTACTATAAGATCCGGGATTCCATCGGCGAGATCCGGAAGTTTGCCACTGAAAAGATGGGATGTCAGGTGATCGAGAATTCGCTGCTTGTAAAGATGGAAAAGATCCCGGCGCTGCCGGAGGCCTGTATGGGGATTGACGCATTTGCATCGAAGGAGGAATATGCTTTCCTGTGTATCCTGCTGATGTTCCTGGAGGACCGGGACGCGCAGGAGCAGTTTATCCTGTCCCAGCTCACCGAGTATATCGCGGCCAATATGCCGGGAGAGGGCGTGGACTGGACATTGTATACAAGCAGGCGGAGGCTGGTGAAAGTGCTGCGGTATGCGGCTGACCAGGGGATCCTCCGTGTGACGGACGGAAGCGACGACGCATTTATGGATCAGGAGACCGGGGAAGTACTGTATGAAAATACCGGGGCGTCCAGATATTTTATGCGGAATTTCAGCCGGGATATCATGGAATACACGTGTCCGGAAGATTTTCAGGAGAGCGACTGGTTCGCCATGGATGAGGACCGGGGCATCGCCAGGCGCCACCGTGTGTACAAGCGGCTTTTGTTCTCTGTGGGTATGTACCGGGGCGAAGGAGCGGATGAGGATTTTGAGTATCTGAAATATTACGGGCGCAGGCTGGCGGACGATCTGGAGCAGAATTTTCAGTGCCAGCTCCACATTCACAGAGGGAGCGCCTTTTTCATGCAGGGAGAAGACTGCAGGATCGGGGAGACGTTTCCGGGGAATACCGGGATGTCGGATATCCTGCTCCTGTGCTGCAGTGAGATACGTGAGAAGGTGGAGCACGGAGAGTGGGAACCGCAGAAGGATGATACGATCCGGGTACAGACCGTGGAGTTTGAGCAGATGATCCGGCAGGTAAAAGAAACGTACGGGCAAGGATTCATCAAGGGATACCGGGAGATGCCGGAAGGAGAGTTTGTACGGGAAGTGGTGCGGGAGATGGAGCGGTGGACGCTGATTCGCAGAAATGTCCGGGAGCAGACCGTTGCCATCCGCCCTTCGGCAGGAAAGCTGACCGGGCGCTATCCGGAAGACTTTGCGCGTTGAACGGGAAAAGGATTACAGATAAAGGAGAAGCAGAATAATGAACAGCAGATGGCAGACGAGCAGGATCGGGTTGATCAATTTCTGGTATTATGACGACCAGGAATTTCCTTTTGTAAAAGGACGCATGCTCTTAAGAGGCTCCAACGGATCGGGAAAATCCGTCACGATGCAGAGCGTGATCCCGCTTCTGCTGGATGGGAATATGAGTCCGGAGCGCCTCGATCCTTTCGGCTCCAGAGACCGGAAAATGAGCAGTTATCTTCTGGAAGAAGACGACGGGCGGGATGAGAGAACAGGGTATCTCTATCTTGAATTTAAAAGGCAGGAGAGCGATACCTGGCTGACGGTGGGGATGGGAATCCGCGCCCGCCGCGGAAAACCGCTGGATAAGTGGTATTTCAGCCTGTCGGACGGCAGGAGAGTGGGAAAGGATTTCCCGCTCTATAAGGAGATCGGTGAGAAAGTGACGCTCTCAAAAAAAGAACTGGAGAACCGGATCGCCGGGGGCGGACAGGTGTTTGACCGCCAGGCAGATTATATGGAATACGTCAACCGTCAGGTCTTCGGGTTTGAGACTGTGGAAGAATATAAGGAGCTGATCGATCTTCTGATCCAGCTGCGCACGCCGAAACTGTCAAAAGATTTCAAACCCTCTGTGGTCAACGACATCCTGAGCGATTCCCTCCAGCCCCTGTCTGATGAGGACCTGCGGCCCATGTCGGAGGCGATCGAAAACATGGACACTATGAATCTGAACCTGAAGGCAAGAGAAGCTGGATATCAGGCGGCAGAGAAGATCCAGAGAGTACTGGACCGCTACAACCGCCTCACGCTTTTCGAGAAGGCGGACCGGTGCTGCGAAAACCAGAAGAAACTCTCAGAAGCGGAGCGGGAGGCGAAAGCGCAGGCTGATGAGACAGAGCGCAGCAGGAAGCGGGTTCTTGCGCTGGAGCAGGAAATCTCGGAACTGGACGCGCGCAGAGACGCCATGGAGAAGGAGCGGGAGTCCCTGAGCAAAAGCGACGCGGTGGGCTTAAAGAGCCGTGAACTGGATCTGGCGGCCCGGATCAGGACGAGAAAAAGTCTGCTGGAGGAAAAGCAGCGGCAGCTCGGGGCGAAACAGGAACAGTATACGGAGATAGAGGGGAAAAAGAAGCAGGAAAAGGATCGGGCGTATGAAAAGGAGAGGGAACTTGACGGTATTCTGGAGGAAATGCAGTCTGAAGCCGAAGAGATGTCCTTTGACGAGCACGATTTCTTCCAGAAGGAACTGAAAGAAAACTTTCATGCGGCATTTTCGTGGAATACCCACGAGGCACAGTTCCAGAAAGTAAAGGACGGGATCAGCCGGGGTACGGAACTTCTCCGGGAGGCCGAAACACGTCAGAGGGAGGCGGACGATCTGCTGAAGAAGCGGGAACGGCAGCAGAGGGAGACCGATGCCGCCCAACGGCGAGAAAGCGAGCTGGAGTCGGTACTGGTCCAGGTGGAGAACGAGTGGAAAGAGGCGCTTTACAGCTGGAACGGGAGGAATGAGGAACTGAAATTCACTCCGGAGCAGATGCGGGAAATGGCTCGGTTTGCCGACGAGTATGGGGAGGCGTCAGACTTTGCCCGGGTGCGTCAGACTGCGGCGGATTTGTGGATCGGGCGAAAAGGCGAGCTCAGCGGAGAAGTCCGCCGCAGACAGGATGAACTTGTGGATCTGGAAAATGTTCATCGGGAGATCGAGGAAGAGCTTGCACAGTGGGAGAGCAGCCGGGAGCCGGAGCCGCCCCGCAGCGTCGCCGTGCAGAAGAACAGGGAACGGCTGCGGGAGAAAGGGATCCCCTATCAGGAGTTCTATAAGGTCGTTGAGTTCGGGCAGGAACTGTCCCGGGATCCGAAACAATGCGGCAGGCTGGAGGAAGCCCTCCTGGAGATGGGGATCCTGGATGCGCTTGTGATCGAAGAGCAGTACCGGGACCAGGTGATGGCGGCCGATCCCGGCTGCGCGGACCGGTATCTGTTCGTACAGCCGCATCACGCGGAGAAGAGTCTGCTGGATGTGCTGGATCTTAATGACTCGGTAAATGATATTTTCATGAACCAGAGAATCACGGGGATCCTGGGAAACATCGGCATATGCGGAAGTAAAAGCCCGGAGGGCGCTGCTTCCGGCGGATCCGCCCACGCCGGATCTGCCGGTATTGGCGCCTCTATGACGGCAGTGCGACCGGACGGCTCCTATCAGATTGGCGTGGTCAGCGGAAACGTATCCGGGGAACATGAGGCGGGGTTCATCGGCGTGCAGGCAAGGGAGAAGAACCGGCAGGCGAAGATCGCGTCCTGCCGAGAACTGCTGGCGGAGAATGAGCAGAGGCAGGAGACCCTGCGCGGCGAAATGTCAGCGCTCGAACAGCGCATCAACCGGCTGCAGGAGGAATATGAAAGCCTTCCGGAAGATACAGACATGCGGGAGGCGTGGAAGATGCTGAGCGAAGCCAGGCGGACGGTGGAGCGCATGCGTGAAGAAGGAGCGGGGCTGGAGCGGGAACTGCTGGAAGTCGGCGAGGCGCTAAGAGAGCTTAAGCGTCAGGCGGCAGAGATCGCTCAGAAACTGTACCTGACCTGCAGTTATGAAACCTTCCGAAGAGCGGACGAGGCGGCATCAGACTACAGACAGCATTTCTATCAGCTCAGGTCCGGCCACGAGCTTTTCTTACAGATCCGGGCTCATATGGAAGAACTGGGGGAGCGGCAGGAGATCCTCGACGGGGAGATGGACCAGATCCGTTATGAGGCGGGCAGCGCCGGACGGGAGCTCAAAAAAGAACAGGAGGAATACGATTCCATCCTGCGTCAGCTCGAACTGACGGATTATGAGCAGATCCGGCAGAAGCTGGATGAATGCATGGAGTGGCTGAAAGAGTATCCGGAACGTCTCCAGTCCTGTGTGACAGAAAAGACCCGGAATGAAGAGCGTATCCGGGCGCTCTCGGAGCAGGCCGCGCAGAATGAAGAACGGATCAGTGAACTGCGGCGCAGGGCGGAGCATCTTGAAAAGTGCTTTGCGGCAGAGAGGAGCCTGCGCTATGTGGAAGTGCCGGGACAGGAAGCTGAGGCAGCAGAACCGGCGGAGAAGATCCGGGGCTTCCTTGCCGGCGAGTGCAGGGATATGGATAAGGAGCAGATCATCCGCAGCCTGAATCAGGTTTACTTTGAGAACAGAGGATTCCTGACGGATTATCAGATCATGCAGACAGAGCTTTTTGAAGAGCTGGACCGGGAAGCCCAGAAAGGCGATCCGTCTGCAAAGCGTCTGGATATTGCGGCGCGCTATCAGGGCGTGCGGATTCCTTTCGGGCGTCTTCTTACGCATCTGGCGGAAGAGATCGCGGAACTGAAAGATCTGATCAAAGCCGGAGACAGGGAGCTCTTTGAGGATATCCTTGCGAATACGGTGAGCCGGAAGATCCGCGGGAAGATCAACAGCTCGAATGCCTGGGTGGAGAAGATGAATTCCCTGATGGGAGCCATGAATACGTCCAGCGGGCTGAAGCTGAATTTAAGATGGCGCAGCCGCACGGCGGAGACAGAGGATCAGCTTGACACGAAAGAACTGGTCGAGCTGCTGAAAAAGGATTACCGCCTTATGCGGGAGGACGAGGCGGCGAAGCTGTCTGCCCATTTCCGTTCAAAAGTAGAAGAGGCCAGACGGCATGCACGTGACAGCGGCGGCATGATCTCTTTCTATCAGGTCATGAAGGAGACGCTGGATTACCGGAAATGGTTCGAGTTCCAGCTCTTTTTCCAGAAAGGCGGGGAGAGAGTGAAGGAACTGACGAACAGCGTGTTTGGGACATTCAGCGGCGGTGAGAAGGCGATGGCGATGTATGTGCCCCTCTTCTCGGCGGTGGTGGCAAAATATCAGGGCGGACGCCCGGACGCGCCGCGGCTGATCTCCCTGGACGAGGCGTTTGCAGGCGTGGATAACCGGAATATCCGGGATATGTTCCGGCTGATGGCAGAATTTCAGTTCGATTTTATCATCAATTCCCAGGTGCTCTGGGGAGACTGCGATACGCTGGATGCCCTGGCAATCTATCAGCTCCTGCGTCCGGAGAACGCGAAATTTGTAACCGTCATGCCTTATCTGTGGAACGGCCATGCGAGGGTCATGCTCGATGATGAGTCTGAGATGGAGAAGCGGGCAGAGCAGAAGGAGTAGGGAATGTCTATGGATGAAAATCTTCGAGAAGAGTGTCTGCGGTATTTTCGGGAGCGTCCGGTCTTCGGGAAACTTCTGTGTGGATTCCAGGAGAAATATCTTTCCTACGGCAGGTTCGCGGGGACGGTGACACTGAAGAATCTCAAAGAATCCGATCGGGAGGATCTGGAGGGTTTCCTTCTGCGGAACTATCACGGGAAGAAATCGGCGTCCGTTTCCGCGGAGAGCTTTGAGAAGGCGCTGGAGGGAAGCCGTTTCGCAGGGATCAGCGGAAAAGATATGCTGGAACTGTACTTTCAAGGGCCTGTGGAGGGAAGAAAGGAACAGAGACAGCGGGAGGACAGACAGTGGACGGCGCTTCTTGACAGTGCAAAAAAAGGGGCGGGCTCATTGGCTGTGCGGTGGATCGATGAGATCAGTGAGGCGCAGAGCGGCTTTCTGCCATATCTGAGAAAGCGTGACCGGGAAGCGGGAGGGAATCTGATCGAGGCGGAGCGGCTGCTGACGCTGGGTGTGCGGATACTGGACGCTCTTCCGTCAGAAAAAGCGCCGGAACCGTCCGGAATGCCTGCCCGGTATCTGGCGGTGTTCGCGGCGGAAATCACGGGAAATCCCCATGCTTTCGACGCGGGCACAAAGGATGGAAAATATCTGGAAATGCTGGTAGAATGGTATGTGCGGCGGACAGGGACGGAGGACGGCGCGAATGGAGGGAGCAGGGGATTCCCGGCGTTCCGGAAGCAGAGGCTGTACCTGAAAACGGGGCTTTTGCGGGATGATGTGTCGAATTACGCGCTGGCGGCAGGGATTCGGGCCCGAAGCGGAAGCGGGCGTATCCATGCAGGAATGGAAGGATTTCTCGAAGAGGGCGAGCCTGTCCAGATTCCGTTATCTGCAATCGCGGGATGGAAGTCCGCGTCCTGTCCGGAAAACCGGATGTATATTGTGGAAAACCCGTCCGTTTACGCGGTTCTCTGTGGAAAATGGGATCGGGAATGCGGACTGATGTGTATGAACGGACAGCCCAGATTCAGTTCCCTGCTGCTTCTTGACTTGCTGGCTGAGTCCGGGACAGAAGTATGGTATGCCGGAGACATCGATCCGGAAGGACTTTTGATCGCGCAGAGGCTGAAACGGTATTATCAGGGAGAATTCCACTACTGGCATATGTCGGCGGAGGACTATAAGATGTGTGTGTCGGCGGAGCCGGTTTCGCAGAGGCGGCAGAAGATGCTGGAGAAGGTGAAGGACCCGGAATTGAAGAAGACGGCGGAAGCCCTGCAGAAGAGCGGAAAGGCCGGGTATCAGGAAAATATGCTGCAGGTGTATCTGGAGATATTCCGGCGGGAAGAAGATAGAGGTGCAGAGGAGAGTGAACATGGCAGATAAAAGATCGACAAGCTGTGAAACTTGCGCATTTTACGTCTATGACGATGAATACGGGGCGTATCTATGCGATATGAACATGGACGAGGACGACTATGTGAGGATCATGACGGACAGGCATTATCAGTGCCCGTATTACCGGAACGGGGACGAGTATGCCGTGGTCAGAAAACAGATGTAAAAGTATATGTGAAAGTGGAAACAAAGATACTAGGGGGAATTATAATGAACAGATAATGGAAAAAATTTGATGAACTTACAGAGCAGTGCTATACGGACATGATCAAAAATGCAGTGAATATGGACAACTGGAACAGATGTTTCAAACTGTTGACGGAGATTATATCAGACGGGCGCGCCCAGGATCCGGATTTCGCAAAAGAGCTTTATCTTCTGGACGACGGAACGGACTATGCACATGACCTGCAGGGATGGCTGGAAGATTATCTTGACGAGCTGGATATGCGCGGGATATACGCAGAACTTGAGTCTGTCTGTCGGAGACTGCTGGAGATGTTCGCATGGGAAGAGGAACATCCTTCGGATATCCGCTTCCTGCTGGCATCCGCTTTAGAAAGCCAGGGGAAAACAGAAGAGGCTCTTAGCTTGTGTAGAGAATGGGCAGTGCAAGAATCGGATAATCCGTATGCCGCTGCCGCATTGATCTATGCAGAGATCAGCGCGAATAATCTGGAAAACGCAGAAGAAATCGTGAGACAACATATATCGGACGATACTGTATGTGATGAAGACAACGATGTGATCTTTACAGCGGCCGTGAGTCTGTATCAGAAGACAGGGAATAAAAAGATGGAAAAGAAGATGGATCATGCCCGGGAAGAATATGACAAAAAATTGAATACATACCTGATGGGTATGGATGATGAGTACGAATTTGGCGATGACGAGGATTTTATGGATGAATGGCCGTTTGGCTGATACAGGAAAACAATCAGATTGGGGAGGGATATATGATGAGCAGAACCTTTAATGTTACGGCAGATTGTAAGCCGTCGCTTCACTATATGGTAGATATATCAGACCGTCTTGAGCAGATAAAAAAGATGGTCGATGGAGGACAGTACTTTACAATTAATCGTGCCAGACAGTATGGGAAAACCACGACCTTGCGGGCACTGGCAAAATATCTTGTACAGGATTATGTTGTTATAAGCCTTGATTTCCAACTGATGAGCCATAAAGATTTTGCGGAAGAAGGGGCGTTTGTAAAGGCATTTTCAGAAGCGGTTCTTCGCAAAGTCAAAGATAATGATATGTCGGCCGAAATTTGCAAAGAGCTTCAGGAACTGGGCAGAAATGATCAGGAAGCAACGCTGCCCCGGCTTTTTGAAATATTGAGTTCATGGTGCCAGATATCGGAAAAACCAATTGTCCTGATTATTGATGAAGTGGATAGTGCATCGAATAATCAGGTCTTTCTTGATTTCCTTTCTCAGCTTAGAGGGTATTACATTGACAGAGACGAAACATCGGCTTTTCAGTCCGTAATACTTGCGGGTGTCTATGATATAAAAAATATAAAAAGAAAAATCCGATCCGATGAGGATCAAAAGAATAACAGCCCCTGGAACATTGCAGCAAAATTTCGTGTTGATATGAGCTTTTCTCAGCGGGATATTGCAGGAATGCTGGAAGAGTACGAAAAGGACTGTCATACAGGTATGAATATTATGGAAATGGCCGGACTGATCCATGATTATACATCAGGATATCCATATCTTGTATCGTGGCTGTGCAAATGCATTGACGAAGAAATTTCAGGAAGCAAAGGATTCCCAGACAAAAAAAGCGCATGGACGAAAGCCGGATTTCTTGAGGCGGAAAAAATATTGTTGAGTGAGAAAAACACATTATTTGAGTCGTTGGTAAATAAGCTTACAGATTATCCGGAATTAAAGAATGTTTTGTATGAGCTGCTGTTTACTGGGAAAGCGATCCCCTATAATCCGTTAAACAGGTATATCGAGACTGCGGAAATGTTCGGTTTCATCAAAAATGAAAACGGAAACGCAATGATTTCAAATAGAATTTTTGAAACTGTGCTTTATAACCTGTTTATATCTGAAGAATATATGGACAGCAAAATATATGATGCCGGACTGCGGGAAAAGAATCAGTTCATATGCGGTGGACATCTGAATATGAGAAGAGTTCTGGAGAAATTTGTTGAAACTTTTGAGTATCTGTATGGTGATCAAAATGAAAGTTTTCTTGAGGAAGCAGGACGCAGATATTTTATGTTGTTCTTAAAGCCAATCATTAACGGGACGGGCAATTGTTATGTGGAATCGGAGACGAGAAATCGGGAACGGATGGATCTGGTAGTTGATTACAGAGGCGAGCAGTTTGTCGTGGAACTTAAGATATGGCACGGTGATGCTTATAATAAGAGAGGCGAAGAGCAGATCTCGGAGTATCTGGAGTATTATGGATTGAAAAAGGGCTATATGATCAGCTTTAATTTCAATAAAAAGAAAGAGACTGGTGTAAAAGAGATTGGCGTGGGAGATAAGGTACTAGTAGAAGCGGTGGTATAGAAAAATCGTATTCATTTTATTGACTTTGAAAATTGTATGTGCTACAACACAGCTGCTTGTCAGAGGACTTGCAATCAATCAGATTGTTGAAGTGGGATAAGGCCATTTGGGTTTTGTCCCACTTCTTTTTGTTGTTATGGAGGTGTTTTATGAACAAGAGAACAAAGTCCTTGTATGGTTATATTTTCCCGGCAGTCGGCGGTCTGTTTATGACTTCTTTTGTCCTGACTGTACTGGTATCGGTCATTCTTATGATAGTAGGTATGGTATTTTCGGAACATATGGCATTGAACCTGATTTACACAGCATTTCTGTTTTCGACCAAGAGGACGGCACAGGCTGATGCGATCGCGCTGAGCCGCGGGAGTATTGTGAAAGCGATAGCTATTTTTGGTATTCCTCTTTTATTGGGAGACAGCGCGGTCTGGTTGGCGCCATTTTTGGCTGAAGCAATCACACTCATTTTTGCCGCTGCGTTAACGAAGACAACGAAGCTGGTTTATAAATAAGACCATAAATAAGACCAGCCTCAATTGTAATCCGAGATTCCATACCTGCTATCCCGGATAAGTGTGAAAAGTG
>ERZ1643250.1080-NODE-1080-length-25145-cov-8.935751_pt1 | contig 25145 bp, 23 predicted proteins | sample MGYA00579262_ERZ1643250 | MGnify/ENA primary metagenome ERZ1643250 (study PRJEB29033, sample SAMEA4952265) | chicken gut metagenome | biome: Broiler Chicken; feature: Gastrointestinal Tract; material: Caecum | place: Ireland | collected 2018 | study: Broiler... | reverse complement strand
GGCAAATGAACACCCGGCGGATTCGTTCGTCAGACTTGCTTCATTTCGAAGAAATCCTGAAAACCAGCCATTGCGCCTTGGGAGCGCAAAAACTTCGTGGCGCAAGCCGGGAATTTCTAACAACATTTGCACCGGCAGAAAACGAATCGGAGAGATCAAAACAACTCTGCATGACATCCGCACAATCCTCTACTTTACAGCATTTGGATAAAGCTATTCAGGAAATCCTTAAACTGAAGAACAAAGAAATACCTCCCGTTTTGCGAAACAAACTGCGCGATATCCAAGAGCTCATACCACATTTTCTTCGTCACGATACAACTTTTGTTCGCTATGTGGAATACCATCAGGAAAGCGGCATACTGACCATTGATTTGTGTGCGGTGCCATTCGACCTTCCCCAGTGCGTCTACGATGCGCTCTGGCGGGAACAGAAGCCTGCCATCCTGACCTCCGGTACTCTGGCCACCGGAGAAGATTTCTCACACGCAGAACAGCAGTTTGGCTTGGATCGTGGAACCCCATTGCGCACACTGCGCATCCTATCCCCTTTCCGTTACGATGAGAATTGTTTACTCTATTTTCCCAAATCTCAGCATAAGAAGCCTCCCTACAAGCAGGACGAGGACCGTGTGGCCCATCAGATCCTGAACCTGATCAACACCGCAAACGGACACACGTTGGTGTTGTTCACTTCCTACGATCAGATGGGCCGTGTTTATGAAAAGCTAAAGGACGCATTTCCGGTTCCGGTGCTGCAAGCGCAGCGCAATCCGCAGGTTTATCTGGAACGCTTCAAGCAGCTTCCCAATGCCGTCCTGTTTGCCAGCGGAGCCTGCTGGGAGGGTGTGGATTTCCCTGGAGATATGGTTTCCTTGCTCATCATCGTGAAGCTACCCTTTCAGGTCCCTGACCCACTGGGAGAAGCCCTGCGGAAGCAGTACAGCAATCTTCACAGCTACATCCAGGCCGAAGTTGTGCCGGAAATGCAGATCAAATTGCGGCAGGGCTTTGGCCGTGCCATCCGCACCGAAACCGACAGCTGCGTGGTCGCTATTCTCGATCCCCGCGCAGCTCCCGGGAAGCGATATTATCAGGCCGTTCTGGAGGCTTTACCAGTGATGCCGATTTCGGACAAACTAATAGATATCCAGAACTTTTTACACTCCAAGAAAAAAAGCAGTTACTTTGAGCCCCGATTCCCTAAGGAGGTTGATTATCATGCGGGCAATTTGTTTCATCCAGGAAGTCAGGAACAGCGATCTCACCATGCGGCAGCAGATTCTGATCTGCCGTAAAGCGCTTCGTAAACTGCGTTGGCCTTGCGTACAGGAGCTGTATGCCCAGGCCGGAACAGAAGATCAACCGCTGACATTGCGCCCTGGCATGACAGATCTGCTTCGCACCGCTGCAGACGGTGAAGCAGACGTCCTGATTGTGGTAGATGCCAATCATCTGTATTGTGGCCGCCCTGAATTGGAGGGACTGCTTGCCTCTCTACTGCAATACGGCATTCACACCTTCGGCGTCAAAAGCGGTTGGATTGAGCCGGGCGGGCGGCACTGGATGACTCTTCCGAATTACGATTCGGAGGTGTGAAATGGAGCGTAACAAACAAGATTCTCTGTTCTTCCCGCGTGTCTGGTTATATGCGCGCACCGGAAGCAGACATCGTGCCGTTGCCGAACAGCAGCTTGCAGAACTCCGTGAATGGGCAACCTGCAACGGATACAGTATCGTAGGCCAAAGCTGCGAATGTGCTCAGGCCGATTCTTTTTGGAGGCCCGGCCTGTTTGCGATGCTCCGGGCCGTGCGCAGAGGTGATGTAGACACCATTGCAACCACAAGATTGTCTCGCCTTGCCAGAAAGAGAAGCAAGCTCTGTAGAATTCTTTCCAAATTGCAATTACATGATGTAAACCTAATTACTATAGAAACAAATCTACGTTATCAGCTTTTTCTCTGCGGGCTGGACTCCGTACTGATTACACACTCTAAAAGAAAAGAGGCTGATCGTTTTTGTCCGACTGTATAAGTAATGACTTTCGGTATTGCTCCCCATCCGAGTTGCCAGCAATCATGAAACCTTCAGATTTGCAATCCTTCTTTGGTATTTCCCGCAGTGCCGCTTATCGGTTACTACATATGCCTGACTTTCCAGTAATTCGAGTAGGTAGTGCCATGCGCATTCCCAGAGAAAAACTTGTCCTTTGGATTGAATCACAGGCTGACGAAAAAACCCCGGATGAGAACCCGAAGATTGTTGGTATCTGATATAGCAATTTACAACGTTTTCGGGTATTGTTTGTTTTGCAAAAAACAATGAAGGAGCGTTGTATATGAGTGAAAAAAGCATAAAATCCCGACATCGTGGACACAACGAGGGTAATATCCGCCTTCGTTCCGACGGCAGATGGGAGGTACGCCTTTCTGCTGGAATAGACTACAAAACCGGGAAGCCCAAACGGACATCTACCTGCTGCAGCACAAGGCAGGAAGCTATCGCTGTCCTGCAGCAACAGGCACATGACATACGCACCAACGGATGGCGCGACCCGATGTCGGTAACCCTGGGCGAATGGTACGAATATTGGTTGGACACCTACATGAAAGACAAGGTGAAGCAATCCACCTTCGCCAGTTATCGTTCCTATGGGCAAAAGCACTTCTATGTTCTGTACAAAATCCCGCTCAAGAAGCTGGAACCTCGCATCCTGCAGGAATTCTACAACTACAAATTCCGTGAGGAAGGGCTTTCCGCCAAAACCCTTCGGAATTATCACATGGCGCTGCACAAGTGCCTGAAGCAAGCCGTCAAAGAACGGTTGCTTGTCACCAACCCCTGCGAAGCCGTCACCCTACCTACTGGCGAAAAGCCGGAAATCGCCGTGCTGACCATTGAGCAGCAAAAGGCACTGGTGCAAGCCAGTTATCGTCATCGCTATGGAGTGTTCGTCCGCATTGATTTAAGCACGGGACTTCGCATCGGCGAGTTGCTTGCCCTGAAGTGGGAGGACATTGATCTGGTAGGTGCGCAATTACAGGTACGTCGTACTCTCAACCGCCTGGCCCGCTATGAGCAAGGGAGCACATCCACCAAAACGGAACTCGTCTTTGATGTTCCAAAAACGAAAAACTCACGGCGCACCATCCCCCTCACCCGCAGTGTTATCGAAGAACTCAAGCGTTGGCGCAATGTGCAGCTCAACGACAAACGAGTAGCCGGCGATGCCTATCAAGACAATGGCTTTGTAGTCACCAATGAATTGGGGAACTACTTTGAACAGCACACCTTACGGGATGCCTACGACCGAATGTTAAAAGACGCCGGCATCGGGCACTTCACCTTCCATGCCTTGCGACACACATTCGCAACGCGAGCGCTGGAGCGTGGCATGGACTACAAAACACTTTCTGCGGTCCTGGGGCACTATTCCGTAGCCTTCACAATGGACACCTACGTCCACAGTATGGACGAACACAAACGCAAGGAAATGGACAAAATGGACGATCTGTTCGGCATGAACCTGGAAATCTCCGTAGAACAGCAACCCTACCCGGTCCTCTTCACAATGACCTCCCAGGGATGCAGCGCCTTCGCGCCAGACTTCCCCAAACTGCTAATCCATGCAGACTCGCTGGACAGCGCCCTGCTCCTTGCCAAACAGCAGATCCAGAAAGCCCTTCGCCAGTTCAAATATCCTCCAATCCCCACTCGCCAGGAGGAAATCATCGTTCCGGAAAACAGTGTGCTGATCCTACTGAAAACAGCCTGATCCACACAGAAACAGCCCTGGCCATCTGGTCGGGGCTGTTATTCCTTCCATCCCGCCATTCTTTTTCAACAAGAGGCAACCGTATTGTTGAAAGCTTTCCCGTTTTGGGGTCATTTTGGGGGGCAAAATTCTCCAAATTTAAGATTTTGTCCGAAAGCAAAAGAAAAGAACGGTAAAACTTGACGTTTTACCGTTCTTTTTGTGGTTGCGGGGACAGGACTTGAACCTGCGACCTCCGGGTTATGAGCTTGGAGGCAAAACCTCTTCTTTTTTGTTTCGATATTTCGTATTTTATTTTCTCTATACGCTCGTGAAATTTTCTTTATTCTATATACCTTAATTTAAGGTAATTATATAGGATTCTATTGCCTTTGTCAACATTTTTAGGTACACTATAAGCAGGAAAGGCTCATTGGGGAAATCTTATTCCCCTTCCCCGTCCGAACAAAAGAATTTTCCGTAGATTTTCGCCTAAAAAAGTTGTTGCTAAATTCGGGAGGGACAGGATATAAAATGGATTCCGCAACCATATCTGCCACCAAAAAGCGCATTCGACAACCGCCTCACATTTTAGATCTTTGCGATGGTCTGTCTGTACATTACACTTTCTCCCCCATCTCCGTCGCCAATCGCAAGCGAGGGAACACAGCGAATCAAATCAAGTTGTACCTCTACAGTTCTTCACTGAAAAGAAAAGTAGGGGCCGATGTTCGTCTGCGCTATACAACGCCGCTCAAAAAAGTACGAAAGACAAGCAAGAAGCGGCACCCCCCTCCCGCGGAAAAGGTTCTGGAAGGCGTGCAAAAACTACTTGCAAAAAATGAAGAACTGCGAGAGAGCAATTTGACAAAGACGCCGAAAGAGGCATCCGTACTCTCTGCAAAGTTAGTTGTTTTTTGGTTGCAAAAGCAATCTTCTTTTCAAACAAAATATTCAAAAAGCAGTGATGAAGCATCTTCCCTTGAGAAAATGATGGCACAGGTTATTCTATGCTTGGGAAATTTGGATCTCACGAGATTATTGCACGAAGAAGAATTTCCTCTTCTCTGCACTTACGTTTTCACCACTTTGCGAAAAGTCGTCGAGCGCAGAGCTTATATGTTAATTCAAGAAAGTTTGTCCAAGTCTGTTGTATCCGTTGCCGACTTTGATGTCCTCGAGGAAGACCAGAACGTGACCCAACGTCTGTATGATTATGGCGCTCTTCTTCAAAAAGTTTTTCGTGAGTATCTACTCCTCCAAAGCATTTCCGATGAGCAGCAGAATCAAATTCTGTCTTTATTTAAAAAGCAATTCACTGTGCGCTCCAGCGTAGGTGTCAAGATGGGAAAAGGGTTACGTCCCAAAAGTTTGAGTGTAGACGACTACCGACTTTTATGGAAAAGCCTTACGAAGGAACCCCACAATCCACTGGCACTGGCGCAGTTGCTGATGTTGTTTTTAGGTTTAACAGCCGAGGAAGTCTGTGCTCTGGACAGCGAAGATTTACTTCCAATTCCCAATTATCGTGCTTACCAGCTGCGTATTACCAAGCGCTGCGTCCCCATAAAGAAAAACGATAATGACAAGAACTATATCATATCCGGCGAGCTTCCCAATTCAGAAAGTTATCGGAATGTGCCTGTTCCATTTTTGTTGGTGAAACTGATTTTACAATCTGCGCAAGCGCCGCAGAAGCCTCTGTTTTGCGACGATAAAACCGGGCAACGTATTAAGGTAAATGAATTGCAAGCGGAATTCCGAAAACTGTTCCGTGATTTTAAAAAGAGTTTTCTTGAGTATCACCGTGATGATGGGCAAGCTGTTAGTATACAGGTTTCTTTTCGCCCAGAAAATTACCGGCAAAGTTGTCGCCATTTTTGGCAATTTCTATGCGGGCTGCAGCAGAACGAGATCCGTTACTTGGGCGGGTTGGCTCAAATCGATACCGCCGGACAACATTACATTGACTTCAATAACGCGCATAAACAATATCATATGTGTGTGCAGATGAGCTACGGGCTTATGGCAGTAGCAGCTCCAGGCGCCCTTCCTCCCAAAATGCCAAAAGGTTCGCTTGAGAGAAAGTGCCATATTGAAGGCGTGTTTAATCATGTTCTGCACACCAGACTCCACATCCGCCGCCCTTGTACGGTTACCATTACCTCTGCACATGGGGTCACCATAAAAACGGAAGAAGGATGTTTGTGATGGGAATCCGAGACTCTCTGACACTGACTTGGCAGGACTTGGACCAAAGTCCCCTAAGTCTATTCACCTATTGTGAAGAGGCAATGGCGACAAAGCCAAACACAAACTCATCTACCGCTCGTTTGTGGAACGCAAACACCCAGGCAACATATCACCGTATGATGGAAAAAATGCAAGCACTCTATTTTGATTCTTTAGGACTCCCCTTCAGGGACCTGGAATTCGAGCATTTTTCTGCAGCTGTTGATGCATACGTTCAACAATCTAAGGCCAAATCAAAAAGCGGTGAAGTTTCCGATGCCACAAAGGATAAACTTTGCAGCATTTTAAAAAGTCTTTCCTCTTTTGTACATGAGAAATTGCCCGCATACTCTGATCCATGCTGGGGTTCTATCTGGAATTATCATAAAACAGCCCTGCCTAAAAGATCCGCCGGGAAGAAAGAGGAGCTGAGACAACTTCGGGAACAAGAAATTGCAGAAATCGTAAAACTTCCTCGCTCTTTACAAATCCGCGAAGAAATCAAATTTGCCAAAGTCCTTCGCAAGGGGCTCAATGGTCCTGACGGTGTATTTATCGGTGGATTACTGATGCTCTATCTGGGACTACGTCCCAGTGAATGTTGTGGTTTGACGTATCGCGCAATCCAACCGCTGACGAAAGACGGAAACGTAAAGGCTCTTTATATTTATCGCGCCTTGGATACGTCGAATAAAAGCAAAAATCAACTCAAAACCAAAAACGCCTATCGTGTGTTACCCATACCGGCCGAATTGGATTCTTTATTGCAAGAGCGCATGCAATACATTCAGAAATCCCATCCCAACGGCTGCTTGGAGGATTTTCCCATTGTAAATTCTCCCGAGGACTGTACAAAATTCTGCACTCGCAAGCATTTCGGCGACACAATCAGGAATTTGCTTCGCAGCATCCGTACCAATGAAGAAAGTCTGGTTTACGCCTCTCATCTTCTCGAGGCAAACAAATCCGTAAAAGAAGAAAGCCCCACCGCTTATTTGCTGCGAAGACACTATGCCACCATTCTTTCCAGCGTCTGTTTGATGACTGAAGAAGAACTGCAATATTTGATGGGGCATGATATCCGCAACGCCGATATTCGGCACTTCGATTTGCTGGATACGGATTGGTTGCTTCATATGTATGACAAGCTGAATCGCCGTCACATTTTCACGGAGCCCCAATCCGATTTGGCAAGCTCAAAAGATTCTCTCCCAGAAAATATATCAGAAGCCTCTATTCGATTTATTGATACAGATTTTCAAGGCGGCAATCCCGAATTCATAATCGACATCTGGAACACCTGCCCTGCCGATGCACTGACACTCAGTGTCAAAGCAGAGTCCCGCACTGTAAAAGGCACAGTACTGTATGAAGCCGATTACCGTCCGATTGCAGAAAATCTTCCTCCTATGATTCGCTTTGACAGCGCCTACCACAGAGCACTAGAGAAGTCCGCCAATAAGAGCGCGGGACACACAAAAAATAAGGCACACCCGTAGTCTCCTCTTCCAACTAATGCTTTTTCCAAAAACAATTTAGGTGCTCATTTTTATTTGGAGGCCCCTATGCATATTTCTTCCCTGAATACATCACAACAGCATATCCAACCATTTTCCTTGGCACTAGAGGAATCACGGAATATAAAGCATGATTACGATCCTGCTCATTGGTTGTACGTTCCCCCTATATACTGTGACTATCGCTACGTTTTAGGTACTGTAGGCGAGAATCCTTTGATTTGTGTAGGCATCAACCCTTCCACCGCAACCCCCAATATGCTAGACCCCACCATGAAATCCGTAGAGAGAATTGCTGTTGCCAACGGCTTTGATAGTTTTATCATGTTTAATGTGTACGCTCAACGCGCTACACAGCCGGACAATTTGGATCCGAAATGCAATGCGATACTTCATCGTGAAAACATGAACGCTTTTCGGTGGGCACTGTCTCAAACCAAGTCCGATTCACCTTCTATTTGGGCCGCTTGGGGAACACTTATCGAAAAGCGTACCTATCTTGCCTCCTGCCTCTGCGATATGCTTCTTTTGGGGCAAGAGTTCCATGCTTGTTGGTACAGTGCCGGTCCCCGTTCTAAAAAAGGACATCCACACCATCCTTTGTATTTACGTGGAGATAGTAAACTTATCCCTTTTGATGTTCAACAATACATAAAAAACTGCCTTCCGAAAGTGTAACCTCACACAGAATAAGCCCCCCCAACCTTTGTCGGCCATCGCCAAAGGTTGGGGGGCTTTGCTTTTAGGTTTCATAAGTACGCCGTCATAAAAACGCCGTTTCAAATTTCTTCGCCGGTTTCTTTATCGATAAATAATCCGCGGAACTCGCAGCCCATGGCGTCAGCAATTTCCTGCAGCTCTTTTTCACTGAAGTTATCGCGCTTGAATTTTCCGCTGATATTCTGTGAGGTGCATCCCAGGCTGGCAGCAAGATCTTTTACCGACATTCCCTTTTTTATGAGAGCAATTTTAATTTTCTCTGTCATTGCCATCGATAACACCGTCCTTTTCCTTTTTAACAGTATACCTTCAGAAGTACACAAAGTCAATCTTTCGGCCGAAAAAAGTAATTAAAAAGTGAATAAAGTAGTTGACAAGAGAAACTTTTCAGGATATAATTAAACCATAGAGTTACAAAAACAACTCCGCAGTTACAAAAAAGGGGATGATTCTATGATAGTATTTATTCTTGACCATTTGAATGTACCCGTTCATCTGAACCGACTTCATACCGGCAATCCCGGTTTTGCCGTCAGATGGTTATGTTGCTTCCGTCTATTTTTCTTTTTTGATACAGGGCATTACACCCGGAAAGGTGTGCTTTATGAAAATGTCTGTTTATAGCTATCTTCAGTTCCCAATGAATTTGACCGCCTCTCTTGCATTGCATATGCGCCGTGATTGCGGTCATGACCCCAAGTATTGGACCAGAAAACATCGAAAAAGAAAATAGCGCAAACCCATGCGGCAACATGGATCTGCGCTCGGCAGGAAAATCATTTTTGCGTCACGATTTCCTGCCTCCATTGTACAACACACAATTTCAAAACACAAGTGGAGGTCTACTCTTTATGAATCAACTGGAAACTGTCCTGTATCGGACCTATGTATATCGCCTTTATCCTACCGCCGAGCAGCAGACTATGCTTGCCGACCGATTTGACTTTGAGGATGAAAATTATAATGCCATGGCACGCCGCATTAACGAACTATATGGGCAACACGCCCACAAAGCAGATGCGGAAACTGCCATTCGTCAATATAGTATTTCCTGCCCCGGCATCGACTACCAAGGCTCCCTGGATCACACCCGAAAGGAACTGTACCAGGCAGTGCAAAAACTATGGCAGGGAAGTTTCAACAAGATTTATTTGCGCCCGGTCACACGGAATCAGCGCTGCTTCTATTTCAAAACAATGGCGGTCAGCGAATTCCATATTGTTGTTCCCACTATCGGGACAATCCTGCGCGATACTCATCGCCCGCTCCCGGCCGGTGCAAAAGCACTCAGCGGCCAAATCTTTTACAGCACCTATGAAGGGCGCTACTACGCTCATATACTTATCGTGTACACGGCAAAATTGCCGGCCCCTATCACGCCTGTACTCTATGACCGGGCCATCGGTCTGGATTACGCACAAGACGGTCTATACCGTGACTCTAATGGTCACAGTGCCGAATATCCCGGATTCGCGGCAAAATCCAAACCCAAACGGGAAGCCTTGCAGCAAGCCCTGTCCCGTGCACACGCCGGCAGCCGGCGCTGGCGTGCTCTGCGCGCCAAACTGGCCAAGTTGGACCGACATACTCAAAATCAGCGTCGTGATTGGCAGTACAAACAATCTAAGCGTCTCCTGCAGAATCACGACCTCATTGCTACCGAAAATCTGGATTTTGTGGGTATGAAGCGTCAAAATCCTCGCCTTACCCCCAAAATAGAAGATAATCAGTACCCCGCCTTTTTGCAAAAGCTGCAAAGTAAAGCTATCATGCAGGGAAAACGTGTCGTACGAGTCGACCGCTATTATCCGAGCTCGCAAATTTGCTCGGCATGCGGTGCGCATCTTGGCAAACTTCCCTTGACATTCTCCGTTTTTCGTTGCCCACAATGTGGAACGCAAATGCAGCGGGATCTTAATGCCGCCAAAAACATTCTGCATGAGGGGCTTCGTCAAGCAAAATAAGAAATTCCATTCCTTGGGTACATGGGAACTTTTTGCGCACAGGCAGGCCGTGCGAAATTGTGCCGGAATGAATTCTGCCTGCTCGCCCGGGCGTTCCGGGTAAAACGCGCATGCAGTGAGCCATGCGAACGAAACGCCGAATGGTTATACGCTCACGTTTCTATACAATTCGTATTATAAGCACAAAAAACAGCACGGCAGTAAGCGGAAGCTGGACCCTCCCGCTTACCTGCGCAGGTGATGCGACCACCTACACAACAGACTTGCTGCACCGTACCGAATTCAGTATAGCAGCGTTCTTATGATATGACAAGGCTGATGTGTTTGTTTCACAAATTGACCTGTGCCGTGTGTTTTCCGATAAAAGGAGTACACATTATGAAGGTTACAAAAGACAAAGGAAAAAGTGTTCTTGACTTTTCCGAAGAAACCACTCTGGAAGATTGGCTGCTATATTGGCTTGACGCTTATGTAAAGCCCGTTTCCAAACCGTCCGGCTATGAGCACTATCGAGATAATTGCGTAAAACACATCATCCCCGCAATCGGAGAAATCCAGCTCGGAAACTTGACGCCTCGCGTGTTGCAGCGTTTTTTTAACGAGCAGGCACGGACAGGTAATCTTCGTACCGGGGGACCGCTATCCACAAAGAGCCTGCGCAATATGCGGGCCGTGTTGGATGTTGCATTGAAGCTCGCCACGGCCGAAGAATTGATGCCCAGCAATCCCGTCCCGCTGACCGCAATCAAGTCTGTGAAAAGCCGCCGGGTTCAAATCATGACAAATGACTCCCAGAGGGTCTTGGAAACATATTTGTTTGAACATTTCGGCCACAAAGAAGCCGGCATTCTACTGGCACTGTACACGGGTATGCGTTTGGGCGAGATCTGCGCCCTGCGGTGGAAAAATTATCAGGAATCCACCGGGATGCTCTCCGTTGAAAGTACCGTGCGCCGCATCAGTGATATCGACTCAAGCCCGACAGCCCCAAAGACGCAACTGGTATTCGGTTCTGTAAAGACCACTTCCTCGGAACGAGAGTTATATATGCCTGATGTAGTACAACAATTGTTAAAGTTGCAGCGCGAACGATTCGCAAAAGAATTTGGTCATGAAGCCGGCGACGAAGATTTTATCGTTTTTAATCGTTGCGGCCGTGTGATGGACCCGGACAACCTCAGCCATTATTTTTCTCGGATTCTTCGCCAGCTTCACCTGGAACATGTCAAATTTCACGCCATGCGACACACGTTTGCGACACGTGCCATCGAAAACGGCATCGACGTTGCAACAGTATCGGGCCTGCTGGGCCACGCCGATGTGACAACTACCACTCACTTCTATGTTCATCCTCGGGATGAAGCAATGCGAGCCGCTATGCGTGGCATCGTGCCGGTAGGAACAGCGAAATTCGGGAACGGAGCGTAGCCGTATAAAATTTTAAGACGATTCAACGATATATCAACAGCCGTTGTACTGCTTCCGACAGGAGCAGCGCAACGGCTGTGATTTTATCAAACAGGACATTCGCTTTTATCCACAAATGTTACCCTTTTGCTTTTGGGATCTATGTGAGCTATCATTCCGGCAGGGGCCTTAGCTTCAAAGGATTGAAGTTTGTTTTCTGCAAGATCGTATAAAGCCAATAAGCGACCTCCGAATTTTAATTGATAAAGTTCCGCTCTGTACATATTCCCCTCTAATTTTAGAGAGAAGTCTTTTTTGTTAATAACTATCTGAGGAGGAACCGAAACTTTATACTCCTGCGGAAACCCCTCTGCGACAATATTCCCGAGCTGCTTTTTTTCGATATCATATTCCGAATACACCGTTTTCCCGTCGGGCAACGCAACCTGCATACGTCCAACGCTTCCATCGATTTGTGCGGTTATATTTCCGTATCGAATAAGCTGGTCCCTCTTTACTTCTTCTTTGGTATCAGCTCTAAACCAGCGCGCTTCGCCTTTAGGTTCTGTTGAAGGGCTTTTTTGCTCGCTACTGTCAAAATATTTATCTAAATCGGATGTCAGCTTTTCTTCCAGCTTTGATTCATCTTGAACCACAGAATACAGCCCTCTGTATCCATCACGGAAATTCCGTATCTTTTGTCTCTCTTTTGAAAACTCCGGTCTTTCCGCTATCAACAAGGGCGGTGCTTTTTCAAGAAAGTACAAGAAAACTTGTTTTTCGGATTTTATAAGTCTAGCAATTTCTTCTTCCGTCCCGGAACCATATCCATCTGTAGGCGTCCCAAAGCGGGTCCAAAAAATTGCAATCGCCATATCGGCTTTGTCAACAATTTGTGCGTTTAACAGTTGTTGTGCCGGTTTACCTGCCTGCGGAAAACTATCGCTACTCCAATGCAACAAATTTAACCTAATCCCACGGTATTGTGACACTGACATCTTTTAAGCTTGTTATAAGGAAGGAGCATCGCGTATGTGTGGACGGTATCAGTTTTCTGCCGATGAATATAAAGAAATTCGCCAAATCGTGCGCGATGCACAGCGCCGCAGCGAGGGAAATGAACTCAATTTCCCAATGGCAGGGGATATCTGCCCCTCGCAGGTGGCACCGGTGCTGGTTTCACGCGGGGAGAAAATCGTGGGCGAATTCCAGCAATGGGGGCTGCCATGTTTTCGCGGCAGGCAGCAAATCATCAATGCCCACGCCGAGACCGTGACGGAAAAGCCGATGTTTCGCCGCAGTATTGCCTTCCAGCGCTGCGTGATCCCTGCCACCGGCTTTTATGAATGGGACGCTGTGAATGCTAATATATACTTGAGCCACTTTCCAGCAAAATGACAGCGAATATTTGAGCCACCTAATGGCTTCCCGTATAATAGATGTAGACTACTATGCGGGAGGCGATAGAAAGGTGGTCACATCGGTGGATGTCTACAAATCAATCCGCGCGCTGCAACTTGAAGGAGTAACCAGTCAGCGTGCAGCAGCTAAAATTCTGGGAATTTCCAGAAACACAGTCAAGAAATATTGGATGGGCGACGCAGTTCCATGGGATTGGAAAGCCTACCAGCGAGAAGCCTCTGTCATAACGCCAGTAGTAAAGCAGTTCATTGAGCACTGCCTCGATACAGATGCTGCGGAGGGTATAAAGAAGCAGCGTCACACAGCACGGCGGATTTACAACCGGCTCGTAGAAGAATTTGGTTACACGGGCAGCGAGTCTGCCATCCGAGCGGCAGTTCATGAAGCCAAGGCAGAGCGCAAGGAAAATGAAGTTTTTATTCCATTGAGGTTTGCTCCTGGTCAGGCACTCCAAATCGACTGGGGAGAAAAACGATCATTCTGCTATCGCAGAAATAACCCTGAACAAAAACTTTACCGGCACCGATGTTGGTTTCGGTGAAGTTGTGTGTGTGGCTTATGATTACACCACCGGTGATTTCAAGGCCAGTATGAGCGGCTCTGCATACAAGGTTGGTTCGGAAACCGCAGCGCCCTTCTTCATGGCAATCTTTGCCGTGCTGATGGATGATTCCGTTTTCGCAAAGCAGTTCGATGAATTCTGCAAGGCAGACGAAAACACCCAGGAGGGCGTAGATATGCTACGCTCCTGTGCCTGTTTCTTGTCGGACTATCCAAAAGAAAGCAGAGAACATCATCGCCGGCGCCTTCTACACCTTGCGTAAGGAAGGGTTCAATGCATCCGAGTATGAGGAAAAGCGAAACCTGAGTAAGCTACACACTTCCATGGATTTTATCCCTGGCGGCGAAACAGCTTACACGGCAGTATCCATGTTCGACGACAAAAACATTTGGATCAACGCAGCCTGTGACCTCGTTGAGTTGCAGACTGCGCGTGAATTCAAGCACTGTGCTGTCCTCGGCCTTCTTTACCATGAGATCGGACATTTGCTATTCACTGATTTTCCCACCTATAATACGTGGAAATATCAGATGCAGGCCGGTGTTTGGTTCCCGGAGGCTCCTGATGGGGCAAAGACCGTCAATGGTGTTAATCTTACTGCAAAGATGAAGGATCCCACCTTCTTGAGCATTCTTGTAAACTGTGCTTGCCACTTTCAGAATGCAATTGAAGATAGTTTCATGCGTCCGCAAAGCGAGTGACAACGCAAATCCGCAGGTGAACAATGTTCGTCCCGACGATGTTCAATTACGAAAAATGACATCTATTTTACCGTGAATCTCTTTACAATATAAAATTGTCGATTTATAATAATGGCAATGTACGTGCTGCATAATTTCTCCGAGTTTCACATTTTTGGGCTGCCTAGGTATCTGGAATCTGCCTGGCTTTCAAATGTGGGCAGGGCTTTGCTTTGCCAAAATGGAGGAATACGACGATGATTCGTAATACGGCCGTTACTGTATGTGGCCCGCTAAATGTAAACAAATTGGGCGTTACCTATGTGCATGAGCACCTGATGGTAAAACCCCAGCTGCCGGATGAGTATTATATTCCTTATACGCTGGATGACGAGGCGGCTTCGACGGAGGAGACCCGCAGTTTTTCCGCAGCCGGGGGTGAGACCCTGGTGGAGATGACGCCGATCAACTACGGCCGCAACGTAAAGGCCTATCAGCGCATTGCGCAGGCTACCGGTGTGCATGTCATCTGCTGCACAGGCTTCCACAAGCAGCTGTTTATGCCGCCCTGGTTTGGCGATAAAACCGACGGTGAGCTGTATGATATTCTGATGAACGAAGTGATGAATGGCCTGGATGACACCGAGATCCACCCGGGTGTTATCAAGCTGGGCACCAGCTTTGAGGAAGTGACCGCCGCCGAAAAGCGCTCCATCGAGGCAGTGGCCCGCGTACACCGCGACACGGGCATCCCCATCAGCACCCACTGCGACAAGGGCACAATGGGCATGGACCAGCTGCGCCTGCTGGAAAAACACGGTGTCGATCCGAAGAATGTGCTGCTGTGCCACATTGACAGCAAGATGGATACGGACTATGCCATCCGGCTTTGCCGCGAGGGCGCTACCATTTGCCTGGACCATGTTGGCCGAGAACTGCAGGATCGCGATTCCTATCGCGTGCGGATGGTCACGGCGCTGGTGGAGGCCGGCTGCGTAGACCACGTGACCCTGGCCGGCGATATGGGCAAAAAGAACTATCTGCCTGCCTACGGCGGTAAGCCCGGCTTCACCTATATCCTGACCGACCTGAAGGCGGAACTGCTGCCTTACATCGGCGAAGAAAACTTCCACAAAATGATGATAGAGAACCCCAAACGAATTTTCGCCTGGAAATATAACGACTAACATAGAAAAAGGAGGGGCAGCAATGGCCACTCTGACTGAACTGATCCGACAGGAAGACCCCAAACGCCCCTATACCGATGAACAACTGGCCCAGATGTTGCAGCTGCGCCGCGAACAGGTAGTGGAACTGCGACGGATCAACGGCATTCCTAACTCCTGGATGCGGCCGCGCCCGGCGCTGGTGGTAGAGATGCAGAAACTTCTGGAGCAGGAGCCGGGGCTTTCGGATCGGTCGCTGACCCTGCGGCTGAACGCGATGGGCTACAATGTCTCGCGCTATCTGGTAAAGGAACTGCACAGCAATTTGCCAGAAAAAGAAGCCGAGCCGCAGCCTGAACCGGCCGTAGAAATCACCACGCAAGAGGAGACCGAGGACACCAACGTGTTTGCCGGGATGATCGGCTACGACGGCGGCCTGAAAGCGCAGATCCATCAGGCGAAGGCGGCGGTATCTTATCCGCCCAACGGCCTGCACACACTCATTATTGGTCCGTCTGGTTCCGGCAAAACGTTTCTGGCAGAGAATATGTACCACTATGCGGTGCAGCAGGGCCTACTGGCGCCGGATGCCCCCTTTGTCTCCTTCAACTGCGCCGATTACGCCGACAACCCGCAGCTGCTGAACAGCCAGTTGTTTGGCTATGTGCGCGGCGCGTTCAGCGGCGCCAACGCCACCAAGGACGGCCTGGTGCAGAAGGCAGACGGCGGCATCCTGTTTTTGGATGAGATCCACCGTCTGTCCGGGGAAGGGCAGGAAATGCTTTTCTACCTGCTGGACAAGGGCAGCTACCGCCGACTTGGCGATTCCGGCCCGGCACGCAAGGTCAATGTGCGGCTGATCGCCGCTACCACCTCTTCGCCGGAGTCGGCCCTGCTGTTGACGTTCCGCCGCCGTATCCCCATCGTCATCTCGATGCCCGGCATCGCTGACCGCCCGATGGCGGAGCGGTTTGCCGTGCTGCAAAGCATCTTTGCGGGAGAGTACAAGAAGATCGACCGCAAGCTGGTGGTGGAGCGGGAGGCCGTGCGCATCTTATTGCAATATGATTGTCCCGGCAACATCGGCCAGATGCAGAGCGACATCCAGGTCTGCTGCGCCAACGCGTTTTTGGAGAGCGTCTCCAAGCAGGAAGACACCGTTTACATCCGTGCCGAACTGGTGCAGCAGTTGATCTCGGCGGGCAGCCTGACCCGTTCGCTGGAAGTGGAAAGCTGTTATGATCGGCAGCTGGTCTTCCCGCAGGTGGAGGACGATGCCAGTCAAACGCTGGATAAAATGTACTCCCGACTGAAAGAAATTGCCGAGGAAGACTGCACGCCTGAAGCGCGGATGAAAGCCCTGCAGACCGTACTGCTGGGCCGCGTGCTGCCGCAGAACAACCTGCACAATAACAACACGGCGAAATCGCTGGAGCAGGAGCGGCAGGAAGTGCGCAAGGTCGTGCTGGCTGTGCTGGCCGAGATGCGGGACAGCCTGAATTCCTGCCACAAAGACTTTGAGGACGCGTTAGTCCTCAGCCTGACCACGGATGTGCCCCAAAACGCCAACGGTGCACAGATTTCACTGGCGGAAAAGTACCCAGCTGAGATGGAGCTGGCCCAACAGTTTATTGACCGTTTCCGCGCCAAGCGGCCCTGCAATATAAGCGACTACAAGCGGCAGATGCTCACCCTGTGCCTGGTGGCATTCTCGGCCCGCAAGATGGAGCGGCGCATCCGGATCATACTGATGGCTCACGGCCAGGTCGGCCCGGCCATGGCTGAGGTTGTGAACCATGTGCTGCAGGACGACAACGCCATCGGCTTCTCCATGGGCTGGGACGAGCCCAACGAGCAGGTGTTGGAGCGCGCCATCCGTCTGGTCCAACAGGTGGATGAGGGGCTGGGCTGCCTGCTGCTGGTGGATATGGGTTCGCTGGCGTCCTTTGCGCCGGAGATTTCCCTGCGCACCGGTGTCAGCGTGCGGTGCGTGGCCCGCGTGGATACGCTGATGGCGCTGGACGCCGTGAACCGGGCCAGCTTCCGGGATAAATGCACGCTGGATGAACTAGCGGATGCGCTGGAAATCGGTCGTCTGCACGCCGGATTCTCCGATCTGGAGCAGCGTACCGGTAAGCCGTCTGCGATCCTGACGGTCTGCATCACCGGCGAGGGTTACGCCCGCCGCATAGAGAGCTTCTTGAAAGCCACCGTGGTGGAGTGCAGCGACATCAAAATTGTGGATGTGGGCCTGCTGAACCGCGATGCTATGCTGGCCCGCGTGGAAGAACTGCGCCGGGACTACGACATCGTGGCCGCGGTAGGCACCATCAATCCGGAACTGCCGGGCATTCCGTTTTTGCCGATGAACTACATCTTCTCTGGCCGCGGCTCGATGGCGCTGACAAACCTGCTGGAGGCACACTGCCAGCACAACAGCGGCATCGGCGATCTGCTGGACCCGCAGCTAATCCTTTGCGATGCGGATTTCCAGGACAAGAACGATGCGCTGGACACCATGTGCACGATGCTGATGGAGAAAGGCTGCGTCAAGCCGGAATTTTTGCTGAGCGTCTACAAGCGGGAGAACTTAGGCGTAACCTGCCTGCCGGGGCATATCGCCATCCCCCACGGCGAGCCCGCCTACGTCACAAAGCCTGCCATCTGCGTCGCCAAAATCTGCCATCCGTTGGACTGGGCGGGCGGATTTGTGGCTGAAATTGTTTTTTTGTTTGCGCTGGACGAAAAATGCCAGGGATTTGTACAAAATTTCTGCGATATTATTAAAGACGAAAATAACGTAAAGAAGCTATTATCTGCAAAAAATGCCAAGGAGATCTACGATTTCCTAAAATAGGATCAAATTCTGCCAGAAAGTTGGCACGTAACTTGCTATATATATGGGTGTAAGGGTTCCAGATCCCTTGCACCCACATTTTTGTATTGGAGCAAATGCAGCACTACGGTACAAGAGAAAAGGAGGTGAACTACACAGATGGCTATGCGAGATATTCTTTTCCCTGAATGTGTGATTACACACATGAAAGCAAAAAGTAAAGAGGATGCTCTGCACCAGCTGTATGAAGTTCTTTTGAAAAACGGGAAGGTAAAGACCAGTTTTTACGATGCTGTCTTGGAGCGTGAGCGCAATTACCCCACCGGCCTTGAACTGGAGGAGTACAATGCAGCAATTCCTCATGTGGTCCCGGCTCATGTTGAACATTCTGCCATGGGCATTGCGGTCCTGGATACGCCCGTTACATTCCAGCGCATGGATGACGATGAAGCCACGGTGGACGTCAGTGTGATCTTCAACATTGCATTGGATGTTAACGGCAAGCAGATTGATATCCTGCAGGAGATCATGGCGGTCCTGGCGGACAAGGACGTGATGGGACAGTTGGTCAAGGCCGACACCCCGCAAGATGTTATGAACATTTTAAAGAAAGAAGGATGATTTCTTATGAAAAAGATTATGGTTTGCTGTGGTTCTTCCATGATCACCTCTACCATCGCTATTAACAAGCTGAAAACCGCTATGGCCAACGCTGGCATTGATGTCAAGTTCATTCAGTGCAAGTTCGCCGAGGTCCAGGGCAAAGTCAAGGTCGAGCGCCCCGACGTTATCGTGCCCACCGGCGCACTGAAGGACAGCCTGACAGATTCCGTTCCCGTTGTGCGCGGCACCTGCTTCGTGACCGGCGTTGGCGAGAAAGAGGCCATCGACGAGATCATCAAGATCTTGCGCGGCTGATTGCAGAAAGAAATAGGAAAGCGCGGCGGTACCACTGCCCCTGAAATGGCCGCTGCAAAATTATAAAACCGGAGGAGTTATAAAATGCAAGTTGTTATTGACGCCTTGAACTGGATCTGTGGTTTGGGTCCCATGTGCATGATGCCCATCATCATGTTCGTTATCGGTATTTGTCTGCGTGTTAAGATCGGCACCCTGCTGAAGTGCTGCATCACCACCGGCGTTGGCTTCTGCGGTGTCAACCTGGTCATCAACAACTTTGTTGCACAGGTTGGCCCCAGCGTGCAGAACATGGTCACCCGCTTTGGCCTGCATACCGACATCATGGATGTGGGTTGGCCTGCCCGTGCCGCCGCTACCTGGGCTTACCCCTTGGCCGCTGTGGTCGTCTTCGTCGTCCTGGGTATCAATATCCTGATGCTGGTTCTGAAGGCTACCAACTGCGTTATGGTCGACTTCTGGAGCTACAACCACTTCATCTTCTGCGCTGCTATCTGCTATTATGCTTCCGGCAGCGCCATCATCGGCCTGATCTGCGGTGCTATCTGCGCTATCGTTACCTTCAAGCTGGCCGACTGGACCCAGCCTGTCGTTGAGGAAGAGTTCGGCCTGCCCGGCGTTTCCTTCCCCACCTCCAACAGCATCAGCTGGGCACCTCTGGCTTACCTGCTGAACAAAGTTTACGACCACATCCCCGGCCTGAACAAGCTGCAGGCTGACCCCGAGAGCATCCAGAAAAAGTTCGGCGTCCTCGGCGAGCCTCTGATGATCGGCACCATCCTGGGCGCTGTGTTCGGCATCCTGGGCGGCAACGATGTTGCCGGCGTTATGACCGTTGCTATGTACACCGCTGCTACTATGGTCCTGACCCCGAAGATGATGCAGGTCCTGATGGAAGGCCTGATTCCGTTTGCTGATGCCGTTAAGGAGCTGCTGAACAAGAAGTTCAGCGGCAATAAGTTCCACATCGGTATCGATGCTGCCCTGACCATCGCTAACCCCAGCTGCATCGCCGTTGGCATCCTGATGGTCCCTACCACCATCATCCTGGCCATGGTCCTGCCCTTCAACCGTCTGCTGCCCATCTCTGATATTGCTTACCAGGCCATGTGGCTGTCCGCTTACCCGGTCGCATTCAGCAAGGGCAATGTTGTCCGCAGCTATATTTCCTGCGTAATCTTCACCATCATCATGCTGTTCATCGCCACCTCTTTGGCTCCTGTCCACACCGCACTGGCTGTGGCTGGCGGCTATGACCTGGCCGGTGCCGCTCTCGTCTCCACTGAGGATGCTGGTACCCACCTGCTCTCCTACCTGCTGAGCGTTGTTGCAGGTCTGTTCCACTAAGCAATTCCGCTAACGAATTTCAAGATAGTGCAAAGGGCAGTTTTGTAGGCCGTGAAACGTCTGCGGCTGCCCCTTTGCACTGTATGTACGAGGAGGTTTCCCAATGAAAATTTCCGGTATTACCGTATATGAGGTCAAACCCCGCTGGATCTTTGTTAAGATCACCACCGATGAAGGCATCGAGGGCTGGGGAGAGATGATCTCCGGCACCAAGACCGAAACCGTCGTGGCAGGTGCCAAGGAAATGGGCGAGTATCTGCTTGGCCGTGACCCGTTCGAGATCGAGCGCCTGTGGCAGGAGATGTACAAGTCCTTCTTCCGCGGCGGCCCTATCAACGGCACCATCGTCTCCGGCATGGAGATGGCCCTGTGGGACATCAAGGGCAAGGCTTTTGGCGTGCCCGTGTATGAGTTCCTGGGTGGCAAGGCCCGCGACCGCATCAAGGTCTACTCCTGGATCGGAGGTGACCGTCCCGACGACGTGGCCAAGGCCGCGCTGGAGCGCCGTGCCATGGGTTTTGACGCTGTCAAAATGAACGCTACCGAGGAGCTGCACTACATTGACTCCTTTGCGAAGATCCAGGCTGTTGTGGACCGCGTTGCCTCCATCCGCGAGGCCTGTGGCAATGATTTCGGCATCGCTGTCGACTTCCACGGCCGTGTGCACAAGCCGATGGCCAAGGTGCTGGCCCATGAACTGGAGCCCTACAAGCTGATGTTCATGGAGGAAGTTGTCCTGCCCGAGAACGAGGAAGGCTTCCGCGAGGTCGCCAACCAGGTCTCCACCCCGCTGGCTACCGGCGAGCGTCTGGTCAGCCGCTGGCAGTACAAGAACCTCTTCCGTGAGGGTGCCATCGACATCATCCAGCCTGACGTTGCCCTGGTCGGCGGCATCCTGGAGACCAAAAAAATCGTCGCCATGGCTGAGGCCTTTGATATGGCTGCCGCGCCCCACGCGCCCTACGGCCCCATTGCGCTGGCCGCTACATTGCAGGTGGATGTTTGCTCTCCCAACGTCTTTATCCAGGAGCAGAGCTTGGGCATCCACTACAATAAGGGCTTTGACCTGCTGGACTTCGTCAAGAATAAGGACATCTTCCAGTACAAGGATGGCTATGTGGATGTACCCACCAAGCCCGGCCTGGGCCTGGAGATCGACGAGGACCTCGTCAAGGAAGTTTCCGCCGAGGGCCTGCATTGGACCAACCCCAAGTGGCGTAACTACGACGGCACCATGGCCGAGTGGTAAGCAGACCGGAAAGGAAATACCATTATGGATATGTATGCAATTACCGCAGAGCACCCGCTGCTGGGCATCCTACGCAATGTCCCGCTGGAAAAAACCATCGACTATGCCGATGCCGCTGTGCGCGGCGGCGTAGCGTTCTTTGAGGTGGCCCTCAACAGCCCCCACGCGCTGGAGCAGATCACCATGCTGCGCAAGCACTTTGGTGACCGCTGCCTGGTAGGCGGCGGCACGGCCATCACCACCGAGCGCTGCCGCACCGCAGTGGACGCCGGTGCCCAATTTCTGCTGACACCCGGCACCCCTGTGGACGTGCTGGAGTACTGCGCCAAGAACGATATTGCCCTACTGCCCGGCGTGCTGACCCCCACCGATGTGGCCGTCAGCCTGGAGTATGGCTTTAAGACCATGAAGCTTTTCCCTGCTGGCAGCATGCCGATGAGCTATCTGAAGGACCTGAAGGGTCCCTTCGACGATACCCACTACATGGCCATTGGCGGTGTGAACCCGCAGAATATCCGCCAGTTCTTTGACGCCGGCTACCTGAGCGTAGGTCTGGCCAGCAGCCTGATGCCCAAGGACGCCGTGGCTGCCAACGACTGGGAGACATGCGAGGCCTATGTCCGTGACCTGGTCAGCCGCATCGGCCGCAACTGATTTTCCATTACCGTAAAAGCATCCTTCATAAAAATCGCCGATCGGAACCTATGAGGCTCTGATCGGCGATTCTTTTGTAAGTATTTAGTCAAAGCTGGCGGTCACTGCTTGCGCTCAAACGCGCCGGGGATGCCCAGCAGCAGCCGATACTTGGCCACGGTGCGTCGGGTGGTGGTAATGCCCTGGGCCGTCAGCTGATCCGCCAACTGTGCGTCAGAGAGAGGATGGACGGGATCTTCCTCCTGCAGCAGTTTATGCAGGGCGGCCAGAACCTCGCTGCGGCTGTCCGGTGCAGCGTCCCCGCTGCGGTTGCCTGCCCTTGTCAGGAAGTAGGAGAGGGGATAGACCTTGGTGGGTGTTTTGACATATTTTCCCTTTATGGCGCGGCTGACGGTGGACGGATTGACGCCCATCTGCTCGGCCAGCATATCAGCCGTCAGGGTGTGCAGGGGCTGGCCTTCGGCTAAAAAGGCAAGCTGGGTGTTCAAGATCAGCTGACCAAGCTGCTGCAGGGTGCTGCGGCGCTTCTCCACACACTGCACGATGTAATCCGCGTGGCGGTGCTGCTCCTGCAAATAGGTGCGCAGCTCCGGCGTTGCGTCCGTGCCGGACAGGTCGTAGTAGCTGCTGTAGGGCACGCCGCTGCTCCAGCGGTCCTGCACGCGCACACCCCACTGGCCGTCTTTGCAATAGAACTCCAAATCTGGCACAATGAAACCAGCGCTCTCACCGCCGCCAAAGGCTGCCGTCGGGTACGGCTCCAGCGTGCGGATCAGTGAGACATAGTGCTGCACTTCCTCCATCGTCAGGCCGTAGGCCCGCATGATGGTGCGGTAGCGCTTGGCGGCTACATCCTCCAGATGATCGAACAGGATGCCCAGCAGCGTCTGGTCTGTCACCCCCTTGTGGAATGCCTGCAGCACCAGACTTTCCGAGGTCGTGGCCGCGCCCACACCGGCAGGCTCCATCTGGTGCAGCCAGGACAGACAGCGCTCGACCACATACAAGGGTGCAGCCAAAATCTCAGCCACCTCTTCCACGGTTTCGGGCAGCAGGCCAGTGCCGGGTTCAAGGAACTCCACCATATGGCGAAAGACGCCGCGCTCGGCTTTCGTGGCATTGTCGGGGAGCTGACTCTCCAAAAACAGGTACAGGTCCTGCGCCGTTTTATCCGGGGCAGCCCGCTCCGACAGGTTGCCCTCCTTATCCGGCGTCTGCACGCTGATGGGCCGCTCGACCGTGCCATGGATCTTGTCCAGGTCGAACAGGGGATTGTCGATCTCCTCTTTTTTCAGCATCTCGTCCAGGGCGGCACCGTCCAGGGACAGGATGTTCAAGGCTTGCAGTTGCTGCTGTGATAAGATTTGCCGCTGTTGTAATTCTTGTGTCGGCATGATAATTTTTCCTTTCTTTCAGATTTCCGGTGCGTTTTCTATCAGTATACCACGACATCGAAAAAACGACAATTATCTTATAAAATCGGGCATGCCCGGTTACGGAGGAACGCAGATGAAAACAGTACTGCCGATCGGCGAGACCATGGCCACCGAGACTCCCGGTTGACATCGAGGGCACTCCCACCCGGCACCAAATGCAAACCGCTCTGTAGGGCAGGGGAGAGATTTACCGCTGAGTTCGTCGTTTGCAAAAGTATATAAACAAAATATCCCCCTGTATAACCGCATGATGGTATATGTGGAGAACCACGCATATCAGAATCCCAACAACGAAGAGATGAATAAGGAATAAATCCCCGGTTATCTGGAAGGGAGATGCAAAATGCGTACGAGCAACAAATACGATGAGATCCTGTCTCTTCCTCACCACGTCTCCAAGACGCGACCACAGATTCCGATGTCAGATCGAGCAGCGCAGTTCGCGCCCTTCGCCGCCCTCACAGGCTATGATTCTGCAATCAAGGAAACCGGGCGTCTGACCGACGAAAGGATTGAGCTTGATAGAGGCCTAAAAACAATCAATTCAAGTTTATAGAGAGTCACCGTTATGATTAGAGAATTTCAAAGGGATGATATAAATAAAGTTGCAGATATATGGTTGGATACAAATATAAAGGCACATAATTTTATCCCCGCCGAATACTGGAAAAGCAATTTCAAATCAGTAAAAGAAGCGTTGTTACTAGCAGAGGTTTATGTGTATGAGTATGATAAAGTGTGTGTTTTCAAAAAACTCTTTGCTGATTTGTTCCATTTGTTTTAATACAACAGAATTGGCAAATATATCAATCAAACAAGAGTTACAAAACGCCGGTTTGCTTGAGGGCATTAAAACTTTTAGAAACGGGCCCTCCACGGACAAACTTGCATTTTTGCAAACAATCAAAAAGAAAAGAGCGTTGAAACGCAAAGTTTCAACGCTCTTTTAGTGGTTGCGGGGGTGGTGCCAAAATGCTTTCAGGTTGCCACTGAAGAAGGGCAGGCCCGCTCCCTCTTGCGGTGCCCGGCTCGACCTTCGGCGGACGGTGCCGCCTCACCCTTGTCGACCGCTGCGCCAAAAAATCCTCCCTGCACCCGCCGCTGGCGGCGGTCGGATTTTTTGCCCCACGAGCTCCGCTCACCGGTCTCACATTCCAAAGCCGTGGTTCAAACCCTACCTCAGGCAATAAAAAACAGCCGTCCGAAATGGACGGCTGTTTTTCATTGGTTGCGGGGACAGGACTTGAACCTGCGACCTCCGGGTTATGAGCCCGACGAGC
>ERZ1643250.1078-NODE-1078-length-25181-cov-11.625925_pt1 | contig 25181 bp, 19 predicted proteins | sample MGYA00579262_ERZ1643250 | MGnify/ENA primary metagenome ERZ1643250 (study PRJEB29033, sample SAMEA4952265) | chicken gut metagenome | biome: Broiler Chicken; feature: Gastrointestinal Tract; material: Caecum | place: Ireland | collected 2018 | study: Broiler... | reverse complement strand
TGAATGGCTGCGGGAATTAACCGCTTGCCGAATAAACGGATTTTTTGTATACTGAAACAAAAACAAGTAATGAAACGGAACAGAACAGGAGACGATAATACGATGGGGCACAGGATTCACAGTGTTGCATACAGAGACCCGCAGACCATATTGATTGTAGATGACGATGAGATCAACCGGGGGATTCTTGACAATATTTTTGCAGATGACTATCAGGTGGAGGAAGCAGAGAACGGCAGAACCGGGCTGGAAAAGATTCTGGATACACCGGAGAAATACTGCGCGGTACTTCTTGATGTTATGATGCCGGAAATGGACGGCCTGGAGACGCTGCGACATTTGAAGCATGAGGAGCTTCTGGACGAAATTCCGGTCTTTCTCATCACTGCGGAAGCTAATGATGCTGTGATGAAAGAGGCATATCGGATGGGAGTTATGGATGTGATCAGTAAACCGGTGATTCCCTATGTTGTAATGCGGCGGATCAATTCTGTTGTGGAACTGTTTCGGGCTCGCCGAAGCTTGTCCAATCAGGTTATGGCGCAGCAGTCGGAGCTTCTGAGACAGGCAGAACAGATTATCCGGCTTAATAGGGGAATGATTGAAGGACTTGCCACAGCCATAGAGTTTCGCAGCGCAGAATCGGGAGATCATGTCCGGCGTATTCATGATATCACGCGATATATGTTCAAATATACCGAATGGGGAGAAGGAATGGAGGATTATGATATTGAGCAGATTGCGCAGGCGTCCATTATGCATGATATCGGGAAGATCGCTATTCCTGACGCAGTCCTGAACAAACCGGGCCGGCTGACGCCGGAGGAATTTGAGATTATGAAAACACACACTGTTCAGGGAGAACAGCTTCTGGAAAAAATACCGGAACTAAAAGAAAATCTTGCTTATGAGTACGCCAAAGATATTGCGCGGCATCATCATGAAAGATGGGATGGCAGAGGGTATCCGGATGGTCTTAAAGGCGATGAGATTTCGCCGTGGGCGCAGATTGTCTCTCTGGCTGATGTGTATGACGCTTTGAGCTGCAAACGTATTTATAAGGATGCATTTCCCAGAGAGAAGGTGGTGGAGATGATCCGGGACGGTTCCTGCGGGGTGTTTAATCCCCGCCTGCTGGATGCGTTTTTTTCGGTGGAAGATGAAATTGCGAAAATGTATGACGCCAATGGCAAAGAAGATGCAAAATAAAATACGGAAGCCGGTGCGGCGATATATTTCCGTAGGAGTGTAAGTTGTCCGCATGATGGCTTTATGGGAAAAAGGAGAGGATAAGAGATGGATACTTTACGAAAAGAAACTCTGACAGCGGCTGGGATTGATGTGGATAACGCTCTGGAGCGGTTTATGGGTAAGGATGATTTTCTGGAACGAATGCTGAAGAAATTCGCAGCGGATGTGAATTATCAAAGACTTGTGGAAGCGGTGGAGAGGCAGGATGCAGAGGCGGCGCTGCAGGCTTCACACACGATGAAGGGAATGTGCGGTAATCTCTCCATCATGGAGCTGTCAGAGCTTTTTACCCGTCAGGTGGAGCTCTTTCGAGAAGAGAAGCCTGCAGATGCTTTTGCTATGATGCCTGAGATCAGCCGGTTGTATGAGAAAGTAAAAGAAGCAATCGGTGCGCCGGAGGCGTAACAGATGAATGGGGAGAGGGTATGAATACATTAAAAAATAAGATACACGGGGGCAGAACGGCAGCATTAAATAAAAAAATTATCCGTTTCCTGTGGGTCAGTTTTGTCTGTCTGCTGATACTTTGCGTCAGTGTGTTTTTGCTCATTAACCGGTTTATGATAAGACAGAATACCGATACTCTGAATCAAGTGGTGGATACTTATATGAAAGGAATGAGCGCACAGCTTCAACAGCATTTTCAGACACTGGTGAATCTTCGCCTGGGGCAGGTGGAAGGCATTGTGCGGGTGGTACGGCCGGATAGTGAGACGCAGCTGGATGAGGAAGAACGGGTAAAACTGGAAATGCGGGGGAGAGCGCAGGGATTCAGCTATCTTTCGATTTACAGTACCGAGGGGGAAGCAGAAGTTATTTACGGAGACGATTTGACCATAGAGGATGAAAGTGACTTTCTGGAAGCGATGAATAGTAGTGAAAAGATGGTTACTATCGGGGAGACGAACGATGGTGAAATGATACTTCTTTACGGCATTTCAGTGGGTTACCCTGACGGTAAGGGCTACGCTATGTCCAATGGGCGGACATGTACAGCTCTGCTGGCGGGGGTACCTGTCAGTAATCTCAGCAAGGCGTTGGCTTTGGAAGAGAACAATAGTTTGATTTATACGCATATTATCCGTTATGACGGTACATTTATTGTGAAGAACTCAAATTTGAAAGAAGACAACTGCTATGAATGGCTTCGGAAATGTGGATATGAAGATGGCGTCGAAGATATTGACGATATAGTGGAGCGAATGAAGCAGACGGTCATGGAACAGAAAGAATGCAGTATACTGACCTCCATTTTTAATGAACGGCAGCATGTGTATTGTGTCCCAATGCCAAATACGGAATGGAGCATGGTGACGGTCATGCCCCACAGTATTCTTGATGAGGCTCTTGCCGATCTGGGCAGTCAGCGTATCTGGACTTCGCTGGCCGGATGCGGGATTCTGGTACTGGCGACGCTTCTTGTATTTGCTATGTATTTCCGGCTTTCATTAAAGCAGATGTCAGAGCTGGACAAAGTCAGAAAGGAAGCGGAACATGCCAGTCAGGCGAAGAGTGAATTTCTGGCAAATATGAGTCATGATATCCGCACGCCGATGAACGCTATCGTGGGGATGACTGCCATTGCCACCACAAATATTGATAAGCCGGAGCAGGTTAAAGACTGCCTGCGAAAAATTACTCTTTCCAGCAGACATCTGCTGGGACTGATTAATGATGTTCTTGATATGTCAAAGATTGAGAGCGGGAAGCTGACGCTGAATAAAGAACGAACTTCTCTCCGTGAAGTTATGGAAAGTATTGTAGGCATCGTACAGCCGCAGACCCGTGCCAGACGGCAGCAATTTGATATTCTGGTACAGAATGTGGAGGAGGAAGTGGTCTGCTGCGATGGTGTCCGTCTGAATCAGGTACTGATCAATCTTTTGTCCAATGCATTGAAATTTACGCCGGCCGGAGGCAGGATTGAGGTTACTGTCTCACAGGAGGCGTCTCCGAAAGGAGCGAACTATGTACGGACTCATTTTTGGGTCAGAGATACCGGAATGGGAATGTCAGAGGAATTTCAGAAACATATTTTTGAATCTTTTGCCCGGGAAGACAGTAAGAGAGTGCACCGAACAGAGGGAAGCGGCCTGGGAATGGCGATAACAAAATATATTGTAGATGCCATGCAAGGTGAGATTCAGGTGAAGAGTGAGTTGAACCGGGGCAGCGAGTTTCATATTATTCTTGATTTGGAGAAAGAGGATCAGCCGGAAGAAAATATGATACTGAAACCGTGGGATGTGCTGGTGGTAGACGATGACGAGCAGCTGTGTATCAGTGCTGCGGAAGCTCTTGAAGAGATCGGACAGAAGGCAGAATGGGTCATGGACGGACCGTCGGCTGTGGAGAAAGCCAGAAAACGTCACGATGAACACCGGGATTACCAGGCAATTCTTCTGGATTGGCAGATGCCGGGTATGGATGGTATCGAGACAGCCAGAAGAATCCGGGAAACGATAGGAGAAGATATTACCATACTGCTGATTTCCGCTTATGACTGGACAGAAATAGAAGAAGACGCAAAAAAGGCAGGCGTTAACGGGTTTATATCAAAACCTTTGTTTAAGTCGACGTTGTATTATGGTCTAGGATATTTTATGGATGACACGGGAGAGACTCCGGAGGCCGCCGAAGATGCTCTTCCTGATTTTGAGGGCCGGAGACTTTTGGTTGCGGAGGATAACGAACTGAACTGGGAGATTGCTGATGAACTGTTGTCATCTTTTGGGTTTATATTAACCTGGGCTGAAAACGGGGAAATATGTGTGGAAAAATTCTGTCAGTCAGAACCGGGATATTATGATGCCATTTTAATGGATCTGCGGATGCCGGTGATGAACGGATATGAAGCTACGGAGGCAATCCGTTCCTCCGGACGGGAAGACTCGGATATACCGATTGTCGCTATGACGGCGGACGCCTTTTCAGAAGATATCCGGCGCTGCATGGAATATGGAATGAATGCCCATACTGCAAAACCTCTGGATATGCGGGAGATACTGCGTATTCTTCATCAGCTGCTATAAACGGACAGATTTGAGAGACTGGGAGAGAATAATATGAAAAATAAGCAAAAAAAACGGAGGAAAGGCTGGAAGTATTATTGGCAGCGAAACAGGTTTTATATGATAACTCTTCTGGCGTTTTTGATCTTATCTTTTGCCAGCCTGCACATTTTGCAGAATAGTCTGCTGGAAAATGCCCAGCGCACAGGCGCTTCGCTGGCGAGGAGTTTTTCTGTGGAGGAAGAGCGAAGCCTTTCTTCTTATGAAGCGCTCATTCGAATGGGAGCAGGCAGTCTTGACCGGATGGTTCAGGAAACATCCAACACTGAGGAACTGCAGAAATGGATCAATGGTTTTTTTGAAGATATTCAGAATGTGACCAGCGGTACGGTAGATCCTTACGCCGTTCTCAATGGTACGTTTACCGGAAAAGGAGAATGGGCACAGGGACAGGATTACGATTATGCGTCCACAGAATGGTATCAGCGTGCCATGGAGGCAGAGGGAAAAGTTATATATACAGATCTCTACGAAGATGCGGTTTATGGCCGGAAAGTAGTCACGATTGCTGTCAAAAGCGGAGAGGATGGCAATGTGCTGGCTTTCGACATTTTTCCGGAAGATTTTCAGGTGACAGATCATCAGATTACTCTGCCGGAAGGAAGTTCTTACTTTCTCTGCGACCGTCAGGGAACCCTTTTGTACGCCAGGACGCAGCTTTCCGTCGGAAGAGAAAAGATGCAGGAATATCTCGATGGCATTATAGAACGTATGGAAAAGGGAAATCTCAGCAGGCAGGATTCTTATATTATTGATCTGGACGGTAAAAAAAGAAATGTATACTATAGTATATCGGAAAATGGCTGGTTTTCTATTGTGACAGTCCCGCGCCGTACGATTCTTGGCAATCTTCGGCGGTTCACTCTTGGTTTTTCTGTCATGTTCCTGCTGTTTTTAGGCTTTTCTGTTTTGGTGAGTATACGTAATTCCCGTCTGAACCGGAGAGTGGAGAGAACCAACGACACGGTACGGGTGCTTGGAAATGCTTATTATGCCATATATCGTCTTGATTATGAAGAGGGAACCTATGAAATGATCAAGGGATCCGACTATATCCGCAAACGTATTCCGAAGAAAGGCGATTATCAGCTTTTTCTCGATGAGGCGGCGGCTATCATTGAAGAGAACGCTTATATGGAATTCAAACAGAGTTTTTCCATAGAAAATGTCAAAAAACTGGTGAAACGCCGGGTTCGGGATTATGGAGGAGATTTTCTTCGGCTGTTTAATGATGAATACCGATGGGTAAATGTACGACTTTTGTTTGATGAGTCTTTGAGTCAGGGTGAAGTGGTCATATGTTTCCGGGAGATTGATGAGGAGAAGCAGGTACAGCTTCACCATATGGCGCTGATGGAAAATGCGCTGGATAAAGCAAGGAAAAACGAAGAATCTCAGAATCGATTCTTTTCCACCATGTCCCATGATATGAGAACGCCGCTCAACGCTATTATCGGTCTGACCGAACTGGCAGAGAAAAGTTCTGGAAATGTGAAACAGACGGCGGAATATCTGACAAAGATTAATACGGCAAGCCACCAGCTGCTGACGCTTATTAACGATTTGCTGGAGATATCCCGTCTGGAACAGGGGAAAATAGATCTGAACAGGGAACCGTTTGATATAAGGGCATGTGTGGAATCCTGTGCAGAGATTTTCCGGGCGCAGGCAGGGAGAGAAAAGAAACAGTTTCATCTTTCTTTTGATCTGCAGAATCCGGTGGTGCTGGGAGATTCCTCCCGTATCACACAGATTCTCAATAATCTGATTTCTAATGCGGTAAAATACAGTGATGAGGGAGATTCGATCACAGTCAGAGTACGTCAGATGGGCAGTCAGAAAATAAAAAAATATCAGTTTATCATTTCAGATACCGGAAGAGGAATGACTCCGGAATTTCTTGATAAACTCTTTGAACCATATGAAAGGGAAGTCCGGTTTGGCGCAAAAGGCATTGCGGGAACCGGTCTGGGCATGCCGATCGTGAAGAGCCTTGTTTCCCAGATGGACGGACAGATTACCGTGGAAAGTCGGCTGGGCGAGGGCAGCACCTTCATGGTAACATTGTCTCTCGAGAGTGTGGAAAAACAGAAATCTGCTGCCGGGAAAGAACGGAGTCAAAAAGAGAAGGAGATCCTGCAGCTGGCCGGCAAACGTATTCTCGTGGCGGAAGATAATGATGTGAATATGGAGATTGCCACGGAAATTCTGGAGATGCACGACATAAAAGTCTCCCAGGCGTGGAATGGCCGCGAGGCAGTGGAGAGTTTCTCGCAGTCACCGGAAGGATATTTTGACGCCATCCTCATGGACATGCAGATGCCGGAGATGGACGGCTGTCAGGCCGCCCGCGCTATCCGCACCATGAACCGTACTGACGCCCGAACGATCCCGATTCTTGCCGTGACAGCCAATGCTTTCGCGGAAGATATCGCTGCGACCACAGAGGCGGGTATGGACGCGCATATCTCAAAACCGATTGACTTCTCGGTGTTGTATCAGACACTGGCGGAGCTGATGGGGAAATAGAGAAGCGTTATGAATGAATTAATTGTCTGTGGTACCCAATTGGTTGATGGTATCTTCCACGTATTCTTTGCACAACTGAATGGCTTCGGCGCACTCGTCCAATTCTTCCCGGGTTAATGTGGTGGAATCTTCTCCGGGATATCTGGTAGAAAAATAGAAGCCGTTCACAGAATTGAGGGATGTTACCAACGTTTTTGACATGGGAAGTTCCATGTTATGGCGCAAAAAATTGCTTAAAACACGCAGATTGTGACTTCTGAGAGCGCGTTCTTTGATGTCGCTCTCGCTGTCATTTTCTGGTTCGGCGTATTCTGCGATCAGATGTTTTAAATATCGTTCGCAGATACTCTGTGCCATGGCGCCCATTTCATTAAAAATCTGACCGTTGTCATAGGCAAACATAAAATATGCGTAAGAATTATCCGCAAAATCTTTATATGTTCTCAGTTCTGCCATAAAATCACCCCGTCTCGTTTGATCTTATTCAAAAAGAAATCATCATTTTTTGAAAACATTTCATCAGATACAATTTTTAAGTCCACATCTATGGGAATCTGTATATTTAATTCGGCTTTGATGTGGAGAATATCTTTAGTCGAAGGAATTTCTTTCACTACGACCAGTAAATCTATATCGCTTTCGTAACGTGACTGACTTCGGGCGCAGCTTCCGAATAAAATGATTTTCTGCAGGGAAAATCCGGTTTCCTTAATGATGGCGATACAGTTTTTAATGGCTTGGAGCTGTCTTGCCGATACCTGGCAGGATCTGTTTATGCCCTGCAGGCTCTCTTTTTTCATTTTATGATATAAAAGCATTGTTCTCACATCCCCGTCATAATTGTGTGTTCTGATATAAATTGCAGGTACTGTTTCTCTGTATGAGAAAGAGAGATTCGTCATGATAACAGTATACCATACACAAGAAAAAATGTATCACAAATATCAAAGTTCGTGTATAATGAAATAATGTTAAGGATGTGAGATATACTAGTGTACTGTATCAATCTGCGGAAAGTGAATGATGCGGCATACGAAAAAGAACAACGGAGAATAATAATGAAAAGATTAGTATTAGCAGAGAAACCTTCTGTGGCAAGAGATATCGCCCGGGTTTTGGGCTGCAAAAAACAGACAAAGAATTATATAGAGGGCGATAAATACGTGGTCACCTGGGGGCTTGGGCATCTGGTGACGCTGGCGGACCCGGAGGGCTACGACAAGAAGCTTAAGACCTGGCGGATGGAAGACCTGCCGATGATGCCGGAGCATCTGAAGCTGGTGGTGATTCCTCAGACCAGAGGACAGTTTCAGGCGGTGAAGAGCCAGATGGAACGCAAAGATATCTCTGAGGTGATCATCGCCACCGATGCCGGTCGGGAAGGTGAGCTGGTGGCGCGGTGGATTCTGGTGAAAGCCGGCTGCAAGAAACCGCTCAGGCGGCTGTGGATTTCCTCGGTGACAGATAAGGCCATCCGGGAGGGATTCGCTCATCTGAAAGATGCAAAGGAATACGATAATCTTTACCGGGCGGCAGTAGCAAGGGCGGAGTCCGACTGGCTGGTGGGTATCAATGCCACCCGGGCGCTGACCTGCAAATATAATGCGCAGCTTTCCTGCGGCCGGGTGCAGACTCCGACCCTTGCCATGATCGCGGCCAGAGAGGAAGAGATCCGGCATTTTGTGCCGAAGCCTTATTATGGCCTGCAGGCCCGGTGGAAGGGAGTTACATTTACATGGAAGGAAAAGGGCAGCAATAGCTCCTCTGTTTTCTCGAAAGAGTCGAGAGATAAGGCCTATGACCGGGCAAAAAACAGCGACGGCAGGGTGATTTCCGTCAAAAAGACAAAGAAGAGTTCTCATCTTGACGGTTTGTATGACCTGACAACTCTGCAGAGGGACGCCAACCAGCGCTTCGGATTCTCTGCCAAGCAGACTCTGAATCTGATGCAGAGCCTTTATGAGCATCATAAGGTGCTGACCTATCCGAGAACTGATTCCCGGTATCTGACTACCGATGTGGCGGAGACGCTTCGGGAGCGGGTGTCGGCGGTGGCCGTGGGCCCGTACAGGACTTACGCCAATACGATTCTGAAAGGAAAAATTAAGACCGGACCATCTTTTGTCAACAACAAAAAGGTGTCCGATCATCACGCTATCATCCCGACAGAACAGCCGGTGATTCTGGCGCAGCTCTCGGTGGATGAACGGAAGATTTTTGATCTGGTGGCGCGGCGTTTTCTGGCGGTGCTGTATCCGGCTTATGAATATGAACAGACGGCGGTGACCGTGGACTGCGGCGGAGAGGCGTTTGAGGTGAAAGGAAATGTACCGCTTCGCATGGGATATAAGGAAGTGCTCACGGATCAGGACGGCGAAGAAGAAGCCGTGCTTCCGGCGTGGACGGAAGGCGAGCGGCTGGGCAGCCCGGCCCTGAAACAGACCGAGGGCAAGACCAAGCCTCCGGCAAGATTTACCGAAGGTACGCTCCTGCAGGCCATGGAGAATCCGGTGAAATATATGCAGAGCAAGGATAAAAACGCGGCGAAGACTTTGCAGGAGACCGGCGGTCTCGGCACCGTCGCCACCCGGGCGGACATTATCGATAAACTGTTCCGTTCCTTCCTCATTGAGAAAAAGGAAAATGAAATCCACATGACGGGCAAAGCAAAACAGCTTCTTAATCTGGTACCGGAGGATCTGAAGAAACCGGAGCTTACGGCTCAGTGGGAGATGAAGCTGTCTAATATAGCGGCAGGAAAAATGAGGCAGAATACATTTATGAAGGAGATCCGTTCCTACGCCACAGAGCTTACGGAAGAGATCAAAGGCGGCGAGGGCACCTTCCGCCACGACAACCTGACTAACAAGCACTGTCCCCAGTGCGGCAAGCGGCTGCTGGCTGTCAATGGCAAACAGGGTAAGATGCTCGTCTGCCAGGACAGAGAGTGTGGATATAAAGAGCGGGTTTCCCGTCTCACCAACGCACGGTGTCCGGTGTGTCATAAAAAGATGGAGCTCATCGGCCAGAAAGACAATCAGAAGTTTGTCTGCGTCTGCGGTCATAAAGAGTCCATGAAAGCATTCGAGGAGAGACGGAAACGGGAAGGAGCAGGCGTGTCGAAAAAGGATGTCCAGAATTATATGAAGAAAATGAAAAAAGAAGAAAAACAGCCGGTCAACAATGCGCTGGCGGACGCCCTTGCCAACATAAAACTGTGTCTGCTGCTGGCATTTGGAATCCTTTCGCTTATGACGGTGCGCACGGAAGCGGCGGGTACGGCAGAAACAGCGGTCAGTGGGAGCAGCGCATCTGTCTCTGCTGCAGCGCAGAAGATAAATGACGACGGACAGCAGGTTGCCCGCGCGTTTCCAACGGATATGGACGTACAGCCGTTGATTGCCCACTCCATCAATTACGGTACAGTAAATGTATATGCTGATTCTGCCCTGACACAGCAGATCGGGCAGGTGGATGGCGGCGGCCTACGCCTCACTGCCTACCGGGCGGAGGACAACGCCATATACGGTGACTATGTCAGCGGAGATGTCCAGGGCAGCGGCTGGTTTCCGGTGGATATCTTTGTGGAGGATCCGGACTATGAGCCGGTATACGCCACCACCAGAGATGCCATGTATGCCTACACGGACAGTAGTTTTGACGAGGTGCGGGGCAATATCAAAAAATATACAGGAATTATCGTAGTAAGCCGGGAAGGTGGAAGCCGCCAGGTTATTTATGAGACGAAGGATGGTTATGAAATTGGGTGGATGACCAGCGACGCATTTTCTAACTGTCTGCTTTATGACGGGAGAGAAAAACAGATACTTGCTGATGGAACTTATGTGTTCTGGTGCGGCTATGCCGATGATGCCGACGGAGGCGCGGCTCTGAACAGCCAGAGTGGTCTTGTTTCCTATGACAGCTATACCATGGAGCTGGTCTATGTATCTGATAATAACTATTATATACTGAATCAGGAGACCGGGCAGTACCTGTCGGCAGAAAGAGCATCCTCCGGCGGTGAAGAGACTGCGGAGAATGTTAAAAAAACATCATCTGAAAGCAAAACAGAAGAGGATGGTACAGAAAACGAGACCGCAGCTGCATGGACACCGGTATGGACGGCAGAACCCGATGAGACTTATGGTTTGTTCCATTTTAACCGGAATATCGGCTCTTTTGCCATACAGAACACGGCCTGCCGCCTGTTCCTGGCACAAAATGAAAACAGGGAGCTGGTGTTTGTGACGAACCGCCAGAGCGACGCCAGTCATTGGAGAGTCAGCGCCGCAGAAAAAATGCTGGATAAAGCGCAGCCTATGATATTTACTCAATATGACCCGCAGTGGTGCGGTACGCCATATGGCGGAGGAGGCAGTATGGGTACGGCAGGCTGCGGCGTTTTGGCCGCCGTCAATGCGGTGTATTCTCTGTCCGGCCAGTATATGGATGTGATGGAGCTGGCGGATTACGCAGTGGAAAAGAATTACAGGATTGTGGGCAGCGGTACTGACGACGGTATCTTCAAGGCGGCTTGTCAGAAGTTTGGAAGAAAATATAACTTTGCCTGGGATGGAAAGAGCGGAAGTATTGACGTGCTGAAAGAAAAACTGCAGGCAGGAGATGTGGCTATTGTTCATGTGCAGGGACACTATGTGGTCATCGGCGCTTACAGTAAAAAGAAAGATAAATATCTTCTGCTTGACTCTAACTACCTGCCGAAACGGGCGACCAGCGCCTTTGGAGACTGGATTTCTGTGGACCGGCTGTTGTCCGGAAGTCTGGAAGTACAGAGCTTTTATTTCTATAAGCTGCGGGATATGGCAGGAAATACTGGCATGCAGGCGCAGTGAAAATAAATATATCTGAACGGGCAGCAAAAGCCAGAGAAAAGATGCGTTGATCTGCTGCCACAAAGACCAGGAGTTATCTGATGACAGAATAGAAAAGAGGAAATATATGAACAGACTAGAAGACCTGCGGCGGGTGCTGCAGCGAATCGATCATAAAAGTTATGGAATGTATAAAAGTTTGGCGGGAGCCTACGACTGTGGCAAATATGTCCTGCACATCGATCATGTGCAGGGAGACCCTTTCGCTTCCCCGTCCCGGCTGCGGTTTGAAATAAAAAAGGCGGATCACGGCTTTCCGGAGGAATACTGGAAAGAAAAACACCGGAAACTGGCTCTCGAAGATCAGGTACTTCGAAGATTTAACGGGTTCCTCCGAAAAATGGACAGAGGCAGCAAGGGCTCTGGCAAAAGCGGCAGAATCACGACCTGCCGTACCGGGCAGAAGGTACTGGAACGGATTGCTGTAGTTTTTTCAGAAAATAAAATGGAGCTCCGTTTTGAAATGGGATTTCCGGCCAGGGGAAGGAGCATTCTCGCCGATGAGATGAGCCGGCTGCTTTTTGATATTCTGCCAAAACTGGCCGGCGGCTGTCTGTTTTACGGCCGGTGGGATGCTGGAAGCCGGAAACGCCTGCAGGCAGCTATTTTTCTGGCGGATGACCAGAAAGCGCTGAGAGAAGAACTGGAAAAAAGAAAACTGGCAGCCTTTGTGGCTGACGGAGCTGTTCTTCCACGGGAAAGCGGCATTTCTGATCTGCCTATGAAAGAAGCGGTGGCCTTCCGGTCTCCGGAAACTCTGAGGACGGAAATACGTCTGCCCCATAAGGGAACGATCACCGGCATGGGAATTCCGGAGGGAATCACTGTCATTGTGGGCGGAGGATACCATGGAAAATCCACCCTGCTGAAAGCGCTGGAACAGGGCGTTTATAATCATATCGCCGGGGATGGCAGAGAGTATGTAGTTTCCCGGGATCATGCCATGAAAATCCGGGCGGAGGATGGCAGAAGTGTGCTTCACACGGATATTTCCATGTTTATCAATCACCTGCCAAACGGACAGGATACCACGGATTTCTCTACGGAGAACGCCAGCGGCAGCACTTCCCAGGCGGCAAATCTGGTGGAAGCTCTGGAAGCGGAATCCCGGTTACTGCTTCTGGATGAGGATACCTCCGCCACAAACTTTATGATTCGTGATAAGGTGATGGCACGGCTGGTATCCGATGACCGGGAACCCATCACGACGCTGCTGCGTCATATCCGTGCGCTCTATGAGCGGCATGGCATTTCCTTCGTAATCGTGGTGGGAAGCTCCGGTGATTATCTGTCTGTGGCAGATCACGTGCTGCAGATGGATCACTATGAAGTAAAGGATGTGACCGGAACGGCAAAGAACATTTGTGAAGAAGAGCACATCAGTGGACAGTATCCGGCGGGTCCGCTTGTTTTTCCGGACTTTTCCCGGGCATTGAAACCGGCTGGCGCCGGCAGAATGAAAATGAAAGCCATGGGAACCGATACAGTGATGCTGGACCGGGAGACTGTGGATGTGCGCTATCTGGAGCAGCTCTCTGATGACGGCCAGACGGTGGGACTGGCCTACCTCATGGGATGGATCCTGGCAAATCAGCGTGAGAAAATGACAATCTCCGCGCTTCTTGACGATATGTATCGTCAGATTGAGAAAAAAGGTCTGCAGACATTTATTCCACCAAACTATTCCTGCGGACATCCGGTGCTTCCGAGAAAACAGGAGCTTTTTGCCTGTCTTAACCGATATCGCCGGGCGAAAATTGTCCGGAGATAAAGGATGATAAGATTCTGGCAGCGATCGTGGATAAAAGCGATGGAGTCTGGAACCGGGAGGCAGAGGAATATTTCCTTGCAAATGCGTCGGACATCGCACAGAAATGTGACGATTAAAAGTCAATATATGTAGTTTTTGTGAAGGTTGTTGAGTTTTTCAGAGCAAAATGTTAAAGTAAAACGTACGAAAATACAGCCCGGAAAACTAAAAATCAAAGTCGGCTGCAGTGGCGCATCCGGCTGCATATCAGAAATAAGGAGTTATGATTTATGAGAAAATTTGTTTCAGCAATGATACTTGGCGCGGCTCTTCTGGCATTGGGCGGCTGCGGTAATTCCAAGGATAATGCCCCGGAGTCAACGACGGAGGCCGGCGGAGAGACCGTGCAGATTCACGATATTGACATTGATGCCGGCGAGTATGTCAAACTGGGAGATTATAAAGGACTCACCGTGGAGAGCTCGCCTGTGGAGGTGACAGACGAAGAAGTAGATGAACAGGTGGAACTGCTGGCAGAAGATTACGCGGAATATAAAGAGATTACTGACAGAGATACTGTGCAGGAGAATGATTATGTCAACATGGATTATACCTGCACCATCGACGGCCAGGTCAACGAAGATTATTCCGAGACTGATGTGGATACACAGATTGGCGACCAGGAATACAGTATCGAGGGCGCATACGATCTGGATGAGGAGCTGACCGGCGCCAAGGTCGGTGACACCATCACCATTAATTTTACGTTCCCGGATGATTATGATGACACCGAAGTGGCCGGCAAGGACTGCACCATGGAAGTAACTGTGAACTCCATTGAAGAAGAAGTGATACCGGAGATCACCGATGAGTTCATCAGTGAAAATACGGACTGCGATACAGTGGAAGAATACAGGGAGCAGACCAGACAGGAGCTGGAGGATTCTTACAACAGTGAGGTAGAGCAGACAGTAGAGAACGATCTCTGGAATAAGATCGTGGATAACTGCACACAGATCAAGGATTTCCCTCAGGATGTCATTGACCAGGAAGTGACCAATCTCACAGCCGAGAACGAAGAGTGGGCCGGATATTTTGGCATGGACGTCGACGATTTCATTGAGGAATACTATGGCATGTCCCTGGAAGATTACGCACAGAGTACGCTGTTGAGCCAGTGTGTGCAGGATCTCCTTGTGGAAGCAGAAGGCCTGACTGTGACAGACGAGGAATATCAGGCAGAGATTCAGAGCTATATTGATGACTACGGTTATGAAGATGAAGACGAGATCATGGAATACTATACGGAAGATGAGATCCGCTCTGATATCTTATACAATAAGCTGATGAATAATTTATTAAGCTACACCAATGTGGTAGAAGGAAGCACAGACACGGAAGCGGCTGCTGAGACAGATACAGCCGCGGAGGCAGATACTGCAGCGGAGTAAGAAAAGCTTTGAAAAAACAGATCAGAAAACAGATACCTATGAGAAATAAAAATAGCAGATTTTTCAGCAGATGGAATGTTGTTATTGAAAATCACGGATAAAATGCAAAAAAAGTTGAAAAAAATAAAAATCAGTTGTAGAATAGTAATAACAAAATAGAAGTACAGGACGGAGTATGTTAGAGAACCTGCCAGATATGGAGAGAAGTAGTATGCTTTGCTATGTCGGGCAGGTTCTTTTTTTAGGAAGGAGAAGGAAATGAAAAAAAAGTTTTATTTTGGAACCAATACCAAAATGTATAAAACGATCAAAGATACAAGAGAGTTTGTCTCGAAACTGCAGGATCTCACCAGAGATATAAGTCGGGATGATATCACACTTTTTGTGATTCCATCATATACGACATTAAAAGATGCCAATGAGTTAAAAGATGAGAATCTCCTGATGATAGGTGCTCAGAATATGGGATGGGAAGAACAGGGACAGTTTACGGGAGAAATTTCGCCATTGATGCTTCAGGAAATCGGAACGGATCTGATCATGGTTGGACATTCGGAAAGAAGACATGTTCTGGGTGAGACAGATGAGCAGGAAAATAAAAAGGTTCTCTGTGCACTTAACCATAATTTTACCACGCTGCTCTGCGTGGGAGAAACCGAGGAACAGAAAGAATATGGCATTTCCGAGGAGACTATCCGTATCCAGTTGAAAAAAGGACTTTATGGAGTGACGAAGGAAATGGTAGATAAATTATGGATTGCCTATGAGCCGGTGTGGGCCATTGGAGTAAATGGCAAACCAGCTACCAAAGAGTATGCGGAACAGATCCATACCGTCATTCGAAAGACTCTGATAGAACTATTTGGAGAAGAAGCAGGAGAACAGATTCCGGTCTTATATGGCGGAAGCGTTAACAAAGAAAATGCGGTTCCATTAAGCCAGATGGAACATATCGACGGTTTATTTATTGGGCGTTCTGCATGGCAGGCGGATAACTTTAATGATATTATCCGGGATGTCCTTAAAATATAAAAAACGCACAATTATACTTACAAAGAAATATAATTTTTGTACATAATGATAATTTATTCTTGAATTTTCAAGATGCATGAGATAGAATAATTATGATATGTGCCAAAGAAACGATTAGAAAGGGCAGAATATATGGCAAAAATAGGAGTTGTGATAGTATCTCACAGTGAGTACATAGCAAATGGACTGAAAGATCTTGTTAATGAAATGAACGACGGTACCGTACCGGTTATCGCAGCAGGTGGAGCGGATGGCGGACGGATTGGCACCAGTGCTATCAGGATCCAGAATGCGATAGAATCTTTAGAAGATTGTGACCATATTCTCATTTATGCGGATCTGGGAAGTTCTGTTTTAAGTGCAGAAACCGCTATAGATATTGTTGATGAGGATCTTGCGGAGAAAGTACAGATTGTTGACGCTCCAATTGTGGAAGGAGCTCTTGCGGGAGTAGTACAGGCGACCATTTCTGACGATGTAAATGAAGTCATTCGTGTGTCAGAAGAGGCAAGAAATGCACACAAAGTTTGATGAAATAATACCATCTGGAGAAGACAGTAATGATTTATCATTTTAAGTTGCTTGGCATAATACAGTGAAAGTCACTGTGGTTATTTTAAATAAAGCTTTATATATGAGGAGGTAATTTGTCATGGCCAAAATTAAAAGATTATTTAACGATCCTTATGATGTTGTAGAAGAAATGATTGAAGGTTATGTGGGCGCACATAAAGATTATGTAAAAATGTGCGATCTGGACGAAGCACAGGGAAGAGTGGTGCTGGCTAAAGATGCCGGAACAAAGGACAAGGTTGGTGTGATTATCGGAGGTGGTTCCGGACATGAACCTCTGTTTATTGGATACGTAGGTGAGAATTTTGCTGATGGTGTTGTCATTGGTAATATCAATACATCACCTTCACCGGATCCATGTTATGCGGCTGCAAAGGCGTGTGACAATGGAAAAGGATGTATTTATCTGTACGGCAACTATGCAGGAGATGTAATGAACTTCGATATGGGTGCTGAAAAAGCGGATGAGGAAGATGATATCACCGTAGAGACTGTACTGGTTACGGATGATGTGGTATCCTCTGATAATATTGCGGACAGACGTGGTATCGCAGGTGATTTCTTTGTATTTAAAGTTGCAGGAGCAAAAGCAGCGACAGGAGCAGATCTGGACGAAGTTGTTGCTGCCGCTGAGAAAGCAAATGCCAATACCCGTTCTATGGGTGTTGCGATGTCTTCTGCTACCCTGCCATCTAAAGGAGGTCCTATCTTCGAAATGGAAGATGGAGATATGGAGATCGGTATGGGCATTCATGGAGAACCAGGTGTCAGAAGAGGAAAAATTGATACAGCTGATAATGTAGTAGATGAAATCATGGAACCGATTTTAAAAGATCTTCCATTTGTAGAAGGCGATGAAGTGTATGTGCTGGTAAATAGCCTTGGCGCCACACCGTTGATTGATCTCCATATCTGCTATCGGAGAGTAGCACAGATTCTTGAGGAGAAAGGAATTAAAGTTTATAAAGCTTTAGTTGGACCTTTTGCATGTTCTATGGATATGGCAGGTATGTCCGTAACTTTAATGAAACTGGATGATGAGTTAAAAGAATTAATGGATGCTCCTTGTGATACTCCATATTTTACTCAGAAATAATAACAGAAGGGATAAAGGACTGTTGGAGGAATGGAATACATTAATGCGCATTTCATACTGCAGCAGTCCTGAGCAATAGGATAAAAGGCGATAGTAATGAGTGAATATATTTTAGATAAAGAATATTTTGTACAGGTAATCAGAGACTTGATTGTGCTGGCTGAGGACAGAAAAGATTATTTTACAGAATTGGACTCTGCCATTGGTGACGGCGACCATGGAATGAATCTTTCCATCGGATTTCGTGAAGTAAGCAAGAACATTGAAGAATGGAAGGATTTGAGTGTGAAAGATCTCTACAAAAATGTGGGAACGGCACTTCTGGATAAGGTAGGAGGTTCTTCAGGTCCCCTTTATGGAAGCTTTTTCATGAAATTTGGTTTGCCAATTAAGAAAAAAGGACCGGATGAAGGAGCTACGTTCTCTGAATTTATTGAAATGATGGAGACGGGGGTTGCCATCATTAAAAAGCGCGGAAAATCAACTACCGGAGAAAAAACAATGCTTGATACATTTGTTCCGGCGGTGGAGACGTTACGGGCAGAATATGAAGGAGGAACTCCGGCTAAGGAAGCTATGGCAAAAGCTGTGGAAGCGGGTAAGAAAGGTTTGGAGTCCACCAGAAATATCGTGGCTACAAAGGGACGTGCTATGAGATTGGGGGAACGTGCTATCGGACATCTGGATCCGGGGGCTGCTTCAGCTGCTGAAATTCTGGAAGTTTTTTATAATGATATGCCGGACTAATTTCGGATAAACAGGATTTAAACATAACAAAAGAGCCGTGTAGGAAAGAGTAAGCGTCCTGCTTAAGAAGACCGTATATATTTTTTTGAAGAAACGGTCTTATTAAGCAGGGCTTTTTTATTATAAAAAAAGAAGGAGGTTACATGATGGGAAGGTATATTTTAGTAATGGATCAGGGAACGACGGGTTCAAGAGGCGTGGTTTACAATGAGAAAGGGAAGCTGATTGCCTTTGATTACGAAGAATATGAACAGTTCTATCCTCATTCCGGATGGTGGGAACAGGATGGAAAAACAGTCTGGGATGTTACTCTCCGGATGGCACAGAGTGCGGTGAAAAAAGCGGGACTTACAGGTAAAGATATTGCGGCTATTGGAATTGCAAATCAGAGAGAGACCACAACAGTATGGGATAAGGCGACAGGAGAGCCTATTGCACCTACCATTGTCTGGGGATGTCGTCGGACGGCAGATATTTGTGCGGATTTGATTGATAAAGGATATAACGACATTGTAAATAAAAAAACAGGCCTTGTCATCGATCCAACATATTCTGGTTCTAAAATCCGCTGGATTCTTGATAACGTGGAAGGAGCTCAGGAGAGAGCAGAAAAAGGCGAGCTTTTATTCGGAAGTATTGACTGTTGGCTGCTTTATAATCTGACTAAAGGTAAAGTTCACGCGACAGATTATTCCAATGCAGCCAGAAGTATGGTCATGAATGCACACGAATTAAAATGGGATGATGAACTTTTGGAAATGTTGAATATTCCGAAATGTATGCTTCCGGAAATAAAACCGTCTGTTGGTGTATTTGGATATACCGATCCGGAATATTTTGGGGCTGAAATCCCGATTACGGGTATTGCGGGTGACCAGTCAGCAGCTTTGTTTGGACAGGCATGTTTTGAGGAGGGGGCCGCAAAAAATACTTATGGTACCAGTGCCGTACCGTTAATGTACACGGGAGATACAGCGCCGGAAACAGAAAAAGGTCTTTTGACTGTAGCATGGGGAAAAGACGGAAAAGTAAAATATTCCATGGGAGCCAGTATTTTAATTGCAGGACAGGTGGTACAGTGGCTGAGAGACAAGATTAATATTGTAGAGACGGCTGCTCAGACAGAGGAGATGGCAGAGAGTATTCCGGATAATGGAGGATTGTTTTTTGTTCCGGCATTTACGGGACTGGGGGCTCCGCACTGGAATACTGGTGCGAGGGGCATGATGATCGGAATTACTGCTGCCACTACAAAAGAACAGATGGCAAGAGCAGCGCTGGAATCTATGGCTTATCAGACAAGAGATCTGCTGGAGGAAATGGAAAGAAATTCCGGTATTAAATTAAAAGAATTGAAGGTTGACGGCGGTGCTTCTCAAAATGATTTTCTGATGCAGTTCCAGGCGGATATTTTGAATTGTAATGTTGTACGTCCGAAAGATATTGAGACAACTGCTCTTGGCGCATGTTATCTGGCAGGATTAGGCTGCGGTATTTTCAAGAGCGAAGATGAAATCAAAAAACTTTGGGAAGTAGATAAAGTGTTTACTCCGAAAATGGATGAGGAGACGAGGGAAGAGCTTTACAGCCGGTGGTGTAAAGCAGTCGAAAGATGTAAAGACTGGCTGTAAAGCAGAATGATAATAAAATAGATTACAGGATTGAGTGAAGAGAAGAGCCTGCCTGACAGTATAATTGAATTGGTATACTGGTAGTTTCTGTGTTTATATCAGATTAGCCGGTATGACGGAAAAAGTTTTCATTGTCCGGCAGGTCCTTTTTAGGAAAGGAGTTCAAAATGAAGTACGATGTTATAATTATCGGGGGTGGAATTACGGGAACTGCTATTGCCCATGAATTAGCAAAATTTCAGTTGAAAACAATTTTGCTTGAGGGAGGAACTGACATTGCCGTAGCAGCCACAAAACAGAATGGTGGAGTAATTCATCCGGGATATGATCCGCATCCGGGAACCCTGAAAGCAAAGTTAAATCCTCCGGGAGCCAGAATGTATCCGGAACTTTCTAAAAAACTGGGATTTCATATTCGTCATACGGGAACACTGGTTGTTGCCTATTCAGAGAAAGACCTTCAGAAAGTAGATGAACTTATGGAAAATGCCAGAATTAATGGTGTGGAAGGTGTGGAAAAACTGAATGCGCAGCAGCTGCAGGCAAGGGAACCACATATCAACAAAAAAGCGCTGGGAGCGCTTCTTGCTAATACAACGGTTATGGTAGATCCGTTTGAAGTTGCCATTGCGTTTATGGAAAATGCTATGGATAATGGTGTGGAGTTAGGGCTGTGTCAAAAGGTTCGTAAGATTAAAAAGCGCGGAAAAGAAGACTTTGTCGTATATACAGAAGACAAGGAATATGAAACCCGTTTTATTGTAAATGCAGCTGGAATTCATGCAGATGATGTGGCGGCAATGGCTGGAATTCATGAGTATAAAATGCAGGGACGACACGGAAATCTCTGTGTGTTGGATAAAGTGATCCCGATCCACACGGTTATGTTTCCGTGCCCGGGACCTGATACAAAAGGAATAGCGCTTATCCCGACGGTATCGGGAAATTGTCTGATTGGTTCCACTGCCACCATGCGGGAGGATAAATATGATGTAACCAACGATGCCCATGGAATTGAAGAATTGATCGAAGGAGCTAAACTGCTGATTCCGGATTTTGATGCCAAAAGTGTTATTCGTACTTTTGCAGGCCAAAGGCCGGTGGCGCTGGATAATGGAAATGATTTTTATATTAAAGAATCCGATACAGTCAAGGGCTTTATTCATGCAGCTGGAATTCAGTCCCCGGGTATAGCATCAGCTCCTGCTATTGCAGAATATGTGCGGGATTTACTGGCTAATGCAGGACTGGATTTGAGGGAGAAAGCAGATTATGATCCTTATCGTCAGCCAATCCCTGATTTCAGTGAGATGTCATTGGAAGAGCAGAATGATATGATCAGACAGGACTCCCGGTGGGGGAAAATTGTGTGTCGGTGTGAGACTGTTCCGGAAGGCGAAATTGTGGCGGCCATTCACAGAACGTTGGGAGCCAGGACAGTAGAAGGAGTAAAGAGAAGAACCAGAGCAGGTATGGGGCGGTGCCAGAGTGGTTTCTGCCAGTATAAGGTCATGCAGATTCTTTCCAGAGAACTGGGAATTCCGGAAGAAGAAGTTCTCTTTGAAGAAAAAGGAGCGCAGGTATTGTTTGGAAAGTTAAAAGGTATGAGGTGAAAAAGATGAAGACATTAAAATATGATGTTGTAGTAATAGGCGGCGGTCCTGCCGGACTGGCGGCAGCGTTGAAAGCAAGAGAAGATGTGGAGACGGTTGCTGTGCTGGAAAGAAATGATGAACTGGGGGGTATATTAAATCAGTGTATTCACAGTGGATTTGGACTCCATGTTTTTAAGGAAGAGCTGACCGGACCGGAATATGCGCAGCGGTTTGTAGATAAAACAGCAGAAACAGATATTGCCTGTTATCTGAATACCATGGTTATTGACGTGACAAAAGACAGGAAGATTATCGCCATGACAGAAGAAGGTATGAAAATTTTTGAAGCCGGAGCTATTGTACTGGCCATGGGATGCCGGGAGAGAACCCGGGGTCAGATTAAGATTCCGGGAACCCGTCCGGCGGGCATTTTTACAGCTGGCCTGGCACAACGTTATGTGAATCTTGAGAATTTCAGACCGGGTAGTCGTGTGGTTATCCTTGGTTCGGGAGATATTGGGCTTATCATGGCCAGAAGATTGACTTTAGAAGGAATTAAAGTAGTAGGCGTGTATGAACTGATGCCATATGCTAATGGTTTATACCGAAATATAAAAAACTGTCTGGATGACTTTGGGATTCCTCTTCATTTAAGTACTACAGTAACAAAAATTATCGGATCACAACGTATACAAGCTGTGGAGGTATCTGCGGTGGATGATAATCTCCAGCCAATTCCTGGAACCGAAGATATTGTGCCATGTGATACGCTTCTTTTGTCCATCGGATTAATACCAGAAAATGAATTATCCAAAAAAGCGGGTGTGGAATTAAATCCGGTGACTAATGGTCCGAAGGTAGATAACTCTCTGGAAACCAGTGTGGAAGGGATTTTTGCCTGTGGAAATGTGCTCCATGTTCATGATCTGGTGGATCAGGTGACGCAGGAAGCGGAGGATGCAGGACAATTTGCGGCTGCATATGTGAACAACAAAAAGAATGCATCTGAGGCGTGTGATGAGAAAAATGCAATTACTGTGATACCGGAAGGACTGGTGCGATACACAGTTCCTTCAGAAATTTATCCGGAAAAAACGCCGGTTGTAAAAATTAAATTTCGGGTGGGAAGACCGGCAGATCACGGGAAAATTCTGGTAACTGCCGGAAATCAGGTATTATATGAAAGTAAAAAGGCAAAAAAATTCGTGCCGAGTATAATGGAAAGTGTAAATATAAAAGCAGATATGCTGAAAAGTTCTTGCCAGGAAATTAAAGTAATTGTAAAATCGGAGGTGGATTAAGATGAGAGAAGTAACAATGTGCTGTACGACCTGCCCTTCCGGATGTGCTCTGCGGGTGACTATTAATGAGCAGGATCAGGTGGAAAAGGTGGAAGGAAATACATGTCCAAGAGGTGAGACCTTCGCATATAAAGAATGGGTGAATCCTGAAAGAATGCTCACCAGCACGGTTTATGCTATAATTAACGGAAGAGAAAGTTTAATTCCGGTAAAATCCAGAGAACCAATTTCTAAAAAGCTGATGAAAAAAGCAATGGAAGAAATTCAGGAAATCTGTGTGGAAAATCCTGTTCAGATGGGAGATGTTATAAAAACAAACCTGGCAGGGAGCGGAATAGATCTGGTGGCATGTAAAACGATACGGTAAATGCGAGTACAGTATCAGTAAAGAAATACAGCCGGAAAAATATTAAGCGACAGAGTTCAGGGAGAGAGAAGATGGAGAATACATTTCGGATTATACCGTCAGTGAGGGAAATGAAATATCTGAAATACGCATTGTCATTAGAAAATGAATATATACAGCCGACAGGTGCTCATATAGGAAGTCTGCAGCAATGGACTAATCTGTGCCACCAGGCAGGGAAAAAAGTTTTGGTGAATCATGAGCTGGTTGGAGGTCTTGGCAATGATAAGATGGCTTTTCAGATGCTTCGACAGATGTATCATGTGGATACTGTGATTGGTTCCAGCGTGACAAAGCTGCATATGATGAAAAATCTGAAATTGAAAATTGTTTATCGAATCACTCTGGTGGACTCGATTTCTGTTCAAAATGCATTGAAATTTATTGAAGAAGTTAAATTTGATGCTATAGAGCTTCGCCCCTACTATCATGCCCTGGAGTTCCTCCCGGTATTCCGGGAGGCCTGGCAGGGAGATTATTATGTTGCTGGATTTGTTAATACAAAAGAAAAAATGGAGCAATGCAAAAAAGCCGGATTCCGGGGAGCTATGACTAGTACCAGAGAGCTTTGGTCATTGAAGCTGTAGTGGCTCTGGAATGACAGTCATAGACGAAACAGCGGAGAGAGAATTGTCTGAGAGAATTTTAAAAGGCGTGGTTGTCAGGTCCTGTTTTAGATACTATAAAGGTTAATTTTTTCAGAAAAACAGAAAAATTAAAAAAAATGAAAAAAGTACTTGCATTTTAGAAAAAGTTATGGTATCATCTGTTCTTGTAAGCGGATATGGCGGAATTGGCAGACGCGCTAGATTCAGGTTCTAGTGAGCAATATCGCTCATGCAAGTTCAAGTCTTGTTATCCGCACTGAATAGAAAGACATCCGGAAGCATTGGTTGATATGTTTCCGGATGTTTTTTTATTTCATAGGAAATTGTGTTCCTATGAAATAAAAAACGCTCCCCGGGGATCGCACTGCGGCAGATAGGAAGATGCCGCTTTTGCGACCCGCTGCAGACGGAGAATCCTGCTTTGCAGGACCCTTTCTTATTTTACAGAAATCGGCATTTTTTATGATCAGGAGGAAGAATAAAATGTATGTGGTAGATGAAAAAGATAAAGAATATCGTTATGGTGATCATGGCCCTAAATATTTGATGCAGGGACCGAGATCAAGTTTTGGTATTTGTCAGCTCAGACCGGGAGAAATATATGCACCTCACGAACATCACATAATGGAAGAAAATTTCTACGTATTGAAAGGAACGTTACAGGTGGAAATTGATGGGGTTGTAACTATGGTGGAAGAAGGTCAGATGTTCCATGTGGAACCGGGAGAATTTCATAAATGTTCTAACCCGACGAATGATTATATTCAGTACATCATTACCTGCGCGCCGTTTGCTCCCAATGATAAATACATGGAAAAACATGAAATTCAGGAACAATGATAAGAGTAAATAATGTATAACTAAGACAACGAGACTTCAGGCGAAGTCTCGTTGTTTTATGATACGATAATGAATACTTGTATTTTATGCCGGGTGATTTTTGGCGTTAAAACAATGGACAGTGAGTGTGATATCCCCCTTCAGTCTGGCAGTGTATCCGGCAACAGCGTCTTCCAGTAACTCTTCGTCTTCGCCAAGTTTATCATAGGATTCCACCGTTGGAATGGTGACAATACCTTCCTGTCCGGCCAGGTTGAATTGAATCTCATCGTCGTCATCATAATAATTAAAAAAACAGGAATCAAAGGAAATCCAAAGTCCGCCGATTCGCATATTTCCGACAATTCCCCGATAGTTGCGCAGCAGAGTGTGAAACTCTGCTGTTTTTGATGTTGAGAGTGCCAT